>BCSF01000800.1_pt1 | contig 11346 bp, 16 predicted proteins | sample 1016431 | NCBI WGS metagenome assembly BCSF01 (sample SAMD00045685;SAMD00045686;SAMD00045687;SAMD00045688;SAMD00045689;SAMD00045690;SAMD00045691;SAMD00045692;SAMD00045684;SAMD00045690;SAMD00045691;SAMD00045692;SAMD00045684;SAMD00045685;SAMD00045686;SAMD00045687;SAMD00045688;SAMD00045689, study...
TGTGCGTGGGTTCATGAATTACTACATCACCAATGTGATGGAAGAATACACGCCAGATATGGACCAAATGCTGTTCTATCTGCCGTTAGCGGGTTCGACGTTCAAGAAAACGTACTATGACGAGACGCTAGGTCGTGCGGTATCCAAGTTTGTCCCTGCGGAGAACTTGATTGTCCCGTATGACACCGCGGACCTCGAAACATGCCCCAACATCACTCAGATTGTACGCATGTCGCTTAATGACCTGCGCAAGCGTCAGATTGCGGGCATGTATTTGGACGTTGAGGTGCTACCTGCACAGAAAGAAATCACCCAGCTAGAGGGTGAGTTCGACAAGATTGACGGCCAAGAGCCTAACCAGATTGATTATGACTGCACGATCCTTGAGTGCCATGTCGATTTGGACTTGGAAGGCTACGAAGAGTTAGATGACGACGGTGAGCCTACTGGCATCAAGGTGCCTTACATCGTCACGATTTCAGAAGACAACGGACAAATCCTGTCTATTAGACGCAACTATCGTGAAGAAGACCCGCTCAAGAAGAAAATTGCCTACTTTACCCACTTCAAGTTCCTTCCCGGATTTGGGTTCTATGGGCTAGGTCTTATTCACACGATTGGTGGTCTGTCTCGGACCGCCACAGCGGCACTGCGACAATTAATCGACGCCGGTACGTTGTCCAATCTCCCAGCAGGCTTCAAGGCCCGCGGACTACGGATCAGGGACGATGATGACCCGTTGCAGCCGGGTGAGTTCCGCGACGTGGACGCACCGGGTGGGGCTATCCGAGATAGCCTTATGCCGCTGCCTTTCAAAGGCCCAGACCAGACACTCTTCAATCTGTTGGGCTCTGTGGTACAGGCCGGTCAGCGCTTTGCGACGATCACGGACCTTAAGGTTGGTGATGGTAACCAGCAGGCTGCGGTTGGCACGACTATTGCGATGATGGAACAAGGCTCACGGGTTATGAGCGCTGTGCATAAGCGCCTGCACTACGCGATGCGTCAGGAGTTTAAGATTCTTGCTCGCGTGATGAGTGAGAGCTTGCCGCAGGAGTATCCGTACTCGGTTGCGGGCGGCGACCAGACGATCATGGCGTCTGACTTTGACGACCGTGTGGATGTGGTTCCTGTAAGTAACCCTAACGCATTTAGTCAGTCCCAGCGGATCATGCTGGCGCAGACTAAACTACAGCTCGCGGCCCAAGCACCAGAAATCCACAACATGCACGAAGTGTTCAAGGATATGTACGAAGCCTTGGGCGTGACTGATGTAGATCGGATTATGAAGTCTGTGCCTGCTGAAGAGGCAGAGCCTATTGATCCGGCGCAAGAGAACATCAACGCATTGGATATGTTGCCGCTGAAGGCGTTTGAGGGTCAAAACCATCAGGCGCACATCATGGCGCACTTGGTGTTCGGATCGGGACAAATGGTCGCAGCGATGCCACCGGTCGCGATGGAATTGCAGAAGCACGTGATGGAGCATGTACAGATCGCGGCCCGCGAACAAGCGGCTGTGGCGTATCTGCAACAGGTACAGCAGACCGGACAGGCTGCTTCGGACGAAGAGATGTTGGAAATTGAACGTCTGACGGCGCAGTTTGTTGCGGAAGGCTTGCAGCAAGTGAAGGAGCTATCGGGTCAGCTATCTGGCGCGGGGGCCCCGGACCCACTTGTGCAGCTCAAGGAGCAGGAGCTTCAGATCAAGGCGCAGTCCGAACAAGCGGATCAGCAGATCGACCAAGCCAAAGTCCAGTTGGACGCACAAAATCAGCAAATGCGCTCGAACCAGTTCGACCAGCGCTTGGCTTCACAGGAGCGTCAGACACAAGCTCGTATCGACGCCGCTATGCAGCGTGAGTTATTGAAGAACCAAGGTGGGCCGCAACAATGATGAGCAAAAGCCTAACTTATGCTTATCAAAGCGGCGGTCCGGTAGGTATGGCGCTTCCGCCTAGAGTAGATACGACGCCTACTTATACTCCTGAGCAGTTAGCTCAAATGGAAGAAAACCAGCGTATTAGAGAAGCTGCTGAAGCTTCCATCGCTGCATCAAAGGCGCGGCAAGCACAAATTCATGCCGAAAACCCGGACATTGATTTTAGTCAAGCCGGTCATGATCTTGCTACGCAACAAGCTTTGGCTGCTTTAGCGGAAGGACAAGCCCAAGGTGCTGGAGGTGGTCAACCGGCTGCGCCGACTACAACGACGTATCAACCGCCCGCAGTTCCATCGTACCAAGCGGCACCCACTTACGATGAGTTCTACCAATTACCGGATCGTCAACCTACGGCTCCCGCGCCTGACTACAATTTGGGAATGGGCGATGTAGCGAGCGCTTTTGCGCAGGAAATGGGGTACGTCCCGCCTGAAGCAAACACGTATGATTTGACGGTACGTGCCCCCGAGGGTGGCGCGTATGTTCCCCCTGTTCAACAAGGCTTAGGTTCGATGCAAGACCGCGTTTTTGACGGGTATCTTATGTACTCCAACCCAACACAAGACGTATTTATTAGACCCGGAGGTTAATATGAAAGGTAAAGTAAAATATATGGGTTCTGCACCCAAGGACGCGCCGAAGGCGGTCGAGTATGCAGACATTAAAGGTCAGGGCCGTGTGCCGTATGGCAAGACTGCACCTGCACCTATGGCTGGCGATAAGCCTCGTAAGATGAAAGTCCGTGGAGCGGGAGCCGCTATCAAGGGCACGGATTACATGGGCTGCTGATATGCCGCTCAAGAAAGGCAAAAGCCAAAAAACGATTAGCAGCAACATCAGTAAGCTTTGTGACGAAGGTTATGAACAGAACCAAGCGGTGGCTATTGCTTTGTCTACCGCTCGCCAAACCAACGTCAAGCGCATGGTATGGGGAGGCGTTGGTAAGGGATTTAGCCCGATAGCGCGTCCCCAAAGGTTTCAAGGAGTATTTTAGATGGTGGACTTTACTAGGTTTATGGGACGTGGCGCGTTAGAGCCGCGGTTCGCGCCTATGCCAATTAAACCCGCGCCGCAAGTAAAAGCTCCGGCCCCTACTCCGATTGCGCCGCCACCGGCTCCGCTTCCTAGCGTTGAGCCTGCACCGATGCCTGCTCCGGTAGCGCCTTTACCGCCGCCAATTCCTAGTTTTGCCCCCGATCCGCTCAACATTCCGGGATTCCCGCCGTTGCCCATTCCTGCCCCCGTCCCTCCGGTTGCACAACCTGCGCCTATGCCAGTACCGGCTCCTACGCCTGTACCTCTGCCGCAAGTAGAGCCTATGCCACCGGTCAAGCCACTGCCGACAACTCCGCCAATTATGGAGCTGCCAAATGTGCCTCCGTTCCCGGTGACGCCACCTCCAATGGTTGAGCCTGTACCCACTCCAGTACCTGCTCCCACGCCAATTACGCCGCCTCCGACGCCACCGACACCGGTAGCACCACCTCCGATGGTTGAGCCCGCACCTACGCCTGTTCCGGTAACGCCGCCTCCATTACCGCCTCAGCCCGTACCTACACCGGTTGCGCCACCGCCTGTAATTGAGCCTGCACCTGCTCCTACGCCAATTACGCCGCCTCCGACACCGCCTATTCTTGAACGAGAGTTTTCATTGCCGGAAGAAATTCTTAACCGGTTACGTTCGGAGGAGCGGTTTGAGTCTCCGCCGATTATTGCGCAGCCTAATGTGCCGCTAGTACCTGTGCCAACGGCAACGCCAGCACCCGCACCTTCGGTAGGTATCGAAACGCTTGCTCCAGAAGACTTTACTGCCCCGGCGGGTATTGCTGCGGGGCCGATGAGTACACCTGCGGTTAACAATCGCGTAGAGGCTATGGAAGCAAACATTCCCATGCCTGATGGCAGTCAGTTCAATTTAGAAAACTTGGATGTGGGCGGTTTTGAAATTGATCCTCAGATTATTCAAAACGCGTTAGCGGATGCAGGTTTAGCTTCCTCACCTGTTGCAGAGCCTACTCCTACGATTACGCCAAACCTTGATGCCGGATTAACGCTAGGCGATACCTTTTTAACCGAACCTAGAGTTGATTTGTCTAACGAGCGTGAACTTGCAGAGATTATGCGTGGTGGCGCTACTGACCGAAGCGACGTGGTTGCGCCTACTCCTGAACCCACGCCCACCGCTTCTTCGTTTCAACCCGAGGCTGGCGGGTTTACTTTAACTCCCGAGCAGCAAGCCGCAATTGATGCTGCAATTGCTCAAGGGGAGTTTGGGTTTGCTGGCGACTCCTTTGGGTTTACTGACGGACAGCAAGACGCCGCGGGTGTCTCTCCGGGTGCCGTAGAGAATACTGCGCCTGCTCCTTCATATGCCAATGAAGCGTTCTATCAAAACATGACTCCGGAACAACAAGCGGCATATGACGCGTTTATTCAGGGCGGCGGCTTTACAAGCATTGGCGGTGGCACCATTGATTTAGGTGCTATTGGCGGTGGGACGGTAAACATTCCGGGTCTTGGCGGATACACGGTCACTACACCACGTCCTGTAGTTGAAGCTATCCAAAACTTAACAGTTAATCGCGATCCTACGTTGGCTGAAAACGTCTCAGTGGCGACGCAGTATGGCTTAACCGGCGCAACGCCTGCGCCTACACAACGAAGCAATCCTTTTGAACGGCCCGAAACCCAACAAGGCATTGGGTCGCTGGCTGGCGGCGGATAATTACTTTTTAAAAAGTTAACCCTGTGGTACATTAATTTAGAAGATGTATCGTAGGGGGCAACCGTCTTGATTGCAGAGCTTGCCGCATTTAACGCGGGTTTTTCCGTTGTTAAACAATTTGTAGCTAACGGCAGAGACTTAGGCGATGCCATGGGCGCAATCGGCCAAATGGTCGGTGCAAAAGAAGAACTTTTGCGGCGTGGGCAAAAGAAAAAGAAAAGCGTTCTATCTGTTCTTGGTGGTAAAACCGAAAACGATTTTGAAGAGTTCATGGCGCTTGAAAAAATCAAGCAGATTGAAAAAGACCTCACCTCCATGATGAAGCTCTACGGGCGGCCCGGGTTGCATGACGATTGGATTCGTTATCAGGCTGAAGCTCGTAAGCAGCGCAGACAACAAGCCCTCGAAGAAAAAAGACGAAAAGAACAGATGTGGGAATACGCGGGTTATCTTCTTGCCGCAATCGTTTTTATGTCGGGTCTTATCGGATTAGTTCTTTGGCTTAAATGGCTACGGGACGGTGCGCTATGGTAAAAAGGTTTCAATCTCGTAGTAAGTATGAGGAATTTGATTTGAATGATGATGGGATCGTAGACGATCAAGAAATCAAACGTAGCCAAGACATGCTAGAGCTTGAACTACGCGAAGAAAAAGCTGAAGCACAAAAACGTATGGCGTGGGTGGCCTTAGCTAGTGTGGTTTTGTTTACTGTAGTTTTATTTACCCCCTATGTTTCTGAAAGCCGAGTCAATGCGTTAGGCGATTTGTTGGGATTATTTTATATCGCTCAAGCGTCCGTTGTGGGCTTCTATTTTGGCGCTTCCGCCTACATGAGCAGAAAATAGCTCTTTATAGAATAAAAAATTCGGTATAAGATTAAATGCGGGAAATCTTAGGAGGTTCCTATGTTACAAGCATTAATCGGCCCGGTTACCGGTCTTCTTGATAAGTTTATAGAAGACAAAGACCAAAAAGCTGCCTTGGCGCATGAAATTGCGACAATGGCAGAAAAACATGCCCATGAAGCAAACATGGGTCAGTTAGAAATCAACAAAATGGAAGCCCAGCACCGCTCTATCTTTGTGGCGGGGTGGCGACCCTTTTTGGGTTGGGGGCTTTCATTTGCCATGATCTGGCACTTTGTTTTAGTTCCTATGATTACCTTTGGGTTTGCTTATGCCGGGATGGCAGCACCCGAACTACCAGCGTTTGATATGGACAGCTTGATGACTGTCTTGCTAGGTATGCTGGGGCTAGGTGGCTTGCGCACCTTTGAAAAATCGAAAGGACTTACCAAATGACGTTTAAGTTGTCGCAACGTAGCCGAGACAAGCTAGAAGGCGTAGACGTCGGGCTTATCGCGGTCGTTGATTACGCCATTGCGGTTACCAAGATTGATTTTGGAGTCATTTGTGGTTTGCGTAGCATCGAAGAACAGCGGGAGCTTGTCGCAAAAGGCGCAAGTAAGACGCTGAAGTCTAAGCACATTGACGGGTATGCCGTAGACCTTATGGCCTACATTGGCTCTCGTGGATCGTGGGAACTCAACATTTACGACGAAATTGCTGACGCCATGAAAGAAGGGGCGCAAGCCGCGGGCGTTGGTGTACGTTGGGGTGCTGCTTGGCACATTCCGGACATCCGGGATTGGGACGGCACCATGGAAGAAGCTATGAATGCTTACGTCGATTTGCGGCGTTCGCAGGGTCGTCGTCCGTTCATTGACGCCCCGCATTTTGAATTGTCTTAGCGATATAAGACGTGCTAAGATAATATCGGACATTGTTCGATAATATGCGAGGGTTGAATGGATGAAATAGCAATAGCCGAAGCGGTATTCCGGATTATCCGAGACCGTCGCCAAGGCTGTCAGGACTTCATGATTAACGGGAACGTAAAGTCGATGGAGCAGTATCGTGAGCTTATGGGCAATCTCGAATGCCTAAATCACGTGGAACAGGAACTCAAGGGCCTGCTAGATAAACAGGAGCGATCAGATGACTGAATCAGCAAAAATTGATTTGGCTGCCGCCGCAGAAGGCGTAGCCGCATTAGCACAAACTAACGAGGGGAAAAGCGACAAGCCTAACCTCGCCGACGCATACGTCGAAAAGCCAAGGCTCAATCCTGAAGCTATTGGTGCAAGTCTTCTCGAAAGAATGCCGGAGCCTACGGGCTGGCGTATTCTTATCCTCCCCTACCAAGGCAGATCGAAAACTGAAGGCGGAATTTTTATTCCTACGGAAGTTCAAGAAAAGAGCAATATCTCCACGCAGGTAGGTTATGTCCTTAAAGTCGGTCCTTTGGCATACAAAGACACCGAAAAGTTTCCGTCCGGCCCATGGTGTGAAGAAAAGCAATGGGTCATGTTTGCGCGTTACGCAGGATCGCGCTTTCAGATTGACGGGGGCGAGGTTCGCATTCTCAACGACGATGAGATTTTAGCGACCATTTTGGACCCAGAAGACATTCACCATTTGTAAGGAGACAGTAGCATGGCTGAAAAAGACCTAGATCAAGTCGAACTCGACTTTGATGATACCGAGGAGACGGAAGTAGAAGTTGCCGACGTCGGCAACGACTCTGACGATTCCGACGAGAATTTTAAAAAGGCGGAAACGGCTACGCAAAAGCGTATCGACCGCCTGACCAAGAAAATGCGCGAAGCAGAGCGGAGGGAGCAAGAAGGAATCAAGTACGCTCAAGCGGTTCAAACCGAAGCAACTACGCTTAAACAGCGTATGCAAAACCTAGATACAAATTACGTTAATGAGTACACCAATCGTGTAACTACTCAAACACAACAAGCCGAAAATGAATTAGCTCGGGCAATTGAACTTGGTGATGCCGCAGCCACGGTAGCGGCGCAGCGCAAGTTAACGGCCTTAGCCATTCAAGCCGACCGTGCCGCGCAAGCCAAAATGCAATCTGACCGTGCTCGCCAGCAGGCGGCTGCCGCGGCGCAGTATCAAGCGCAGCGTCCCATGCCTGCCCAGCAGCCTAAGCGCCCTGATCCGAAAGCGGAGCAGTGGGCTTTACGGAACAGTTGGTTTGGCTCAGACGAGGCCATGACATATGCGGCCTTTGGGATACATAAAAAGTTAGTCGAAGATGAAGGGTTTGACCCGCAGTCAGATGATTACTATACTGAACTAGACCGTCGTATTGCTGACAAGTTTAATACAGGCGGAAACAGCAGCAACAGACGACCCGCTCAGACGGTTGTTGGTGCTTCTAGGAACACTTCTGGGCGCAGTGGGAAAAAGGTTCGACTCACCCCGAGCCAAGTTGCGATAGCAAAGAAATTGGGTGTGCCGCTTGAAGAATATGCGAAATACGTGAAGGAGTAAGAAAGATGAGCGAATCAGAAAACCAAAACGGTGGTTCGACCGTCAATCGGACTTCTCGCGCCAACCAAACTCGGGAGAAACAGGCAATTCGTAAGCCTTGGGCTCCCCCGTCTATGTTAGATGCACCGCCTGCCCCTGACGGCTTTAAGCATCGTTGGATTCGCGCCGAAACGCGTGGATTTGATGATACGAAGAACGTCAGTGCCAAGATGCGTGAAGGTTGGGAACTGGTCCGTAAGGATGAGTATCCTGATTTTGAAGCGCCTACTGTCGAATCAGGTAAATATGAAGGTGTGTTTGGAGTGGGCGGATTGCTTCTCGCTCGGATTCCTGAAGAAACAGTTGCAGAACGAACTGCGTACTTCAACCAAAGAAGTGCAGATCAAATGCAAGCTGTCGATCAAGATATGATGAGAGAGAATGCACATTCAACGATGCGGATCAGCAATGCTGACCGTCAATCTCGTGTAACCTTCGGCGGTCCCAAACGATGATGTGGACTGCCCCAATAGGAGAGAACTAAAATGGCAAACTCAAATACTGCCTATGGTCTCCGTCCTATCGGGCTTGTTGGTAGCGGTGCTAACTCTACTGGTGTAACTCAGTACGAGATCGCTTCTAACAACACCAACGCTATTTACCAATACTCCATCTGCGTTCCGACTGCGGCTGGTGTTATTGACCAAGCGGGTGCTACTGATGGTGGTACTACGCAAGCACTTGGTGTACTGATGGGTGTGGAGTACGTGGATTCGGTTTCTAAGAAGCCGGTCTTTATTAACTACTGGCCCGGTTCGGGCTCTGTCAGCGTTGACACTAACCATCCGGTTAAGGCTTTCGTTGCAGACAACCCTGACCAACTTTTCAAAGTGGCCTCTGACGCGTCTTTGACTGACCGCGCTACTGCTCTTGCAACTGTGTTTGCAAACGCATCGCTCGGAACGTCTGCACGTACCGGTTCTACCGATACAGGCTCGTCAAACTCTGCTTTGAGTGTATCGTCGGTTGCGGTGACGGCAACTTTGCCTCTTCGCATAGTCGGCATCATGGACGACGCAGCTAACAGCGACTACACAGCCGCTGGTATTCCGCTGATTGTTCGTCTGAACGCACACTTTAACGCTGGAAGCCGCCGGTTTGATTCTCAAACCACTGCGGACTCCACCGGCATTTAAGGAGGGCTAATCAATGGCTATCTCTCGCGCACAACTAGCGAAAGAGCTGGAACCCGGCCTTAATGCCTTGTTCGGGCTCGAATATAACCGTTACGAGAATGAGCATAGCGAAATCTTCGAGGAAGAGTCTTCGGACCGTGCCTTTGAAGAGGAAGTGATGCTCGGTGGTTTTTCCACGGCACCTGTTAAGAGTGAAGGCGGAGCCATTACTTTTGACGATGCGCAGGAAACTTACACTGCTCGTTACACTCACGAAACCATTGCGCTTGCTTTCTCTATTACTGAGGAAGCTGTTGAAGACAATCTGTATGATCGTCTTGCATCGCGCTACACCAAGGCTCTGGCCCGCTCTATGGCCCAGACCAAGCAAATCAAAGCTGCTGCTATCCTGAACAACGCGTTCACGGCTGGCTCTTCTGCGATTGGCGACGGTGCAGCTCTTTGCTCCAACGCGCACCCTAGCCTCTCAGGCAACCAGTCAAACATTTTGGCAACTGCTGCGGACCTCAACGAGACTTCGCTTGAGCAGATGCTGATTGACATTGCTGGTCTGACTGACGAGCGTGGGCTTAAGATTGCTGTACGCGGCATGAAGCTTATTATCCCTAAAGAGCTTCAGTTCATCGCAGAGCGAGTTATCAACTCTAACCTGCGTCCGGGCACTGCGGACAACGACCTTAACGCAATGAAGTCTATGGGAATGCTTCCTGACGGTGCGGTGGTTAACCACTTCCTCACTGACACTGACGCGTTCTTCATCAAGACTGATGCGCCTAATGGTTTCAAATACTTCAACCGTTCGCCGATTAAGACGGCAATGGAAGGAGACTTTGACACCGGCAACATGCGCTTCAAAGCTCGCGAGCGTTACAGTTTCGGTGTATCCGACTGGCGTTCCGTTTTCGGGACTCCCGGCGCTGCCTAAAGTATGCTATAGGGGAGTTATCCTCCCTGATAACTACTTTAAAGGGGCTCGAAAGAGCCCCTTTCTTTTTTTGTAAAAGCTGATATTATCAAAGCAGGGCTAAATATAGCTTTGCAGACAGGTACATGCCCTCCTGACGTTGCACAGACTGCGAAGCGAATCCTTGTGCAAGGGGTATTAATATGGCATCAACCACTTTTTCCGGTCCAGTGACCTCAACAAACGGCTGTATTTCTGGTTCCGGCTCTCTCGTAACTGTAGACGCTAACGTAACTCTCACTTCTGCTAACCACGCTGGTCGCACAATGCTTCTGGACGTTGCTAGTGGGGCTACTGTTACTCTTCCTGCGGCTACAGGAACAGGTAACATCTACAAGTTTTTTGTAAAAACCACTGTAACCTCGAATAATTATGTTATTCAGGTAGCAAGCTCGGATGACAGCATGGCTGGTGTAGCTATCGTTGCAAACGATGGCGGCGACACCGCTTCTATCTTTGAAACAGTAGCTGCTTCGGACACGATTACGCTTGATGGTTCGACCACAGGCGGTATTCTTGGCGGCCAAATTGAACTTCAGGACGTTTACTCCGGTAAATTTTCTGTGGTCATTCGCCAAGCTGCTACTGGCACAGAAGCTACACCATTCTCAGCCGCTGTTTAATAGGGGGTCATAATGGGAAAGCTTAATAACAAGTCTGCTGCTAAAAAGCCTGTTAAAAAAGCTGCCCCTAAAAAGGCAGCTAAGAAGGCAGGAGCTAAGTAATGGCTAATTCAGACGTAAAAACCAAGCGTCTGACCGGAACAGGGGCGGCCTCTATAGGCCGCTCACGTTTACGTCAGGTGCAGGTTCTAACAGGCGCGGGCGCGGGTCGCCTTACCCTGACTGATGGCAATGGTGGCGCTACCGTCCTCGACATTGATTTCCTTGCTTCGGATTCACACTCAGTGAACATTCCGGACGAGGGGGTACTGTTTACGGACGATCTATACGTCGGCACTGCTACGAATGTCACTGCGATGACTATTTTCTATAGCTGAGAAAGGATTCGTTATGGCTCGCGAAGTTAGTTCAATTTCTAGGATAGGTACTTCCGAGCCGTTTGAGCTTCAGGTTTCTCGTGGGCAAATTGCTTACCACAAGCCTCTTTTTAAGTTCGGCAACAACACTACTGTTGGGGATAGCTTAGAAACGATATGGGCAGAAGGCGGTCTTTATGTTTACCCGCCC
>BCSF01000801.1_pt1 | contig 11306 bp, 12 predicted proteins | sample 1016431 | NCBI WGS metagenome assembly BCSF01 (sample SAMD00045685;SAMD00045686;SAMD00045687;SAMD00045688;SAMD00045689;SAMD00045690;SAMD00045691;SAMD00045692;SAMD00045684;SAMD00045690;SAMD00045691;SAMD00045692;SAMD00045684;SAMD00045685;SAMD00045686;SAMD00045687;SAMD00045688;SAMD00045689, study...
GACTATCTGGAGGCTATGTGGGCTGTGGACAGCACCAGCGCGCTGCTGGACGCTTCTGCGGCGACGGCGTTTGCGCCCGCTGCGCCAGCGTCTACGATCTTGATAACAAGGCTGCATGGGTGACAATGCCCAAGGAAAATGATAATATCCGCTTAGTATATGTTCCAAGAGCCAAAATTGGGGACTACTGGAACGTCGCAGGGCCGCTTATTGAGCTAGCGCAACGGCGCTACTCGCACGAATACGGGCTTGAAGATGTGCGGTCGGCGCTTGACGAAGGTAAAGCAATGCTGTGGATGATACAGGTAGACGGTGAATTTATGGCGGCGATGACAACAACAGAACTCAAGCAGCCGCGCCGCAAGACGCTGTTGATTGAGTTGTTAGGCGGTAAAGACGCCGATATATGGGCTGCGAAGGCTCTCCAGGAGTTAGCGCGCGTTGGCCGAGCGGCTGGTTACGCCGCGATTGAGACAAAAGCGCGGCTGGGCTGGATGCGCCTAGCCAAGAAACACAACTTTCGGCCTAAGCATGTGGCCTATGAAATGGATTTGACATAATGGGCCAGAGCAAAACAACTACCCAGCAGACGATGCCGCAGTTCCAGCAAGACTATCTGGAAAACACGGTTATTCCCTTCGCAACAAATGTTTCTGAAACACCCTTCACAGCCTATGAAGGGCAGCTTACGCCAGAGATGAGCGACTACACCACGCAGGCAGGCGGGCTGTACGGCGACATTGCTGGCATGGGAAGCATGACGCCCGCGGACTATCAAAACCTCATCAACCAAAACCTCGCAGGTTTCCAAGGCAACGTCATTGACCCCACGATGGCGGCGATGGAGCGTCGCTACGCTCAAGAGCGCGTCGGTGACGAGGCTGGCATGATTAGCTCTGGAGCTTTCAGCGGCAGTCGAGGCGGAGTGTTTCAGGGTGAGCGCGAGGCGGCCCGCGATGTGCAGATGGCTCAGACGCTGGCTAACCTCAACCGCCAAGGTTACGACGCAGCGGCTGCGCAAACCATGCAGCAGCTTGGTATGCAGCAAGGCGCACTAGGCGCGGGAGCTGCGGGTCTGATGAACGTAGGGTCAGCCGAGACTGCACTTAGCGCGGCAAACCCTGAGGCACTTTACAACCAGTTTATGCAAGAGCAGCAGTACCCCTACCAGCAACTTAGTGCGCTGACCGGCGGCGCAGGCAGTTTCCCCGGCGGCCACGGCACGACTACCCAGTCTTACAGCCCCGGACTGTTCGGCTACTTAACGGCGGCGGCCACCGCGGGCTCTGGATTATAATGGCTAACGGCAACCAAAACATTCTTGGAAGTCTTGCGCGCACCGAAAGCGGCGGCAGCTTCCAAGCGTCCAATCAAGAGGTGGGCGCTGGCGGCATGCGGGGACACTTTGGCCGACTTCAGTTTGGCCGCGCGCGCTTGCAGGATGCGGAGAGAGCTGGCGTTTTACCGTCTGGCACAACGCCAGAGATGTTCATGGCAAATCCAGCGCTCCAGCGGCGTTGAGCAGTGGCACCTGAACGACATGCGGCAGCGAGCCGAGCAAATGGGCCTTGATAAGTACATCGGCCAAAACGTCGGCGGCGTGCCTATTACTATGGACAGCATTTTGGCTATGGGACACTTGGGTGGCATTGACGGCGCGAGGCGATACCTGCAAAGCGGCGGTCAATACAATCCGGCAGACGTGTACGGCACATCCCTGAGCGACTATGCCCTAACGCACGGCGGAGCACAGCAGGGTGCCGCACTAAATTCTAGAGGAGCTCCTCAAATGGCTATGCAACCCACACAACCGCAGGGTATTCTGGCCCAGCTCGGTATTCAGCGGCAAGACCCGACAGCGCAGGGTGAGACGGCGCTGCCGTTCTACCAGCGTAGCCGGTTTGGGAACTTTATGGGCAACCTTGCGATGGCCTTTAATTCGTTGCAGCAGCGCCCTGACCCGAACGTACCGCGCGTGGTTATGGCTAATCGCGAGATGCGCGAGCAGGACGCCGCGAACAACCGGACTATTGAGTGGCTCAGCAGCCAGCCGGGCGGCGAGCAGTTTGTAGGTCTCGTTGGCCCCCGGAGCGTTAAAGGAAAGATGCAGGCTTACCGCGAGTCTCGAACAAGAGGCGGATACCGCGTGGTGCGGGGGTCTGAGCTAAGGCTTACAGGCCCCGCGGCTGAACGGTTGTTCAACCAAGCGCCCGACGGAAAGATTACTGCTATTGGGGGCGGCGACATTAACCTAGGCCCTCCTGTATCGCCTCTCACCTCCCAGTTTAGGCAAAGTACTGGGGCGGAGATGGCCAAAGAGACTGGCGACGCTGTGGCACAAGGCGCACTTGCCCAGCGCAACTTAGGTCAGATTGATGTTCTCGAGGGTGCTTTGCTGGCGGAAGACGCACCGGAGGGAATGGAAGCGGCTCTTAAAGCTTTTGCGGGGGGCTACGGCATTGAGACTGAAGGTCTCGCGGGCCTTCAACTCGCCGAAGCTATCATATCGCAGCTTGTTCCGGGGCAGCGCCCAGAGGGTTCTGGGCAAATGTCTGACGCTGATTTGCTGTTGTTTAAGAAGTCTTTGCCTCAGCTTATTTACACCCGCGAGGGCAACCAACAAATCATTAACACAATGCGGGCTATGGCTGACTACGACGTGGAGCGCGGCCGGATTGCGCGGAAACTACAGCTAGGGCAGCTAACCTTTGACGAAGCTTTTGCAGCGTATGAAGCGCTAGGTAACCCGCTTCAGCTATATAGAGATAGGGCTGCGGCTGAGGCGTCGGCAGAAGCCGCTGCGAGCGGAGGCGCTAGTATTGACGTGCCGCCGTTGCCGCAGTCGGCTATTGACGAAGGCGTAACGCCGGAGGAATGGCCCAGTATGTGGTCCGCCATGACCGAAGAACAACGGAGCGCATTTCAATGAACGCTGAACAACGAGCCGCGATCGCCGCCGCACGAGAGAGGGTACGCGAGCAATCCGAACTAGCTTCTCAACAGCAAGCCGCGATTGCTGCCGCACGAGAGAGGGTACGCGAGCAATCCGCGGTCCCCACACAGCGCGTGCGGACAGCCGCGCAAGGGCTTACGCTAGGTTTCGGGGACGAAATAGAAGCGTTTTTGCGCAACCCGCTAAACTCAGAGAGGCGCGCAGAAACGCTGGCAGACATCCGAAGCGGTATTGAAGCGTACCAAGAGGATCGACCTTACGAGAGCCTCGGTTACGAACTCGGCGGAGCCGCGCTGCCTGCGATATTTTCGTTAGGTACGACAACGCCAGTGTCTGGGGCCGTCGCAGGCGGTCGTGTAATATCGCGGCTCGCGCCCAAAGCTTTAAGCGGTCCGGGCCTTCTCCCGGCAACCGCGCGTGCGGCAGTCGGCGGAGCAGCCACGGGCGCGGTATACGAGGCTGGTACAGGCGAGGGTGGGTTAACTGAGCGGGCGGAAGATGCTCTTACTGGCGTTGTGCCGGGGGCACTAGGTGGGGCGGCAGGGCGCGTAATCCTCACACCAGCTCTGGGCGGCGCAGCAAGACTAGTAAACGTAGCTAGGCAGCGCCTCGGCGGCGGGGGCGGTCGTGCTGTAACCGCGGAGTTGGGCAGATTGGCTGCGGAAGCGGGCAAGAGTCGAGGCGAGATTGTAGCCGATTTAATGGCGGGCCGCGTAATGGCGGAGAACAAGTCGCTGAAGGACGCCGTGCGTGCGCTGGCTCGGGTGTCGGGAGGGCCCGCGCAAGCGCAAATGCGCGAGGGGCTAGAAAGCAGAGCGCAGGCGACGTTCGCGGACGTTAAGGAAGCGGTACAAGCGGGACTTTCTGACGAGGCTGACCCCAACATTCTACGGGCAATGCGTCGCGATGAACAAGCAACGAGGAGGGCGGAAAACGCGGCGTATGCGCAGTTTGAGACGGGTTCTGTAACCCCCGACGTGCAACGGGAAGTTGCTCGCGCTGTCACGTTAGTCCCATCGGCGGCGGATGATGTTCAAATGGCGCTACGTGCGCGAGAAGCTGAGCCACTGTTCGAGATGGTTGACGGAGCGCCCGTTTTCTCACGCGCGCCGACACCTAAAGAAGCCGAAATTATTCGCCGGACCATAAGCAACAAAGCAACAGCCGCTTTTAGAAGCGGTAGCGGCGAAGTAGGTCAGGCGTTCTCTGAGGTTGAAGCTCGCCTGCGCCGAATTTTAGACGAGGGCATCCCGGAGCTTGGGGCCGTTCGTGCGGAAGCCGCGCTTTCGCGCGCGGGGCGCGACGCGTTTGACGCGGGGCAAAGGGCAATACGCTCTGGCGCGGACCAAGTCCAAATAGACTTTGCTGCGTTAAACTCTGAGGAGGCTGTTAGAGCTTACCGTGCGGGTTTCATGGACGAGCTACGCAAGCGATTCCGCGGTCAGCAGCCCGCCAGTATTTTAAAGCAGCTTAACGACGACCAAAAAAATCTCGGGATGATTTTGCGCACAGTGTTCCCCGAGGAGAGCCTGGACGATGTAGTGCGGCGTATTGGTATCGCACAGCGAAGCCGAGACACTAGAGACTTCGCTCTGGGACAAGCCGCGACCGCGCCAACTCAAGCGGCCGCGGCGCGAGCGGGTGTTAGTCCTGCGGCTCTGGCGTCGGCCGCCAACGGAAACATTTTTGATATGGCGAGGGCGTTGTACCGCTTTTTACCTACTCGGAACACAGGGCTCACTGATGCGCAAAACATGGAAGTCGTTAACGTGCTACTCTCTGAAAACCCTGAGTTTGTGCGCAGGGCTATGGCGGACGAGAGCGGCTGGGGTATGCTAGACCGCGCAGTCTCGCAAGTTGCAGAGCGCTTAGCACTGGGCGGCACGCGCGCAGCCGCTGTAGGCAGCGCACAAACAGTCTCCGGCTTACTCGCCCCTAATTAAGGATAGAACATGGAACCCGAAGACATGATCGAAGATATGATCGAAGGCGTTGAGGTCATTGAGATTGAGGCGGACGAGATCATGGACGGCCCAGAGCCTATGTCGCGAATGCAGGTCGAGAGCATCGTGCAGGACGCCATAGCCGACGCCGTAGACTTCATTGAGAGCGAGATCAGCGACCAGCGGATCAAAGCGCAGCGCTACTACGACGGCGAGGTAGACATCGGCTACGAAGACGGCCGCAGCAAGGTCGTGGCAACTAAGGTGCGCGACACGATCCGCGCCGTTAAGCCAAGCCTGATGCGCATTTTCCTGAGCAGCACCAAGCCGGTTGAGTACACACCCAAGGGCCCAGAGGATGTAGCGGCGGCTGAGCAGGCTACGTCCTACATGCACTACGTGTTCAACCGGCAGGACGGCTACCGTATACTGAACGACGCGTTCCATGACGCGCTTGTAAAAAAGCAGGGTATCGTCAAAGCCTACTGGCTTATGACGCCGGTAGCTAAAATCTACAGCTACAGCGACCTGACAGATGACGAGTTCACGTACCTTGTAGCTGACGACGACGTCACAGTCCTTGAGCATACCGTAGAATATGTAGGGTCAATCGACCCTACGGGTGTGCAGGTTGAGGCCCCCTCGCACAGCGTGAAGGTCAGCCGCCAAGAGGAAAGCGGCGAGTTGCGCATTGATAGCGTACCTCCCGAAGAGTTCTTTATTAACCGTGACGCACGCAACCTTGAGGACGCCTATATCGTGGCGCACCGCACTGAGATGCGCGCGGGCGATTTGGTCGCAATGGGCTACGACCCTGAGGTGGTAAAGAACCTCGACAGTTTCGACGCTGGCTCAGAGATGACCGAAGCCGAGGTGTTCGCACGCCGCGGGTACGAAGAGGACTACTCTGACGAGGACACGCAAGACCCGTCCATGAAGAACGTCACCGTCACCGAGGCGTACATGCGCATCGACGCGGACGGTACAGGCGTACCTGTGTTGCACCGCATCACATGCGGCGGCACGGCATACCAGATGCTAGACTACGAGCTTGCGGACGAAATCCCGTTTGCCAAGTTTGAGGTAGACCCAGAGCCCCACGCCTTCTACGGGCGTTCGCTGGCGGAGATCATCATTGACGACCAAGACGCCGCAACATCTATTTTGCGCGGTATCTTGGACAACGTCGCGATGACGAATAACCCGCGCATCGCCGTCACCGAAGGCTCGGTGAACATGGACGACGTGTTGAACAACGAGATCGGCGCTATTGTACGTCAGCGTACACCAGGCGCTGTTCAGCCGCTCGCTGTGCCGTTTGTAGCGGGGCAGACATTGAGCGCACTGTCCTACATGGACGGTCTCGTAGAGACCAAAACGGGCGTTACTAAGGCGTCTATGGGCCTAGACCCAGATGCCTTGCAGTCAACAACCAAGGCGGCTGTTACAGCTACTATACAGGCCGCTGCGGGGCAGGTCGAGGTTATGGTGCGCAACCTAGCCGACGGCATGAAAGACCTGTTCGGTATCATGCTTCGCCTGATGGTCAAGAACGTGGACGAAGACCAGATGATGCGTCTCAACGGGGCGTTTGTGCCAGTAGACCCACGGGTCTGGGACACAAGCATGGACGTGTCGATCAACGTAGGTCTGGGCACCGGCCGAGAGGAAGAGCGTGCTATGGCTTACCGCGAGGTGCTGGCACTACAGCGGCAGGTCTACGCAGAGTATGGCCCGCGCAACGGCGTGGTGACGCTGGTCAATATGCGCAACACAATCAGCGACATGATGGCTGCGTCTGGCATTCGCAACAGCGACCGTTACTTCCAGCCGATCACGCCTGAGTACGAGCAACAGCTCATGATGCAGGCGCAGCAAGCGGAGCAGGCTAAGGGTATGCAAGGGCCGCAGAACGCTCAGGCTATGGCATTCATGCAGGCTGAGCAGATGAAGTCCCAGACGAAGGCTCAGACGGACGCGATGAAAATCCAACTGGATGCGCAGAAGGCTATCATGGATGACGACCGCAAGCGCGACGAGATGTATCAAAACATGGCGTTGAAAAACGCGGAGTTACAGGGCAAGTTTGGTTTGCAGGCTAACGAGCAGCAAATCAAGGTCGAGCAAGAGCGGCAACGCTTGATGATGAATCAGCAGCGATGACGGCAGATATACGCATAAAAGCAGACGAGGCGCGGCGTTTACGCAACGACACCGCGTTCTCCAACTTTTTGCAAGAGGTTCGTGACGACCAAGTAAGGGTCTTCATGACAAGTGAGGCTTCAGACGTAGAAGCCCGTGAGGAGGCGCACGGGATTGTTCGTGCGCTAGAACAGATCGAAATGAAACTCGACGCCGCTATGACGGCAGAGGCATTTTTAGATCGCAAAAAAGGAAAGTAGCACCGTGGAAACGACTACCCTAGAACAAGCGGCCGAGAGCCTGCTATCCCCCGGACCTGAGACGGAGACCGAGGAAACCAATCTAAGCGAAGCCGTGGAAGAAATCACAGAGCCGACTGACGACGGTCAGGGTGAAGTGGTTGAGGCCGAGGCCGAGAGCGAGGATGACGCTGATACATCCAGCGAAGAAGACTTTGATGATGTAGAAATTGACGATTTAGACCAAGTAGAGGCTACTGGAGACACCAATCTCATCCCCGTCAAAGTTGACGGCAACGAAGAGATGTGGACACTGGACCAGCTCAAGCAATCTGCTGCGGGTCAAGCGGCAATTAACAAGCGGTTCCAAGAAGCCGCTCAAACTCGAAAAGAGCTTGAGCAGCAGACCGCTGAGCTAGCGCAGCAACGCGAGCAACACTTGCAAGTAATGCAAAGCGCTCAAGCAGGTGGTATGCAGCCCCCTACTCCGCCGTCACGAGACTTGTTTACCAACGACCCTATTGGGTACATGGAGGCTAAGTTGCAGTACGACGAGAGTAAGGCTGAGTACGACAAGAACCAACAAGCAGTCCAACAGCTAGCACAGCAACAGGCTCAACAGCACGCGCAGGCGCATCAGTCGTATCTGCAAGAGCAGTTGGCGCAGTTGCAGCAGCACATCCCAGAGTTTGCCAACCCAGAACAGGCGGGCAAACTGCGGGATGATATTATACAGGTGGGCATTGACTACGGTTTTACTACCGAGGAGATGCACGCTGTGACGGACTCGCGGTATGTTCGGGCGTTAAACGACGCTCGTAAATACCGGCAGTTGGTAGCTAAGCGCGCAAAGGCCGATCAAAAGGGCGACAAAGCTCGCCCAGTTGTGAAGGCGGGGGCCCGCAAGTCCCCTGAAAACGCGGCTGCAACTCGCAACAAAATGCAACAGAAATTGAGAAAGTCAGGGAAAATTGAGGACGCCCTCAACCTGATGCTCAAAAGCTAGTCTTGAAAGGACTCACCAATGGCACAGCCAACAAACACCTTTGATACCTACGACTCCGTAGGCATCCGCGAAGACCTCAAGGATGTTATCTATAACATCTCCCCAGAGGAAACTCCGTTCTACTCCAAGTCAGGCAAGACAACTGCCAAGAACACTCTTGTTGAGTGGCAGACAGACAGCCTGCGCGCTTCCGCTGCAAACGCCCACATTGAAGGCGATGCAACTACGGCAGAAGCCCGCACTGCAACAACTCGCTTGGGCAACTACACGCAGATCTTTAAGAACGCAGTAGTTGTTTCTGATTCTGACGATAGCGTTGACAACGCTGGCCGTGCGAAAGAGATCGCATACCAGACATTGAAGATCGCTAAAGAGCAGAAGTTGGACATCGAAAAAGCACTTTTCGACAACAACGCGGGTGTTGCGGGTAACGCCACAACGGCCCGCGAGCTCGCAGGCGCACCAGCATGGCTGACCACAAACACTGACTTCGGTTCAGGCGGTGCAGACCCAACCGGTGACGGTACAGACGCACGTACAGACGGCACGCAAGAAGCCTTCTCGCAGTCGCGCTTCGACAGCGTTATGCAGTCCATCTGGGAAGAAGGCGGCAAGCCAGACACAGTCTATCTGTCTGCTTTCCAAATGAACGTAGCTCTTGGCTTCACTGGTAACAACAACCAGCGTTCCGCAGTACAGGCTGGCGACGAGCGTGTGATTAAATCCCTCGCGGTTTATGTCACACCTTGGGGCACTGTAGAGTTCATGCCTTCTCGTGAGAACCGTTCACGCGACGTGTTCATCATGCAGGACGACATGTGGGAAGTCGGCGTTTTGCGCGCTACTAAGAACGTAGCCTTGGCAAAAACTGGCGACAACACTACCCGCCAGGTCGTGACAGAACTCACGCTCTGCGCGAAATCTGAAGCCGCAAATGGCGGCATCTTCGACAACACAACTTCTTAATTGAAGTCAGCGGGGGCGAGCGATTGCCCCCGCTATTTTTATAGGAGAGCCCCATGAAAGAAGTCATTGTAAACCGCATCAAACTGAAGTGCAGCAAGGGTCGCGTTGAAAAAGGCGAGACTGTTATCCTGCCGGATGATGAAGTTGCGCGCATTATTGCGGGTCGCCCTGACGTCATAACTGTGTTACGTGATGTACCTAAGCCAACACCCAAAACAACACGGAAGCCGCGCAATGCGAAAAGCTCCCCACTCCACAAAGATTAAGGAGGCCGTCACCTTCGAGGGTGACGACATGGTCGTTAAAAAGACCTTCGACGCGTCCCACATGCTCAACGACGCTCAGCACGCCCGCGAAACGACCGACAACAGCTTCGGCTCTGACTACAAGCACGTCGGAAACGTAGACCTCGGTCTTCTAAACGTCTGGCTGAAAGAGGCGGGCGTCGCGTGGACCGACACAGAGGCCGTCAAAGACGTCATTAAGCGCAAGCTCATGAGTAACGAGTTCCAAGCGCTACGTGTCTGGGAAGGCACCTACTAGTGCCTACTCGGCCTCTTAGCGACAAGCTAGCCCGCGAAGCTCTTGAGGCTCTGGAGACGCACCAAAACAAGGCAACAAAAGCGGCAGCGTCTTTAGGCATTAATTATAGCACGTTCCAGCACCGCGTAAGGACAGCCAAGTCCCGCGGCTTGCATTTATCGGCGGGAGCCCAAGCGGTTGTGCGCCGTGCCGGGGTCTCGGGGGCCGAAGCAAAGGGGGGGGGTGTACATGGTTGCGGTGAAGACGGTATGAGGGTGGGCGCAACGCGCTGGTCCGTACCTGGCGGCGAGGTCAGCGAAGAAACGCTTTCCCGTATTCGAGACGCGTTTGAGGGTCTGCGTGAGATGCCTCCCGTGGCGACCCCAGACAACGTAGCCGCAGACCTGTGCAACGTCATACCTCTATTCGACGTACACTGGGGTATGTCTGCGTGGGGCGAGGAGACCGGCGACGTAGACTACAACATCGAACTGGCGCGGGAAGATATGATGCGAGGGCTAGGTCGCGTGCTCAGTGTAAGCCCAAACGCGCAGCGTGCGGTTCTTATTCTAGGCGGCGACTTGACCCACGCTGACGACAACAACGCGCAGACGCCTAAGAGCAAGCACCCGCTCGACGTGTCGGCTCGTATGCACCGCGTGACCGACAGCGCCATTAAGATCATAAAGTTTGCGGTACACTACGCGCTAGAGAAACACCTAGAGGTGGTTATTCGCGTTCTGCGCGGCAACCACGACCCAAACAGCCACCGCACCATTGCCTTTGCGCTACACGAATGGTGCCGACCTCAGCCACCGGTCAGTGTAGACATGGATCCGCGCGAGATATTCATGATGCAATGGGGCCGCACGGCTTTGTTTGCGCAGCACGGCGACCGCATGAAGGCTGTAGACCTGTCGCTGAAGTTAGCCGACGTTTGCCCGTTTTGGTCGGAGTGCCCGCACAGATATGCGTATACTGGGCACCTCCACCGCATGTCCGCTGAGCGCATTGGCGGGCTGAACTGGGAGCGCCTAGAGCCCTTCGCTCCATCTGACGACTATGGCGCGACGTGGGTAAACCGCCGCGCCATGAAAGTTGACACCTACCACAATCAGCGCGGCCGTATCTTAACCGCTATTGACCCGCTCGAACGCTGAGTTTGCTGTTGCGGCCAGCAACCTCATTGCTATGTTGCTGGCGCGGGGCGCTCAAACTTTTAGCGGTTTGTAATGGTCCAATGCGCTGCCGAATTGCGCCACAATCTGACACAGCATTCACCACGCCCCGCACGACCCTACACCTCTATTGGGCGCGCCTTCGGTCTCAGCGAGACGCTGGGCGCTCCAGTAACAAGGCAGCGCGCCCAGACCTCGCCGTACTCAACCTCCAGCTCGTCAGCGATTGCTGCGAACGCCACCAAAGCCTCGCCACCAACCACCCGGCTGTCAAATTGCGCTGCGTAAGTCCCCCCCCCCCCGCCGTGCCACAACAAAATGGGACAGACGCTCAACAAACGACACCCCCCACACCCA
>BCSF01000802.1_pt1 | contig 11281 bp, 7 predicted proteins | sample 1016431 | NCBI WGS metagenome assembly BCSF01 (sample SAMD00045685;SAMD00045686;SAMD00045687;SAMD00045688;SAMD00045689;SAMD00045690;SAMD00045691;SAMD00045692;SAMD00045684;SAMD00045690;SAMD00045691;SAMD00045692;SAMD00045684;SAMD00045685;SAMD00045686;SAMD00045687;SAMD00045688;SAMD00045689, study...
CAGTAATAGTAATATACTTACCACCAGGTGCAAAGATATTTTGACCAAACAATCCTGCATTAGTCATGTTACCTTCAGTCCACATATTCTTAGTAGCTACATCACGTACTTTGTTAGCTATATTATTACCACCCTCATCAAAATATTTATAAATGTGATGAGTATTCATATTACCATTTACTTTAACATCTGTGTTATATTTCTGTGCTGTTTCTTTTAGAATGCTACGTTCACTTAAAGCACCTAATGTACCAACAGTTTTCATAACACTCTCTGTCTTCATTGGTATAACTTTTTCTGCTTCCATACTCTCTCCAAATCTAGTGTTACAAGAAAAACAAAAGCTATATCCTTCAGAATGGTTTACATTACCATCACTAGAGCCACACTTAGGACATGCACCTCTATCTAACCATTGTTTATCCATATTATTAATCCAAATCATTTAACGTATTATCATACAGTTCTTCAACAAAGTCAAGCTGATCTTTCATTATTTCTTTAGCATCTTTTCTAGCATTAAACTTAGCTTCAGCAATGTCGTAACCATCATCAAGATAATCACGTACAAGTTCTTTATAAACTCTGTTGAGACAGAAGAAGAGGAAGCAGTAACATCTGCCAAGCGTTATGCGCAGGCAACATTCCAATACGATCAGCAAACAGCCCTTGATCCAGATTTGGGCAAAGCATCCAAGGCAGCGTATTACGCTGTTGTTGCGGATCTTGAGCAAGAAGTTGCACGCCGTCGCTTGTCTGACGAGGGGCCGATGACGCCGCGTGAGATCAATCAGTTCACGCGCAACCTAATCAACGATCAAAAAGAGTTTTTCGATCAGCAGTTGCGCCAAGACTATGTTGGCACGATTGAGCGTTACAACCAGCTTTACAGCGGCGTTGGTCTTGATCTAGGTCTGATTGACCCGATTGCCGATCTTGACGCCTGGTATGCAGGGCTTGAAGATCAAGCAACGCAGCAAACAAACTACGCTCGCATTAAAAGCACTTTGAAACGTGAATACTTTGACAAAGGGTTCCAATACTAATGGCTGACTTAATCCAGATAGACACAGACGAGGAAATGGATAAGTACGCCGAAGCGGAGCTTATCTCTCAAAACCCACCGCCTGTTGCTGCAATCAAGCAGAAGACTGTGAATTACAACCCGACAACAGGGCGCAATGACGTTTTAACGCCATTGTCTACTGGCGGTTATGTCAAGGTGGGGGATGAGGAGCTGCCACGCACAGAGAAGGTGCAGCAGTATGCGCGTGAGTTACAAAACATCGGCGTGCCATTTGACATGGCAGACTATGAGGCTGCTGGCTTTAGCGCAGAAGAAGTGCAAGCGGCTGGCGTTATGCCTGTTGAGCAAGAGAAGACTGGGCGCACCGAGCCGTTGCGTGAGGGTGAGGAGCTGCGTCTGCGTCGTGAGGGTGAAGCGATTGCAGCGCCATTTGATCCGACGCTACGTCAAAACACAACTGACACACTGCGTGAGATATTCGTTGCGGCTGGTTTGGATGACTTCCAAGCACGTCAGATTGCAGAAGGCTTGATTGGCAACCCGAATGCCACACGCGATCTAGGGATTGGCATTGCAGACTTTACGCCTGCTGGCTTGTTCTTTGGTGCGCAGGAAGGCTATCGGACATTTGAGCGGGGCATCAATACAGGCGATCCAACAACGATTGGCATAGGTGCGCTAGAGGCTGGATTGTCGTTGCTTGAGGCTGTGCCGCTAACAGCAGCGGGTGCAAAGGCGGCTAAGGCTGGCATCCCGACATTGCGGCAGGCACTGGTTGATCTAGGCCAAGGCGCAGAAACACGCATTGCAGAGCGTGGTGACACGACATTGTTTAGCAATCCTGTTGAGCCTGTTGTGGATCAAGCGTTGGCAATGGCGGGGCGTGCGGCTGGTGATGCCAAGCCAACAGCAGCAGAGCTGCGCAGGCAGGCAAACATCCAGCGTTTTGGCTATGATCCGAATGAAGCACCTGTTGATACATCATACCGCATGGAGCATCAGCCAAGAGGGCCAGAAGGCGGTGAAGGCATTCGGCTAGATGACCTAACTAAAAACATATCAGGCGAACAGGCTGGCTATCCTGAAGACTTCTATACGCCACGCGGCGCAGATATTTATGCGCGAGGCCCAAGTTTCCCTGACGATGAATACGGAATGGCTAATCAGGAGAGCTACAAGATAATTACGTCTGTGCGCAACAATCCTGACGCAGAAGTAACGATCTATCGTGCTGTTCCTGATGAGGACGCGATCACTACAATCAACCCAGGCGATTTCGTGACCCTTAGCCGCAAGTACGCTGAGGTTCATGGCGCAAGTGGATATGGACGTTCTGGCGATGAGCCTGGCAAAATACTTGAGCAAAAAGTAAAAGTTCGTGATATTTATTGGGACGGCAATGATGTGAACGAATTTGGCTATTTCCCAGAGGAAGAGTAGATGGCAGTAGATCCAACAGAGCTAGCAAAAGAGCAAGAGCAACGCCAGCGCATTGAGATCGCTGGTGCGCCTACTGAGTTTGCCAAAGGGCCAGAAGCAGACGTGCAGCTTGCAGGCGGCGGCACAAGAGCGCTGATGGAAGTGCTGGACAGATTAGGCCCAGCGCGTAAGCCTGTCGTGCCTACAGATGTTGACGAGGCACTACCGCCAGGCGTATCACCAGAAACACGCACGCAGCCGCAGCGCGTGCCTACACCGCAAGAGGTTGGCGTTGTGCCAGCCCCAGGCGAATACTCTGAGCGTCGGACGCAAGAGATCCTAGCACAGCAAGTTGTATCGCCAGAAGGCGCAGCAGAGTTTGAGCGTCGTGGGTTTAGAGCTGAAGAGCCTGTTGAAGAGACAATCATTCAGGACGCGGCGACTGCATTGGATGAGCAGGCAGCAGAGGCCAAGCAGCTTGTTGATGATGTCAAGACACAAGCGCGTGATGCGCTGACAGCCGAAACCAGAGGGTTTAAGCCAGAAACAGGCGTGGCAGATGAGGAGCTGGCAGATCAGGTCATCGATCAGCTAACCCTGCGCGAAGGTGAAATCAAAACGCTAGAAGACGGCGGCGACTTTAACTTTGACTATATGACGACAACAGATGACGTCAAAGAAACTATTACCGCACTTTCTGAGGTATATAAGGATCAGACTACCGCAGCCAAGCGTGGGTTTATCTCAAACGAAATGACAGCGGCAAATGCGGCTCAAGTTATCGCAGACGAGGTTGGCCTGACCCGCACGCTACTAAAGCGCAAGATCGGGGATGGTACGCTAAACGCTGAGACAATGCTGGCAGCGCGTGAGCTGTTGGTGCGCAGCGGTCAGAAGCTGACAGACTTAGCATCAAAGATTAAAGGCGGAACAGCAAATGCTGGGGATCGTCTAGCGTTCCGCAGGCAGTTGGCAATCCATGCTGGCATTCAGTTGCAAGTTAAGGGCGCACAGACAGAAGCAGCCCGCACATTGCAGTCGTTCCAAATCAAGGTCGGCGGTGAGCTTAGTGCAGTAGAGCAGGCGCGTGAGGCGCAGCGTTTGTTGCAGGAAAGCGGCGGGGCAGATGTTGTGGATGCAATGGCAGACAGCTTGCTCAAGGGGCAAAACGAAAACGGTCAAAAGGGTCTTAACGAGTTTGCGCGTGGCGGCTGGAGAGCCAAGACGCGTCAGGTTGTGTCGGAAGCCTACTTGGCTGGCCTACTCAGCAACCCAGCAACACAGATGAAAAACGTCGTAGGTACTGCGTCATTTATGGCCTATCAGCTCCCAGCCGAGATGATTGCAGGCATGTATGGGTCTATCATCCGTCAGGGCCGTGGGGCGTTGAAGCTGCCGATCCGCGACGATCAGGTTTATGTTGATGATGCTATGCTGCGTTTCAAAGGCTGGATGGACAGCTACAAGGATGCGATGAAGGCAGCATCGATTGCCTGGCGGTCAGAAGTTCCTGCATCCGAGGCCAGCAAGCTAGACATTGAGAACTATACATCTATCGCTGGTGAAAGCGATGCTTGGACATCCAAGGCAATCTCTGCTGTTTGTAAGCGCGTGCGCATTCCGTTCCGCCTGCTGCTGGCGACAGACGAATACTTTAAGACGATTTCACAGCGCGGTGAGCTGTATGTTCAAGCCAACAAGGCGTATAAGAACGCATTACTGCACGGCAATAGTGTAACAGAGTGGCAAGACGAGGCAGGCATGATCCTGCTAGATCCGCGCTCAGTATCAGAGGAGCTGGACTATAAGGCCAAGTACGACACTCTGCAAAGCGATCTAGGCGAGTTTGGTAAGTTTACAGGAATGGCGCAGCGTGTAGATGTTGCGGGCATTCCAGTAGGTCGCATGATACTACCTTTTGCCACCGCACCAACAAACGCATTCCTGCGCTCTACTGAGTTTGCCGCGTTGAACCCAAAGTTTTATGCTGACTTCTCAGGTAAGAATGGCCCACGCGCACAGCAGATGGCGATGGGTCGGCTGACTGTCGGCGGGGCAACTATGGCTGTCGTGGCTGACTATGCAATGCAGGGTAGCATCACAGGCGGTATGCCAAGCGATCCAAAGGTGCGTGAGGCTCTACCGCCAGGCTGGCAGCCATACAGCTTTGTATTTAGAGGCGAAGGCTTCCCAGAAGATATGCCGCTATACGACGTGTATGGTCGTCCAAATGGCCCGCTAGAGTATGTGAGCTATTCTGGTTATGAACCAGTCGGCGCAGTCATTGCTGTGACTGCTGACGTCATCCAGCGCACACAGCTCACACGAGACCCAGAGCTGCGCAATAATTATATTGCTGCCAGCGTTGCATCTGTTGTCGATTATTACAAAGAGCTGCCAATGTTGCAGGGTTTGTCCGACGTTGCGTTTGCTCTTGAGTATAACGATCCTATGCGTTTCTTCCGCAGCCCAGCCGAGGCAGCAACGCCGATTGGCCTACCAAGCCCAGTCAGCTCGTTGCAGCGTGCAGGGGGCCGCATTGTTGATCCGCGTGTACTGCGCCCACGGCAGGACATCGAATACTACACAATGGCAGACATTGAGGCCAAGAATGAAGACGGCACGTTTGTCTTTGCCAAGGCGGACGGCACGCCAGACTATAACATGGTTGGCTTGCCTAAAGGTGATTTCGGCAGCAACATCATCAGCATCATGTCGGATTTGTCTGCCTACCAATCTAAGGACAGCGTGTTCCGCGATGAGTATGATCGCAACGTGCCTGTCTATGATACGCTTGGCAATGAGATCGGCGCAAACGATGTTAGCCTAGCAACCAAGCCTGGCCTAGCAATCTTCAACAACTTAAGCGGCATTCGTATCCGCGAGGGTGAAGAGATCACAGATGCGCAGGCAGAGTTGATGCGTCTGGCATCTATGACAGGCGGGTGGCCTTTAACAAACCCAACAAGCAAGGAAGGCATCCAGCTATCGCAGGGTGCGCAGTCTGATCTTTTCAACATTGCTAAAAACGAGAAAGAAATTAGACAAGAGCCGATTTGACGTGGGACGTTCAAAGAAGCGTTAGAAGCAATGACGACAACGACGACAACACCTCTAGGCCGAGCATATGATCGGGCATCAGACAAAGAGCGTGTGACAATGGTGAAAGCGCTGAACACTCAATATCTAGATGCGGGATTTCGGGTCTTACTTGAAATGCCGAGATATGCTAACTTAGCGCAAGCATACGCTGACAAGCAGCGAGTGAAGGAACAGCAATGACAGTAAGCAGCAGCACAAGTTTTGTAAGCTACGCGGGCAACGGCTCGCTGACCACATTCGCTTATACATTCAAGATATTCCAAGACAGCGACTTGCTTGTTACCTTGGTCAACGATACGACAGGCACCGAGACAACACAGGTACTGACAACCAACTACACTGTGACAGGTGCAGGTACTGCGTCGGGCGGCAACGTCACATTCACGACTGCGCCAGCGTCTGGCACGACTGTGAAGATACGTCGTGTGCTACCAGTGACGCAGGAAACAGACTACGTTGCAAACGATCCATTTCCTGCGGAAGCGCATGAGGATGCGTTGGATAAGCTAACTATGTTGGTGCAGCAGGAAGCAGCCAACAGTGACCTAGCTATTCAGTTCCCAGAAGGTGATGTTGGATCGGGATTAAATAACATCTTACCATCTGCGATTGATCGTGCAGATAAAATTGTAAAGTTTGACACCGAAGGCAATGTGGAAACTCAGCCTGCGTCTGCTATTTTCGGCGGGTCAATTCTTGGGGCTAACTATATAAATGACGTGTTCACAGGAGATGGCTCTAGAACAGTTTACAGCACTTCTGTACAGGCTGGATCAAAGAACAACATCCAAGTCTATATCGATGGTGTTTACCAAAACAAAAGCACTTTCTCAATCAGCGGAACAACGCTGACGTTTACAGAAGCCCCGCCTTTAAACTCTGCTATTGAGTTTATTATTGGCAATGCAATCACCTCAGTTACTGGTGATGCCAGCGGCATGACATATAACCAAGGTGGCGTTGGAGCTGTTGAAACCACAGTGCAAGCCAAGCTGCAAGAGTTTGTATCGGTCAAAGACTTTGGTGCTGTTGGTGATGGCGTGACGGATGATACTGCGGCTATTCAAGCTGCATTGGACTGCGGCAAGAAACGCATTCATATGCCAGAAGGCACTTACAAGGTAACAGATCGGATTGCTGTTCCTGATGGCGTTTCTCTTACTGGTGCAGGCAAAGACATTACAATCATTGATGGCTCTTCTACTGAACCATCATCTTTCCATAGTCATGCAACTAACATCAGCATGGGCAAGGATGATGTATCTAATTCATGGGCAGCACTACCAGCATTAGCATCAGACATTGCAGAGGGTGATATTCTTGTTGAGTTTGCATCTGCGCATGGTTTGGTAAAGGGCGACAAGTTTAGATTGGAGGATGACACAACATCCTCACTGTCTGGTTACAGAACATATTATCAAAAAGGTGCTGTCTATCAGGTTGATCTTGTAGATAGCAGCACTGTTGTTCGTGTAACAATGCCACACAAATATGCAATGACTGTGGCAAATACAGACTGCTATAAATACACAGATGATGGCGGCTGTAACCTATCTGACTTAACATTGTTGGCTTACTCTGACCAAGCAGTATTAACTGTCGGCGTTAAGATGGCTGGTCAGGCACATGCTTCTATTCGTAATGTTAAAGTTGATGGCCCGCATTACATCGGCATCAATGTGACTGAGGGCTGCTATGATGTTGTTATAGATAGCTGCACAGTTCTAGGATTACCAGACACAGCACCGAATGATGAGAGCTTGCAGTATGGGATAAAGCCTGGCTGTTCAACAAACGTTCGGATTACCAACAACTACGCAACGGCAGGTCGTCATGCTATCGACGGCGGTGCTGGTGGTTCAACGGTAATTGGAACAACAAACGATGTTATCATTAGCAACAACTATACATATTCATTGTGGCGCAGTTCACTAAGCGCACATGGTGACTGTCTTGATTGGGTGTTTACAAACAACATCGGAACAGGCTTTGCACTCCGAGGCGGCGGTCACATCTTTAGCAATAACATTATAAAAGTTCGTGAGGACACAGAGGGTGAAAACTCTTATATGTGCGTTCAAGGTTCAGAACTATATAATCCAAACAATACGATCACAAACAATCGCTTTGTTGGTTATGACAATGGCAGTCAACGTGGTGCAATTATTGATTGTGGAGGTAATGCTGCAAACTTAGATAGCAACACAACTCGTGATGGCACAATATTAATTGATGGCAATCATATGCTGGTTAAGTCAACGATTGATAATGAGCCGCAGCAAGTCATTACATTTAAGAACCGAGGCGCAGCAGGAATTACAATTAATCTTGTTGTTAAAAACAACTACATTGAAAGTGAAGTCAATGACATGTTTGAGGCTCTCTATGTAAATGTGGTTAGTGGCGACAACATCTGGCGTGTCAACTTTACTGGCAACCACTGTGAAAACATTGGCGGCTGTTACGTTACTGACAGCTTGCAAACTGTAGTCAAATCAAACTTCATTCGTAGTGCGCAACGGTATGGTATTCGTGCTGCTGGATCAAATGTTATGATTAGCAATAATAGTTTGCAGGGTGTTGGGGATGTAGCTATTTATGGGCAAGGATATAATAAAACTGTAATTATGTCTAATGATGTTCGTGATTATCACAAACTAACAGCAGCGGGTTCAGCAACACAAAAGGGTGCTGTGGTAGGCTGGATCGAAGACGGGGGTAATCTTGTCGTAAAAGACAATGTTGCAATGGATGCTGGCGCTTTTGCTCCAACGGCAACTTTCCAAGTTTATACAATAAGTGGCACGGCTAATAAAATCTTCATTGCTGGTAATGTAGATTGCGATGGTGGTAGCATTGACAACAACAGCTTAACATTTAGTGGCCCAGAAGAACGTAAAATCCACTTCATTGAAGGTACAACACGCCATGAAGTTGATGCACCATCGGGTGTCCTTGAGATTGATGGCACTGTTGTAGGCACACAGACATAAGGATTGAACAATGACGATCAAACAAAATGGCGGCATCTTTGGTAGAAACCCAACCTTTAATGACGTGACGATTGAAGGCGACTTGACAACTGAAAGCGGTCTGACAACGTCTGGCGGGATTACAACGTCTGGTAACATCATTAGCTCTGAACAGGGTATCACCACCCCAACGGCTGATGGTATTACTATTGAACGCCCTACTGGGACATCCTCACCGACACCTGTTGAATTGCGTATGTCTACAACAAGTTCTGCTTCTGATTGGTCAACGTCCAATCCTTGGGGGCGTGTTGCTTTTTACAACAAAGACACCAGTGGCGGTGGTGGAAAAATTCATGCTTCAATGGAAATCAGAGCTGCTCATACCTCTGGCGGTCGAAGCAAACTTGCGTTTAAGACAACTCTAAACTCAGGCGATACTTTAGCTGATGCTCTTGTCATTGACCCAGATCAGGGTAGTGGTCGTCATGTCACTGTCAGTGACGGCAACCTTGTCATTGGGACATCAGGCAACGGCATCGACTTCTCTGCCACCTCTGATGCATCTGGCTCATCAAGTGAACTGTTCGATGACTATGAAGAGGGAACGTGGACGCCTGTTGTGGCTGATGCAGAAAGCGGCGGCAATAACTGCACTATGTCAGCCGAGCCATTTACATTTGGCAGATACACAAAGATAGGTCGCCTTGTTAATATAGAGGGGTCAATCCGTATTAGTGGTGTTTCTGGTGTGACTACATCAAACTCAGCATACATCACTGGCCTTCCGTTTACACCAAACAGCACAGGCTCAGGTCTGAAAGGTGGTTGCGTTGTTCGTGCTTCTTATCTTGATACACCTGCAAACTGCGTAAATCTTGGAGTAGCAGTTCGATCAACTAGCACTTTGACAATCAACACTTCAATCGATGCGTCTAGCTCAACAACACTTACAGTCGCAAACATTCAAAGTACAAACGCAAACCATTACGTTTCGTTTAACGTAAGCTACTACGTCTGAGGTTAATCATGGCACTTACAAAAGCACACATCAGAATGATTGAAGGAGATGCACTGAATGTGCTTAGCTTTGGTGCTTCCACCTCAAATTCTGACAACACGACAGCAATACAAGCTGCCATTGATGCGGCAGTATCTCAAGGTAAATCATTGTTTATTCCAAACGGCGTTTACACTTGTACATCTGAGATTGCTGTAAACTTTAGTGGTGCAAAGTCATTAAGAATATTTGGTGAGGCTGGTGGTCGTGCTGGCGAAAACCTTACATCTGGTGCGGCTGTTTTATACTTTAGTGGGGCATCTGGCGCTGACATTGGCCTGTCATTTGATGGATCAGGCTCAGAAGAATATATGGGTCTTTACTTGCAAGACTTAGAAATTCGTGGGCCATCTTCACAAGCGGGTACTCCAACAAACAATACTACTGGCCTTTTCATCAACCGTGGTCGTGATGTTGTCTTAGAAAATGTTCACATTGCTCAGTTTAGAACTGGATTGAAGGCATCCAACACATGGTCTTGGCACGATATGAATTGTAAGATTGATCGTTGTCAGGTTGGTATTATCTGGAACAGTGTGGTCAATGCTGCTTTGCATACAAAGCTCAGAGTGAATAACTGTACTTATGGTGTGTTCCAACAGTGCGGCGGTCATACTTACGTTGATCCTTGGTGGGAAGGCCAACCCGCAACAAGTGACCGTGAAATGGAAACTGCCATTGTTATTGGTGCAGCATCTGGTGACGTAAAAGAAATCAATTTAATTGATGGATGGTGGGAGCAAATCCAAAACTATCCAATCAAGATTGGTTACTATGACGATGGCAATGGTGCTGGCTCTGGTGCAACCCCTAACCTTGTAAACTCTGCGGCTAACATTGATGACATTCGCATCTCAACTTATGGTCACTGGGATAGTGTTGGCATAGATGTTTTAAATAAAAAGATTGATATAAATTCATCAGCTACAAATATCTCTGATTATGCTGTTCGTATTGATGGTGAATTGTCAAACTTTGCTTGGACACAAGTAAACGGTGATGCTGACAAAGCAACAGCAACACACAACTTCCAGAACCATGTAAGTGAAGGCCAAAAGCTATCTAGCTTCACAACAGGTCTTGGTCTAAATGCTCAAGGAAATTGCTGGTCAGGAATGAAAGCAAGTATTGCTGATAATACTGCAACTGATGTGATTTCATTTAGCATAGCCAACAACAATGTCGGCGCAATGTTCCGTCTTGATTACATGATAATCACCAACACTGAGCGGACAGTTTCATCTGGCTCTGTTATTATTGCAATGGGTCGAAGAGTTGGATTTGCAACACAAGGCTCTGTTGGTACTCCAACCAATATCAACTTGAATATCTCAAGCACAGAAAGCCAAGCTATTTCTTTTGCATTAAATGGCACTCAAGCAAAGGACACTGCTGACACAACAACAGAAACAATTACGCTTCAGCTTACGCAAAACAACACAAACTCGGCGGCTGCTACATTCACTTGGAAGTTAGAAGAAATTTCCAGTGAACGTCAAACTGGTGTTGGCCCAAGGTTTATTGATGTAAGCCAATCTTAATGCGCCTAGTGCGTGGACAGTCCAGCCAAGGAGGTAAACATGGCACTGACTAAATCAACAGTAAACGATATGATCCAAGTAATTAATCACGGTGACTGGTCATCAGTGCAAGTTCGCACTGCGACTATCATTAGTGAAGATGGTGAAGAACTATCACGCA
>BCSF01000805.1_pt1 | contig 11259 bp, 26 predicted proteins | sample 1016431 | NCBI WGS metagenome assembly BCSF01 (sample SAMD00045685;SAMD00045686;SAMD00045687;SAMD00045688;SAMD00045689;SAMD00045690;SAMD00045691;SAMD00045692;SAMD00045684;SAMD00045690;SAMD00045691;SAMD00045692;SAMD00045684;SAMD00045685;SAMD00045686;SAMD00045687;SAMD00045688;SAMD00045689, study...
GCGATAAAGGATGTGCGGGCCGTCTTCCAGCACTTCGATCGTCGCGCCACTGGGTTTCGAGATTGTTGATGAAATCTTCCAGTTCCGGTAGATGCTCATCAGTCAGCTCCTGCTCGCCTTCATCTTCCTCGTCATCCGGCGTTGCTTCAATCACTTCAAGCAAACGCAGACTCCAAACCTTCAGATCGACTAAACCTTCCCGGCAGAACATCAGGTTGTCAGATGGAGTCTCGCCACCGCGCATGATTTCAGCGATGGCTTCTTCCACCCAGTCCTGATGCGCGTTGCACATCCACAGCAAAAGCCTGACGTGGCCTTCTGTGAATTGCATGTCCGCGTTTGGTGCCATAACGGGAAGCCACCTACCTGAACGGTAGCGAGGTAATCCAGACCGCTCCTTCATGCACCTTTGACGTATTTCTGATACAGCCCGCTGTACGTGTGGTGAAACGGGTGATCGGGCTTGTCACGCCCATCCATGCCGTACAGAGCGTCCAGTAGGAAGACGCGGTTTTCCATCGCAAAGGTGTCTTGCGCACCAGGCTTGTGCGGATGCACCTCAAGGAAAAATGCCACCGACTCTTCAAGGTCGGTCAGGTTGAATTTTCTAGTCATGCGGGGTCAAGCCTTCTGATTTGGAGCATTGATTTTGCGTCCTTTGCCGACTTCGACAATGGCGCATTCCGGGTGGCGGTTTTTGAGAATGCGGATGGCGTCCTGTTTGTTAACAGCGCGGATGCAACCGCGCAGGCTCCGCTCGCCAGCAAGAAGTAATTCATAGTCGAACATCCGTGCGTTTTTTGCGACGCAGTACGAGATGCCTGGGCCGCGATTGGGTTCGTTCCAGTCGGGAACAAGTTCAGGGAAGTTGGCCTTACTCATCCTTGGCCTTGAAATACTTGGTCATCAGGGTTTCGTTGCTGGCTGCAAAAAGGTTGGCAATGGCGTCAAGCCGACGGCTGTCTGACTCTGAATAGCCACGCTCTTCAGCAGCACGCAAATTCTTCAACATCAGTTGCAGAGCGTTGATTTGCTGCATCTCCTCTTGCATCGCAGCAACGAATTTGTCCCTGTCCATCAGAACACCGTGTTGGGGATGCTGACGCCTTCGGACTTCTTGGCCCAGACCTTGCCGTTGATGTAACGGGTGCCGGTCTTTGATTCTGCGTTCCAACCAGAAACAGGAATCTTGATGACGGTGGTGCCGCCGTAGCCGTCTTCGCCGGGCTGCGAAGTAAGCCACTCAGCCAGTTTCATGGCCTCGCCCAGCTCGATTTCAATCGAACCGGTTTTATCGGGGCCACGCTCCGACTTCTTTTCCTTCACGTCGAACAACGTGAACTTGGCGTCAAACGCCGCTTGAAAGTCACTCATCTTGAGACTCAAGGATTGCGTAATGGGACTTGATGATTTCGTTGGCTAGGGACGACTCCGTAACCCGGTGCTGGGTGTCGTAGCGCTGAATGATTTCGCGCTGCATGGCCTCGTATGCCCTTGGGTCAAGAAGCACTTGCACCTTGTACTTGTTGCCCGCAGGAATAGCCATCACTGCTTGAGTGTTGGTTTGGCCGACAGCTCATCGATGCAGGATTGCAGTTGATCAACTGACATCTGCTTGAGTTTGCTGCCATCGGCATCAAGGTTCCATTTTGTCGCCTTGTCTGCGATCCAGCCAATTTGTTGGGTCTTGTCCAGTTTTTGCTGGATCAAGTCCATGCACTTGGCAATCATCCCGTCGGTGTCTACCGTCGTGGGTGCGGAGGAACCTCTGGGCGTTGCAGGACGCCCTTTTTTCTTGTCCGCAGGCTTTGGCGTCTCCTGCTGGAGTTGCACCTCGGGTTGAGGATCAACCTTTTGCTCGGAGACTGCTGCAACCTCTTCACGCGCCCACAGCTCAAAGGCCAAGGAGAAAAAGGCGGCTGCTGCGCTGCAAATGCCACGGCGGTGACTGTCTGCAAGATCGCGTGCGCTGATCTTTTCGTAGGCAATGGCGCTGTTGCGGTTGTCCATCACGGCGTACGTCCACACCGGAGTGGTGTAGGTGCCGTTGACGAACTGAATGCAGAGGTAGCCGGTGCCGTTGGGTGCCTTGTGGACGAAATCACCGTTTTCGTTGGTGATTAATTCCGGCAGCCAGCCGTTGGCCTTCTCGTTGAGAAGCTGCATGACCTTGGCCCAGGGGACATAGTCCGCTGCGTAGGAGCCAGACCCCTTCTGCTTTACGTCAGAAAGAGTGATGACCCCCGCCAGTTTTGGAAGTTCGGGGGTGTTCAACATCATGCGGCAGAGGCGGCTTCGATTTCAGTGATGCCCTGCTCAAGGATCTGACGCATGGCAGCAGATGCAGCGATGTTGTGTTGCTTGGCTGCGGTCTTAATGCGGGCGTACAGATCAGGATCGATCTGCAACATCACGGTCTTGGTGGTGGTGGCTTTGGAGGTGAGAGAGATAGCCATGGATAGCTATGTAGTACCCCAACACCATAACCGGATAATCCGAGTTGAGTTGAGTCTTAAAAAATTTGGTTGAGACGTGCCGAAAAAGTACCGGAGGTAACTTGACGGCACCAGAAGTCACCCCTAGCTTCCGGTCGCTTCAACGCACTTCATGGAACCTGAGGTAACCCCAAGTCCAGACTCTGCAATGGTCATCAAGCTCACTTTGGACGCTTTCACAGCCGAGAAACTATTGGTTACAAAACCCAGATCCCTTCCAGCCGCTACGTTTTGCGCCCTTTTGATTGAGCAAGCGCTTGACAAGCCCGCTACGCTGGCGGAGCGAACCGAAGGGAGCGAAGCCTCTACTTCTTCTTTATTAGAAAATACTAATAAAGAAAAACACTTACTAACGGCTGTTAGCGATAAGAAAAAGCGCAAACGGCCTGCTTACAGCGACGAATTCTTAGCGTTCTGGGCTGCGTACCAAAGCACGTCTCACAAGTCCAACTCTCAGAGCAAAAACAAGGCGTTTGAGCAGTGGAAGGTGGCCCTGCAGGAGGAATCGCCGGAGAGGCTCGTAGAAGCCGCCAGAAGGGCCGTACAGGCCATCAACCACGCAAAGGTCCATGACGAGTGGGTGGCGCACCTTCCAGACGCTTACAGGTGGTTGCGAGACGAGCGTTACTCCGTCTTCCTCGAAAACCACCAGCCCAGTGGCCCCCGTGTTATTGACGGCATCACCGTGATCGACTGATGAAGCTGTACCAACCTGATTTCGCCGGGATGACGGTCTGGCAGGTCGCTGACCCCAAGACCAACAAAGGCGCCTTCACGGCCACCAGAGGCACCGCTCCGCCGCCAAACGCCTCCTACGGCCACCCCATCGGCCGCTTCGACTCCGACGGCGTTTACTGGACCTTCTGTCCCAACGCTGGCGCTGAAGACCCCAACAGCCCGCAGTCGTCCCGCTACGCCAAGCACCCACACGCTGCTGAAGACCAACGGCAGGCGATCAAGGCCAAGGCTTGGGGCAACCTCTCGTCAATGGGGTCTTACAGGGAGACTGAGTTTTGATCGTCAAAATCAAGCTCGCTCTTGACGAATACAAGCGAGCTGCGGCTGAAGGCACCAGACGCCGCATCAACGGCAAAACAAAAAACTGGTCAAAGCGAAACAACTACAACGCTTCAGATCAGCAGAAACTCGACAATGACATTGCGGGTGCAGTTGGTGAACTTGCCGCCGCCAAATATCTCAATCTTGTGCATCACGCTCTTGTCATTCCTGACAAGGTGGTGGGCAGCGTTGATTTACCTCCCAACATTGATGTCAAGTGTCCCCGTGGCCACAATCGCAGACTGATTGTTTATCTCAACGACAACCCAAACAAGATTTTTGTTTTGGCGACGTACGAGCAAAAAGAAGTCTGGTTGCACGGTTGGACTTACGGACATCAAGTGATGAAGGATCACTTCATCAAAGATCCAGTTGGAGGCAGACCTGCCTATTTCGTTGATTCACATGCACTGCAACCGATGCAGTTGCTCAAAGACTTTGTCGCTGACCTTGGTTACACAAAATGAGACGACTTCAACGCTTCAGCCCATACGACGCAGCCAAAGTGTTGCGTGACGGCATTGCCAAAGGTTTGTGGACTTTGGAGGATTTGGATAATCCACCTCCTGGAACCCGCATGTCCTTTGCCGAATACCGCCGGTTCCTGTCTGATCAACGCTTCGTCGGCCAAGAACCTGTCTACAAGAACCTTTTACGGGAATTGGAAGACAATAAGGAGGATGAATACATTCTGTGAGACTCGTTACTATCACAGAAAGCAATGGCGATCCGGTGCCTTTGCAGCGTCTTCCGCTAATCCAGCGAAATCCAGTAGGGCAGCCGCGCTACTACTGGAACGAGGCGCGTCCTGACCTGAAGTACACCTCGATCACCTCAATCTTATCTGCGACTCAATCTGAGAATACAAAGCACGCCTTGCGCAGGTGGAAGCAAAAGATCATCAACGAAGGCGGTGATCCTGATGAGACTCGTGATCAAGCTGCAAAACGCGGTTCGCAGATTCACGACTGGTTTGAGGCGTTTCTTCATCACAACGCTCCAGAGCCACCGGAACACATTGCGCCTTGGTGTGAACGCATAGCAGCGTCACCGCTGTGGAAGCACCTAGATCACGTGGTCTGTACAGAACATCAGGTTTGCAGTGATGAAGGCGCTGTGCCATTCGCTGGCACCCTGGACGCCCTGGTCAAGCTCAACGGCGAGTTTGTCCTGATGGACCTGAAGACCAAGGCTGAAAACAAGGCCAAGCCCACTAAGCAGATCAGCGATGAAGCGATGTGCCAGATGCAGGCTTACCGGATCTGTCTTGCTGAAAACTATGGGATTCAGGTTGACCGCTTTCTGGCTCTTTATGCCTTCCCCGATCAGCCTGCTGTTCCTGTGGCAGCAGGTGGGCCAGACCTAAAGCGACATGAGTCGCACTGGACACAACGAATTCAGGCCTTCACCCTTCTCAACCCGTAGGACTGCCGGTAGGATTAAATCACGAGGCACCCAATCGCCGCCTCGCCTCCGCCCATGAAAACTAAAGACTTCTACTTTCACATCTCAAACACTGGGGTGCGTGACTTTGTCACTGCCTACAGCTTTGTCGACGCCAAAGCCCGTGCCTGGCGTCAATACCCAGACGACATGGATCGCATCGTTTGGGAAGACCCTTCAAATCCGGTCCCTGACGAAATCACGCCTGAGCGTGCTGACGAATCAATGCCCCCTAGCGTCTTCTTCTAATGGACACCTACCAAAACTCCGCTGAAAACCTGCTGCGCGAACTGGCGCACCTCAAGTCAAAAGAACGTCTCCTGCAAGACGACATCAAGGCCATTCAGACCCTGCTCACGCATCACGTAGACAACGGCGATCTTGACCACCTCAAGACGGAAGCATCCAGCACCTATCGGTTCGAGGAGGCCAACTTTGTTTATAGCTCTGGCCGCATTACTTGGAGCTACGACAATTGTCCAGATGTCCAGGCTGCTGCTGAAAATCTCAAGGAGCTTCAGGAGACTGCGCAGGCTGTTGGCCAAGCCGTTCGCAAACAAGGCAAACCGTTCTGGACAGTGCGCTAATGACTAACAACAACAATCCTTTGGGTTACTGCGAAAAGTGCATTTTTTGGGTTGGGGAAGAGGAAGAAACCACTTTGCAGCGTCTTGGTTATTGCTACAGACATCCACCCATTCCAATCACTCAAGCGGACTGGGGTGAACTACCTGAAAACTTGGATCTTCTTAATAAAGAATTTGCACAATTTCTCATGGCCCACACGACTAGAAGCCAACGTTTATTTGCTCGACCAGTTACCGAGTCAAGCGAATTTTGTGGTGAATGGCAGGAGCGTAAAGAATGACCTACGGAATCGGCCCCGTTGAGCTGTTGGTCTATCACGCAAACAACAGGCTGCGTAAACCCAACCGCCACATCAATCAAACCCAAGCACGCGCTGTCCTGGAGGAAACAGCAAAGCTCCTTGAGAAATCAATGGACGCAAAAAACGATTCAGGGATTGATGCCTACAGCATCATCAACTGCATCAGATTTCTCGCACGCACACCATCTGATTACTTCGAACTTCACACCCAGGAATGATTGGCTCCAAGTACACCAGAACCTGTGTCAAATGCAAAAAAGAGTTTGACGTAAAGATCATGCGTAATGGCAGACCGTCAAAGCGCAAGACCTGCAGTCATGCTTGCCATCACTCCATCAAAGCTCCACGCAAACCTGAATGGAAAAAGGAAGAACTTGAATACCTTGATCAGCTGGCCCTGGCAATGCCAATCGTGTCTGTGTACAGAACGTACAACAGATGGGCTTCTGAAAATGGCTTCGAACGTCGCACCTTAAATTCCATTCAGCACAAGGTTTACAGGGAATGCGGCTCAACAAAGCCGATCCTTGGCTACTTCACCTTCAGGGAAATTGCCGACCTATTGCGAATCTCTCCCTGGACAGTTGCTTTCTGGAAGCAATTAAAAAACAAACCCTTGGAGGTTTACCAACGGCACAAAAACAAAGGCATCAACTACATCAGCAGGAAAAACTTCAGGCAATTTGCTTTGAGCCATCCAGAAAAACTTGGTGGCACAAATCGACGCGGCCTTCTTGTCTTGCTTGAAGACGAACAATTAGTCGACGACATCCTGAAGGCCCACCCCAAACGCAACACCTCTGTGCTTCCGCCAAAGCGTGTCCGGTGCATCGAGACAAACAAGATTTACCCAAGCATCCACGAAGCAAGTCGTGCCAACTTTGTCGCCCGTCCAACGCTCACACGTGCCATCAAACGGGGGTGGCGTGCCAATGGTCATCACTTTGAATTCCTGAACTGGTGAAGCTCAACCGAAGACTTTGCCCCCAGTGCAGGCATCGAAGTGTCAAGCCTCTCAGCAGCAACAACCAGTCCGACGGCACCCGCTACAGAAGCTTTCGTTGCAACTCCTGTTCACACGAGTGGACGATTTGGGAATTGAACGAAGACCAAATTGCCTACTTCCGCCTCCTCAAAAAAATCATGCGGCACCAATGCACCAAATGCGAAGGCACCACTTTCTTCGTCAAAGAAACCTTTCCTTACACCCGCTACACCTTGCGACAACTCAAATGCAAGTCCTGCGGAGCCAGCTTCTTCACCCGTGAATACATCATGGAAGAAGCCGAATACTGTTGGCAAATAATCGGCGGTAAGTCGAAGCTGGTACTAAGAAAATGAACCATTGCTACTCCTGGAAAACTGTCGGGATCCCTGCGCCACAGGGCAGCAAAACCATCGGCCGCTATGGCCAGCTCATCGAAAGCAGCAAAGCATTAAAGCCGTGGCGTCAGTTGATCGTTGACGACGCCAAAACCTTGCCCCTTGAGAAACCGCTTGACACTCCTATCGGTGTCTCGCTGGTATTTCTGTTTCCCAGACCTAAGCGGCACTTCACCACCAACGGGCAGATTAAGGCCAATGCGCCAAGGTTCAAGACCACCCGCCCGGATCTTGATAAATGCACCCGTGCTGTCCTGGACGCCCTGACGATCGGTGGCGTGATCAAGGACGACAGCCTTGTGTACAGCATTTCGGTCTACAAGCGCTACTGCGCACGAAACGAAGACCCTGGGGTGCAGATCACGGTCATGGACAGCGAAGACCTGCCGTTCAAGTAGGTGCTATACTCCATATGCGATTGGGTCGCCCCTGCAGTAGGCATGTGCCTACCGGGGCGATTTTTTTTATGCTGACACCAGGCCGGAGGCAGCATGGAAATCACGATTGAGTTTGATGCCAAAGACATCGTCGGCAAGCTGACCGAGTTTGGGAAGGTGCAGCTGCCTACTGCTGCCAACAACGCCCTAAACCTCACGGCCTACCAGCTGCAGCAGACGTACCGGCAAGAAGCGCAGAAGGTTTTCAAGAACGTCAGCAAGTACACCCTGAGTGGTTTTCTGTACGAAAAATCGACGCCTGACACGCTTGAAGCAAGGGTCTTCATCAACCCAGATCCGCAAAAAGGCAATGCAAGGGCTGACTATCTTGCGCCTCACATCTACGGCGGTCCTGCTTACAGAACACGCTTCCAGCAGGCCCTGTCAAACACGCAAGACCCATCCCGTGCCGCCTTTGGTGGTTCAATCCTTGCCCCCAACCGGGTGATGGTGCCAACCCAGTCCCCACGTGGTGTGCGGTTCAACCAGCAGGGCAACATGCGGCCTGGCCAGTACACGCAGATCCTGTCTTACCTGCGCAACACCGATTCCACTGGTACAGCGCAAACCGGTCGGAAGCAGGCCAGAAAGGCAGGCATCAGCTACTTCTACATGAATCAGGCGATGGTGGATGAACGCCGGAACCTGCGCAATCGCAAGCCAGGCATATTTATGCGTCGTGGTGGTCGCCTGCCATTGATGCGTGTGATGAGCGAAGCACCCGTGCCGCAGTTTGGTCCCACTTTCCATTTTCAGGAAATTGGCGAAGCCACTGCGAATTATTTGTTCCCGCAGTTTTTGGCGAAGCAAAAATTCCTGTAAGTTCTTGCGGGCATTCGGTTTATGTCACCCGAAGTTCTTGCGGGGTGTCGGTTTAGGGGGCCAAGTTCTTGCGGGGTATCGGTTATGGGCTGTACCGCAATCAGCCCTGTTTGCTATTCTTTCCACACACACGGTTGGCATTAGTAATACCCTCACAATCGCAATCTGAAGGGTATTTAAATGCACAAGCAATCACACATGCAGGCAATTAGAATTGCTCACACATGAAATTGCGGGTACAAACAAATGCAATGCAATAAATGTAGACGCAATTACAAATAACGTCTACAAAATGTGCAAAGTATAAAGAATAGAGAATCAGGGGCATCCGGGACGCACCCGGCACCCGCCGCCCACGCGGCCCCCGCACCCTGCCCACGGCTCCCTGTGCCTGTCAGCGGCCCACGCGGTCAAACCGGATCACCCCGCCGCACGCTGTGCCAATCAAAATATTGTCCTAGCTACTGGCACGCCGGTATGGCCACCGGTAATATGGACGCAAGCGCGGTTCCCAATCGCTCCCCGCGCTTCTTCAATCAATGACCCTCTCTCTTCTGTGGTGGGGGCTGCTGCCCCTGCTGCTGCTGGTTGCGGTGATCGACCTGCTGACCATGAGCCAGCCCCGCCGCGTCCAACTGCTCCGCCGCTCCGGCATGACCCAGGCCGCTATTGCTGACCGTCTGGGAATCAGCCGCTACCGCGTCCGCCAGGCCCTCGCCTGACCCCCTCACAACGTCCCTTCACAAGCTGAAACAATGACCCGATTCATTCCCGCCGCTTTCGGCATCGTTGGCGCTGTCGCCCTTGGCCTCTGCGCTGGCAATCAAGCCCGCCTTATCTCCGACTCAGATTCAGCCCGCTCCGCACAATCCGCCGCCGCTGCTCTGCCGTTCGTGTTTTTTGCCAGCACGTCCGCCGCATGCTTGGCCCTGTCCGCCGCGTCCATCACCGATCGCTGGGAGGCCTGAAATGTTTGTTTTTGATCAGCCCTACGATCCCGCCGATGATTTGGCCCCGGCCGATATCCGTGAAGACTTCTGTGGCCTCACCTTCGAAGGTGGCCAGGATCCCCAGCAACTCCTAGACCGTCTTGCCGTATGGCTCCCCGCCGATCGGCTGGCCGAATTCATGGATGACTTAGCGATGGGCCGCATTTGATGGCCTACCCGCTGCAGCCCGAACGGTGGCGCGAGCTAGAGGAAATCCGCGCCGAATGGCTGGCTGAACGCGGCCTGCCTGAAGACTGGGAGCCAGACCCAGAAGACCTAGAGCCGTGGTGGCTCATGCAGGACCTTTGATCCATTTCTGCCCAATCGCACCCGCAGACATGCTCCAAACCCTCCGCTTCCATCTCACCCGCTCAAGCTCCAATGCCAAGACGGGGCCGATCCCGGTCAGCACTTCAAGCCGCGCCACATGCCCGCCAACCTGCCCATTTCTTGAGAATGGGTGCTACGCCCATGCCGGGTATTACACCCGCTTGCATTGGGACGCTGTGACCCGTGGGGATCGTGGCATGCCCATGGCCGACTTCTTCCGGGAGGTTTCCCTTCTGCCTGACGGTCAGCTGTGGCGGTCCAACGTGGCCGGTGACCTGCCCCACACCATGGGCCGCATTTCCCGCCGCTTCCTACGTGGCCTAGTGGCCGCAAACCGTGGGCGCCGTGGCTTCACTTACACCCACCACGACCTGACCAAGGGCGAGAATCTGGCCCTGATCCGTCAGGCCAACCGGCAGGGCTTCCGCGTCAACGTGTCGACCGAATCGGAGGCCGCAGCCGATCGCGCTATTGAAGCGGGCCTGCCTGCCGTGATGGCATGCCCAAGCACTGAAACCCGCAACACGTGGCGAACCCCGGCAGGGAATGCCGTCTTGGTCTGCCCCGCTCAGCGGAGCGACTCGAAGCAGTGCGCTAGCTGTCAGCTGTGCCATACGAGAGGCCGCCGCGTGGTGATCGCCTTTAAGGCCCACGGAACGGGCAAGCGCAAGGCTGATGCAGCAATCGCCGCCGCTCAGTAGCCTGCGGCCATCACACCAACCCAGGGGCCGCGTTCTTGCGGCCTTTTTTTGTGGCCGCGTTCTTGCGGCCTTTTTTGCTGGCTAGGCTGCGGGTACGTTCGGCCCTAAGGGGCTGCAGCCGGTCGCTCATGGAACGGGGGGCGACGCTGCCCACGTGACCCATGGCACCCATTAACACCCTCGCGCTGGTTCGCCAGCAGCTGATCAAGCAGCAGCGCTTACGCTCAGCGCAACTGCTCACCGCTAAGGCCTACCGGGGCGTGCCATACGCTCAGGCGCCCCACACGGCCCCACAAGCGGCCGACCTTACCTACCGTGGGCATCACTACCAGAAGCGCTAGCTAGGCGCCTTGCAGCCGCTTCCAGGCCCCTGCCACACGGTGGGGGCTTCTTTATGCCCGCTCACCACTGGCCCGCGCTGGCCCGCTGCTGCCCCACGCTGTCCAGTTGTTATAAATAATAGCTAACTAGTATTTGTTGCCAATAATTTGGTGTGCTGTGCAGTCTGTGTTGTTGTTAATTGTTATTGCTGTGCAATTTATGTTGCTTGTAATTAATTGTGCTTGCAATTGCAATAGTTGGCAATTGTAATACCCCAAATGTGTCGGCCAGGGGGTTGTCCCTTAAACACATCTGACGCTTCCGACGAGCGACCTAGTGTAGATCACGGTGGTCGCCGTAACCTTAAAAAAACAACAATAAACTAACACA
>BCSF01000804.1_pt1 | contig 11256 bp, 16 predicted proteins | sample 1016431 | NCBI WGS metagenome assembly BCSF01 (sample SAMD00045685;SAMD00045686;SAMD00045687;SAMD00045688;SAMD00045689;SAMD00045690;SAMD00045691;SAMD00045692;SAMD00045684;SAMD00045690;SAMD00045691;SAMD00045692;SAMD00045684;SAMD00045685;SAMD00045686;SAMD00045687;SAMD00045688;SAMD00045689, study...
GTGCAAGAATCAACCCAGTAATCTTTACACCTGGTGGTGGTATCACCCTCTTTGGTGATAAGACTGCACTCAATAAGTCATCGGCGTTTGATAGAATCAACGTTCGTAGATTGTTCATCTATCTTGAAGAAGCAATCAAGGGTGCTGCAAGAGACGTAATGTTTGAGTTCAACGATCCTCTTACCAGAAGTTCTTTCGTTAATGCTGTTGAACCTTTCCTTAGAGATGTTCAAGCAAAGCGTGGTATTCAAGACTTTAGACTCATCTGTGATGAGACTAACAATACTGCAGCGGTTGTTGATTCTAACGAATTTGTTGCAGATATCTTCATCAAACCATCACGCTCCATCAACTTTGTTGGACTGACGTTTGTTGCCACCAGATCTGGTGTTTCATTCTCCGAAGTCATCGGAAACGTTTAATTCTATTCTGACGAGGTAACTCTTAACGAGGTAACAAAAAAATGGCATTAAGAACAATTTCCCAATTTAAATCAAATTTAACGGGAGGTGGCGTAAGACCTAATCTGTTTGAAGTTGAATTAAACGTTCCAAATGGATCGGGTCAATCCCTCCAGTTTATGAGCAATGCTGCAACTCCAGCATCAGAAACTGCAACCCTGACAACTTCGGGTGTTGCAGATAAAGTTCCTTTTATGGTAAAGGCAGCAAACCTACCTGCTTCCAACATCACTCCAGTTGAGGTCCCTTTCCGTGGAAGAGTCCTCAAAGTTGCTGGTGAAAGAACCTTCGACAGTTGGACTGTTACTGTTCTCAATGATGCTGATTTCAAAATCAGAACTATCATGGAGCAGTGGATGAACGGTATTTCTAGACTTACTAATGGATCTGGTGAAGTTAATCCTAGTGATTATACTGCAGATTCATATGTCACACAACTTGACAGAAATGGTAATCCATTGAGGAAGTATAAGTTTACTGGTCTATTCCCAACTAATGTTTCCGAGATTGCACTTTCAATGGATACCACTGATACCATTGAAGAGTTTACCGTTGAGTTCCAGGTTCTTTACTGGTAAGCTGGTGATAGTTCATCATACCCAGCAGTGAACTGATAAATAGTTAAAATAACTCAGTAAAATTATAAAATGGCAAAACTCTTTGGATTTTCTATTGAGCCTAGTGAATCAAAATCAAAAACAGTATTGTCCCCCGTTCCCCCTAATAATGGGGACGGGGTTGATAATTTTATTGCTAGTGGATTTTATGGGTCGTATGTCGACATTGAAGGTGCATATAGAAACGAGCACGAATTATTAAAAAGATATAGAGAAATGGCAATCCACCCAGAGGTGGATAATGCTGTAGAAGACGTTGTCAATGAAGCAATCGTTAGTGATCTCTACGATTCACCCGTAGAGATTGAACTTTCTAATGTTAGTGCAAGTGATAAATTAAAAGATATTATTAGAAAAGAATTTAGATATATCAAAGAACTATTAGATTTTGATAAAAAATCTCACGAAATTTTCAGAAATTGGTATGTTGATGGACGTCTATATTACCACAAAGTAATTGATATTAAAAAACCAGAACAAGGGATTCAAGAACTGAGATATATTGATCCCTCAAAAATGAAGTTTGTTCGTCAAGAAAAGAAACTAAGAAAGGGTGCAGAAGGAATTGATCTTTCTAGAACTTCAGAAACAAGTAAGGTCTTGTATCCAGAAATAGAAGAATACTTTGTATATTCACCAAAACCAAACTTTCCGATTGGAATGGCATCTGGTGCAAGTGGGCAAAAAGGTATCAAAATGGCAAAAGATACTGTTACCTATGTCACCTCTGGATTAGTTGATAGAAATAAAGGTTCTGTTCTTTCATATCTCCATAAAGCAATCAAGGCACTCAATCAACTCAGAATGATTGAAGATTCTTTGGTTATCTATAGACTATCAAGAGCACCAGAACGTAGAATCTTCTATATTGATGTTGGTAATCTACCAAAAGTGAAAGCAGAACAATATCTGCGTGATGTTATGAACCGCTATAGAAATAAGCAGGTTTATAATGCACAAACTGGTGAGATCAGAGATGATCGCAAGTTCATGTCCATGATGGAAGACTTCTGGTTACCACGTAGAGAAGGTGGTCGTGGAACAGAAATCACAACTCTTCCTGGTGGACAAAATCTAGGTGAACTCTCTGATATTGAATATTTCCAAAAGAAACTTTATAGATCACTTGGTGTTCCCGAATCTAGAATTGCTAATGATGGTGGTTTTAATTTAGGGAGATCATCAGAAATTTTAAGAGACGAACTTAAGTTTACTAAGTTTGTTGGTAGATTGAGAAAAAGATTTGCCAATTTGTTCAGCGACATGCTGAAAACTCAATTGATCTTAAAAAATATCATTACACCAGAAGATTGGGAAAAAATTTCTGATCATATTCAATATGACTTCTTATATGATAATCAGTTTGCAGAACTAAAAGAAAGTGAACTGATGAATGAGCGTTTAGGAACTCTTGCATCAATTGAACCATATATTGGTAAATATTATTCTGTTGATTATGTTCGTCGTAAGATTCTGCGTCAAACCGATACAGAAATTAAAGAAATCGATAAACAAATTGAGCAGGAAATTGCTGATGGTATTATTCCAGATCCAAATGCAGTAGATCCAATCACTGGAGAACCATTACCTGGTGGTGATGATTTGGGTGATATTCCAATGGAACCAGATTTAGAAGGTGATGGTGCAATTACCGATGCAAACCTCCAAAAAGACACTAAATCGGCAGAGATATAAATAAAAAATATACCTATACGATTAATTTCATGGAAGATGTTATCGATTTGATTGCTACCGACGCTTCGGCATCGGATATTAGCGACAAAATTAAGGATGTTTTGTTTAATAAAGCAGCAGGAGGCATTGAAAATTTGCGTCCAGAAGTTGCCGGTTCTATGTTTAATCCTGATGATGAAGTAGAACAAGAGTCGGAGGAGTGATGACAAGAACTTTACTTTTAGCAGATGAAATTTCTGTTCCTGGCGGAACAGGAACAGCAACTAGTTTCACTCAAGCAACTGTTGTTCGTCTTGTAAATAATAATAATTCTGCTGCTGTTGTATCTGTCGTTGAAACACAAAGTGGAACTGGTATTGGATCTTTCACGATGCCAGGTAACACAGTGGAATATCTCGAAAAAACTGCTTCTCACTGTGTGTTTGCAGTAGGCGGCACTGTTCTAGGAGCAAAAGTAGGATTCACCGGATAATCAAATGAAACTTATCACAGAAGAAATTTCAAATATCGAATTCATTACCGAAGGAAAAGGTAAGTGCAAGAAGTGTTACATTGAAGGCGTGTTCCTTCAAGGTGGTATCAAAAACCGTAACGGTAGAATGTATCCCACCGAAACTCTTGCACGTGAAGTTGGTAGATACAATGAAAGTTTTGTAACCAAGGGTCGTGCTCTTGGCGAACTAGGTCACCCTGACGGTCCTACCGTCAATCTTGATCGTGTTTCACATAAGATTGTTTCTCTCACTCAAGAGGGAAATAATTTTAGAGGAAAGGCACAACTTCTTGATACCCCAATGGGTAGAATCGCACAATCTTTGATTGGCGAAGGAGTTATGCTTGGAGTTTCTTCTCGTGGTGTAGGTTCGATCAAAGAAGATCATACTGGTTGTAAAGTTGTAGGTGAAGACTTCATGTTGGCGACTGCCGCTGATATCGTTGCCGATCCATCTGCTCCAGATGCATTCGTTTCCGGAATTATGGAAGGAAAAGAGTGGGTATGGGAAGGTGGAATCCTTCGTCAACAACTTGCAGAAAAGACCCAGAACCGTATCAACACTCTTGTTGATCAAAAAGCACTTGAGGAGCAAAAACTACAGTTGTTCCAGGATTTCTTAGCAAATCTATAATAATATAAATAAATAAAGATTATTAATTAATCGAAGTTCACATGTCCGTAGGTAGCAATTTACAAGAAATGGAAAACGCAGTAACCAAAGGGGCTGCTGCTGCTGAGCCAATGCCTAAGTTGGACCTGGATACTCCAGGACAACCAAGTGTTGAGGATCTCGGCGGTCCTTCCCCTGAAAACTATCGTCCCGATGACGATTCAGCAAAACTTAAGACTCCTAGCCTTGCACAGGTAAAGGATGTCGTTAATAAGGGCGCTAAACCAGCAGAGGCAATGCCAGCTGGAATGAAAGAAGAGTCCGAGGAAGTCGAAGAAGATCAGGAGATCGTTTCCGAAGAAGAGACCACTGAAGAAGAGGTAGTTTCTGAAGAAGAGACTACTGAAGAAGAGGTGGTTGCTGAGGCTACCGACGAAACTGAGGAAGAAGTTCAAGAAACCGTTGAAGCAGAATTTAGCGTTGAAGAAGACGTTAATGCACTCTTCGCTGGTGAAGAACTTTCCGAGGAGTTCCAGGACAAGGCACGCACAATCTTCGAAACCGCAATCAAGTCTAAGGTTGAGGAAGTAAAAGAGCAGATTCAAGTTCAGTATCAAGCACAACTCGTTGAAGAAGTTGCTGCTGTTAAGACTGAACTTACTGAGCGTGTTGATTCTTATCTTGAGTACGTTGCTCAAGAATGGTTGGAAGAGAACCAACTTGCAATCGAGCACGGTCTCAAGACCGAGATGACTGAATCATTCCTCAATGGAATGAAGAGTCTTTTTGAAGATCATTATGTATCTATCCCTGAAGAGAAATATGATGTTATCGAGAGCATGGTAGATAAACTAGATGAAATGGAGTCTAAACTCAACGAGCAAATCGATAAGAACGTTGCTCTTAATAAGAGGTTAGCAGAGTCCACTGCAGATGTTATTTTTGCAGAGGTTGCTGAAGGACTAGCAGTCACTCAGAAAGAAAAACTCGCTTCTCTTGCAGAAAATGTTGAGTTTGATAGTGAAGAGACCTATCGTGAGAAACTAGTTACTCTGAGAAATTCTTATTTCTCAGAGAGTGCAACTAGTGCTCAAAGAGATGCTGCTGAGACGGTTGTAGAATCGACTCAAGAGCAGACTACTACCGCTGCACCTGAAGCTGGTTCCATCATGGAAGCATACCTTCAAACTCTTAGCAGAGTTTCTAAAAAGTGATTTCTAGATCATACGTAAATCAAACTAACGTTTTAAATTAAAGAGGTAATTTCAAATGCAAATGTTCAATTCTGAACAACTGCAGGAGAAGTGGGCACCAGTTCTTGATTATGAGGGAATGGATCCAATCCAGGATTCTCATAAGAGAGCTGTTACCGCTATCCTGTTAGAAAACCAAGAAAGAGAAGCACGCGAAGAGCAAGCATTCCTTTCCGAAGCACCTGTAAACGGCACTGGTTCTTCTGGCGCAACCGCAGGTTTCTCTGCTGGTGCATCTTCACCAACCGCAGGTTTCGACCCAGTTCTGATCTCCTTGATCAGACGCTCAATGCCTAACTTGGTCGCATATGACCTCGCAGGCGTTCAACCAATGAACGGTCCTACTGGACTCATCTTCGCAATGCGTTCCAAGTATGGAACTCAGAATGGTCCTGAGACCTTCTTCGACGAAGTAGACACCGGATTCTCTGGCACAGATTCTTCTGCTGCACAGTCCGAACTCGGTTCTGGTTACGTTTCTGGTTCTGACGGTGCATCCGTTGGTTTCGGTACTACCGCACAGTCAGGCACCAACCCAGGTCTTCTTAGCCCAGATTCCAACACCACCCAACTCGCATACAGAGTCGGTCAGGGTATGGATACCGAAGATGCTGAATCACTTGGTGAAGGCAGCAATCACTTCAACCAGATGGCTTTCTCGATCGAGAAGGTCACCGTAACCGCTAAGTCCAGAGCACTGAAGGCAGAATACAGCCTTGAGCTTGCACAGGATCTTCGCGCAATCCACGGTCTGAATGCTGAAGCAGAACTCGCAAACATTCTCTCTACTGAGATTCTTGCTGAGATCAACCGCGAAGTTATCAGAACCATCTATAAGTCGGCAGAATCTGGCGCACAAGCAAACGTTGCTACCGCTGGTAAGTTCGACCTCGACGTTGACTCCAACGGACGCTGGAGTGTTGAGAAGTTCAAGGGTCTTATCTTCCAAATCGAGCGCGATGCTAACGCAATCGCACAAAGAACTCGTAGAGGAAAGGGTAACATGATCCTCTGCTCTGCTGACGTTGCTTCTGCACTCACCATGGCAGGTGTTCTTGATTACACCCCTGCACTCAACGCTAACCTTAACGTTGATGACACTGGCAATACCTTCGCTGGTGTTCTCCAAGGTAAGTATCGTGTATACATCGATCCTTATTCTGCAAACAACGCTGCTAATCAGTATTACGTTGTTGGTTATAAGGGTTCTTCACCTTATGACGCAGGTCTCTTCTACTGCCCATATGTTCCCCTCCAGATGGTTCGTGCCGTTGGAGAGAACACCTTCCAGCCTAAGATCGGCTTCAAGACCCGCTATGGTCTGGTTGCTAACCCATTCGCTGAAGGAACCAACTCAGGCGGTGCACTTAAGGTTAACTCCAACCGTTACTACAGACGCGTTCGTGTTGACAACCTCATGTGATCACGGTTCACATATTTCTGGGGATCCTTCGGGATCCCTTTTTTTGTCTAAATATTTAAAAACAGAAAAAAAATGGCAAATTATCACATTAAAAAATCAAGTGCATTGATGCCATCTGTTGAGGTTTATCATGTTGCCGATGATCAGTGGTCTGATGATTATTCGGAAAGAAAGATCTACACTTCAAAAGCAAGTGCGGATGCTATGCTTCCAAATCCAGATGGAACCAATGGTGCTTTTAAGAATGCTACCGTTGTTAAAGAATAAATAGAACATAACTAAGAGCAAAAAATGAAACCAACTCCTAGAGAAGCGAAACAAATTCATGAGCACTACGAAAAAGTAGTGGAGCATCTTATTGAAGAAAATTATGCCGTAGATAAAGACGGTGCTGATAAAATCATCAGTGGTATGAGTGATGAGTGGTATAGTTTAATTGTTGATGCTTGATAATGGCAAATTTTTATGATTCTCAATTACGCAATAGGAATTTCTTATCTCCTGTTGGGTTCAAATTTACTTTGAAAACCAAAGAAAAAGTAGATTTTTTCTCCAATTCGGCAAATATTCCTAGCATTGCATTAGGAACCGCATTACAAGGAACGACATTTCGTATTCTTGATGTTCCTGGTGATGAAGTAATTTATGAAGACTTTAGCATGAATTTCTTGGTTGATGAGGATCTTAAAAATTACATGGTTATCCATAACTGGATTACTGGATTGGGTATACCCGATAATTTTAACCAGTTCAAAAATCTTACTAAAGATCCAGAAACAGGTCAAAGAGATGACCTTCTACAATTTTGTGATGGAACATTGCATATTTTAAATAGCAACTATCGTGATATTGCAATGGTTAAGTTCCAGGACTTATTTCCTGTAGCATTGACTTCATTGCAGTTTAATGCTACCGAAAATGATATCAACTACTTTACAGCAGAGGTATCTTTCAAGTATACTATCTACAATATAGTAGATCCTGACGGCGAACCTCTATGAACCTTGATAAAATTCAGGAGATGTGGCAGAAAGATTCTGTTATTGATCCTGACAATCTACATGATGAATCTTTAAAAATTCCACAATTACACTCAAAATACTATACCCTATACAATACCATTACCCTTCTGCGAGAGAAGGCAAGGGAAAGTTATAATCGTGTAAGATTAGAAAGACACAATTTTTATACAGGTAAAGCACCTGCAGATGTCTATGTCACTGAACCTTTTCCATATAAAGTTAGGGAAAAGGACGCTATCCAGAGATATCTGGATGCTGATGAAAAGTTAAATACTATTGATATGAAAATTAAATATTATGATACCGAATTAAAGTTTTTAGAAGAAATCATTAAAACAATAGCAAATAGAACTTTTCAGATCAAAAATGCTATTGAGTGGCAAAAGTTCCAAGCAGGATTCTAATGGAAGAAGAAGACTTTAACTTAGATGAAGACTTTGAACCAGACTATATGATTGGTCTTAAAATAGAAGATATCTATTTGCTATATCATTCTGTTAAAGAGACTATTAGAATTTGGCCAGGTTCTCCTGCACGCCCTGTTGAAGAACAAGAACATCTCCAAAAATTAAGAGATGATCTTTATAGATGTATTTTAGACTTTAAGTTTAGGGAAATGTGATGGGCGATTACGAATACGAAAGCGATTTTAATGAAATGGAAGATGTTCCATACGTTCAAATGGAACTTGATATTAGGGATTGTCATCAAATTTACAGGGCATTAAAGTGCCATGAAGAACATGGTAACTTTGGTGATGAGTATGATCGAGAACGCACAGAAGCATGTAAAGATTTTTTCTATCGTATGATATTAGAATATAAGTATCAGGTGGGGGAATAAATATTCATAGGTGAATCTTATGAATTATGTCTCATTTGATTATTTCAAAGAAGAATGAAGTATATTTAAAAGTAGAAGCAGAACCACACGTTTATTATGAACTAGCAGACCAGTTCACGTTTGATGTTCCTGGTGCAAAGTTTATGCCTCAATACCGAAATAAGTATTGGGATGGAAAAATACGCCTATTCAATACCCAGACTGGAGAGATATATGTTGGGTTATTGGATAAGGTAACAAGATTTTGTGATACTCATGAATATACTTATGAGTTTCGTGACAATAAGTATTATGGTCTTCCTTTTGAGTCTAACTCAGATATCTGCAAGGAAGGTGTATCAGATTATATGAAATCGATTTGTAAGTATGCTCCTAGAGACTACCAAATCGAAGGGGTATACGATGCCTTAAAGCATAATAGAAGGTTGTTGATATCCCCAACTGCTTCTGGAAAGTCTCTGATGATATATTCGATTGTGAGATATCACGTTGAGCGCGGACGAAATACTCTGATAGTTGTTCCGACGACTTCCCTTGTAGAACAGATGTATAAAGATTTTGCAGACTATGGTTGGGATGTAGGTTCATATTGCCACAAGATATATGCTGGTAGAGAAAGAGAGACGAACTCTCAAGTTATCATTACTACCTGGCAATCGATCTACAAACTCCCCCGAAAATATTTTGAACGTTTTAACGTAGTTGTTGGGGATGAGGCTCACCAGTTTAAAAGCAAGTCATTAATATCTATAATGTCAAAACTTGGTGATGCAAAATATCGTTACGGTTTTACTGGAACGTTAGATGGAACTCAAACACACAAATGGGTGTTGGAAGGATTGTTTGGTCCATCTTATAAGATTATCAGAACAGAAGAACTGATGGCAAAGGGTCATGTTGCTAAGTTGGATATTAATGTTCTTCTATTGAAACACCCAGCACATAAATTTGAAACCTTTGAAGATGAAGTTCAGTATATCATCAATCATGATAGGAGAAACAAATTCATTAGAAATCTTGCTTTAGATCTTAAAGGTAATACACTAATTCTTTTTGCAAGAGTTGAGGGACATGGATTACCATTATACGAATTGATAAATAACGGTAGGTTGGATGACCGCCATGTATTTTTTGTTCATGGTGGTGTGGGAACAGAAGATCGTGAAAAAGTAAGGGAGATCACGGAGAAAGAAGAAAACGCGATTATTGTCGCTTCATACGGGACGTTCAGTACAGGTATTAACATCAAGAACCTCCATAATGTCATTTTTGCTTCTCCATCCAAATCTAGAATACGGAATCTCCAATCTATTGGACGCGTGCTCAGGAAAGGCAATAACAAAACAAAGGCAACTCTCTATGACATTGCTGACGACATATCATACAAATCCAGGAAAAACTATACACTTAATCATTTGATTGAAAGAATTAAAGTTTATAGCGAAGAGAATTTTAATTACGATATTGTAAACATACCGCTTAAGAACTAATATGCAAGAAGAGTTTTACGCAATTATAAAACTTATATCAGGGGAAGAACTATTTGCTTTGGTTTCTATTGATGAAAGTGGCGATGAACCTGTAATTATTTTACAGAGTCCTGTCACAATGAAAACCTTTAATCACCATGGAACTTCTTTAATGAAAATTAAACCATGGGTAGAAATGTCTACCGAAGATATTTTTGTCATTCGTTACGATAAAATTATCACGATGACTGAAACAACAGATAAAAAACTTATTGAAGTTTATGATAGATATCTTAGTGATGATGAAGATGATGATGAAAGACCTCTATTGAAAAACTCATCGAGTAGAGTAAATATTTCTCAAAAGATGGGATACATAACTTCGGTAGAGGAAGCAAGAAAACATTTAGAGGATATGTTTAAAATACCTCCAAAAGATGTTGATAAAGACGTTAAGTAATTAAAGCTATATCTGTCTCTTCAAACCTAACAAAGGTATTCTACTCATGATTCACTATGTTGTCAAGTCATAATTGTGTGTTATAATAGTAACAACCTACATTTAAGAACACAATGCTATGCCTAAGAAGAAGACGGAACATTATGTTAACAACAAGGAGTTACTTGAAGCACTGATTGTCTATAGGGCAAAAGTTGCTGAGAGTTTCAAAGAGAATAACGATGGTAGAGAACCTACCAAAGCAGATCGATCACAGCGTTGGCCTGGAAAACCACCTATTACAAATTACCTTGGTGATTGCTTTCTAAAAATTGCTACTCACCTTTCATATAAACCAAACTTTGTGAATTACATGTTCCGTGAGGACATGATCTCTGATGGTATTGAAAATTGTGTTCAATACATTCATAATTTTGATCCAGAGAAATCTAAGAATCCATTCGCTTACTTCACGCAGATTATCCACTACGCCTTTCTACGTCGAATTCAGAAAGAGAAGAAGCAACTGGAAATTAAAACTAAAATCATCGAACGCACTGGTTACGATGAAGTTATGATGGTTGACGATAGCTTGCTTTCTAACAGCAGTTCAGAGTATAATACTATCAAGGACAATATTGCTTACAAGACGAATCGTCAATGAAGGTTGCTATTATTACCGATCAACACTTTGGTGCTCGTAAGGGTTCTAAGTTCCTCCACGATTATTTTAAGAAGTTCTATGATGAGGTCTTCTTTCCATATCTGGAGGAGAGTGGTATCGACACTGTGATTGATATGGGCGATACGTTTGATAACCGTCGCTCTATTGACTTGTGGTCTCTTGAATGGGCAAAAGAGAACTACTATGATCGGTTAGAGAAGATGGGCATTACTGTTCATACTATTGTTGGTAATCATACTGCAT
>BCSF01000806.1_pt1 | contig 11222 bp, 6 predicted proteins | sample 1016431 | NCBI WGS metagenome assembly BCSF01 (sample SAMD00045685;SAMD00045686;SAMD00045687;SAMD00045688;SAMD00045689;SAMD00045690;SAMD00045691;SAMD00045692;SAMD00045684;SAMD00045690;SAMD00045691;SAMD00045692;SAMD00045684;SAMD00045685;SAMD00045686;SAMD00045687;SAMD00045688;SAMD00045689, study...
GCGAGAGTGGCGGAATCGGTAGACGCACCAGACTTAAAATCTGTTGTCCGTTAGGACGTGGGGGTTCAAGTCCCCCCTTTCGCATGCTGATAAATAAGTCATAATAGATATAGTGTGCGAAGAAGATGCCATTATCGAGACTTGATAACTTCCTCAAGAACGTTCGTGGAAACATCATTTATGTAAATCCCAACGACTTAGACGCTACTGATAGTGTAACAAATCAGGGCAACTCGATGGGTCGCCCCTTTATTACCATTCAAAGGGCACTGATTGAAGCAGCTAGATTTTCGTACCAACAGGGACTTGATAACGATAGATTTGGTAAGACCACAATTCTTCTGTCACCAGGTGAACACATTGTTGACAACCGACCTGGTTGGATTCCAATTAGTGCTTCTCAGTACAGACTGAGAAATGGAACGACATCTTCTGACTACACACCATTTAATACTACATCAAACTTTGATTTAACATCACCTAGTAATGAACTGTATAAGTTGAATTCGATTCATGGTGGTGTTTTCGTTCCCCGTGGTGTTTCGATTGTTGGTCAGGATTTAAGAAAAACAACAATTCGACCATTATACGTTCCAAACCCAGAAGAAGATAATATTGAGAATTCTGCTATTTTCAGAATTACTGGTGGATGTTACTTTTTCCAATTTACCATTTTTGACGCAAATCCCAACGGAAGGGTATATAGAGATTATACTGATGGAAGAGTAGTTCCTAACTTCTCACACCACAAACTGACAGCATTTGAATATGCTGATGGTGTCAATAATGTAGAAATTAACGACGCTTTCACCACTGACTTCAAGGCATACAGAACTGACCTTGACATGTATTATGAGAAGGTTGGTGCTTCTTATGGTACAGCCTCTGGTAGAGAAATTCAACCAGATTATCCTTTATCAGGACTTGATATTCAACCCAAGATTGATGAATATCGTATTGTTGGTCCTACAGGTGGTGGAACAGAAATCACTGCGATTATCGCTGGTGATGGTACAGTCCTCGGAAAGAACGAAATCATCACTGTTACTCTTAATCAACCACTTTTCGGACTGGATGTTGACACAGCATTCCAAGTCAACGGTGTAAGTGATAGTGATTACAACGGTTCTTTTGTTGTTAATGAAGTTCTTACCTCTACAACTGAAGGTGTAACTTCATTCAAGTATCTGAACTCTGTTGTTCCTGGTAACCCATCCCCAGTTGTTGCTGGTTCTACCGTTGTACTTGATACTGATACTGTAACCTCAGCATCACCTTACATCTTCAATATCTCACTGAGATCTGTCTATGGTATGTCGGGTATGCACGCCGACGGTTCCAAGGCAAGTGGATTTAAATCCATGGTTGTCGCTCAATTCACTGGTGTATCTCTCCAGAAAGACGACAATGCATTCTGTAAGTTTGATCAATCAACAGGTGACTTCAAGTTTGCATCCACTGTATCTAACATTCACAGTGACCCAGACGCCAAATACAGACCAGAATACTATAACTATCACATCAAAGCATCGAACAACTCAGTTGTTCAGTTGGTATCTATCTTCGCTATTGGTTATGCACAACATTTTGTTGTAGAGAGTGGTGGTGACTTCTCCGTTACTAACTCAAACTCCAACTTTGGTCAAACAGCTCTATCTGCTTCTGGATATAGAGATGTCGCTTTTGTGAGAGACGACGTTGGTTATATCACAAACACCATCCCACCAAAACTTCTTCCCACAGACACTGTCAATCTTGAATATGGTTCGATTGATGTTACATCAACTGTTGGCGTAGGTTCTACAGGAAGACTTTACTTACATAATGAGACAAACCAGTCTGCACCACCAGCAAACGTTGTTCAGGGATATAGAGTTGGTTCAAAACATGAAGACAAACTGAATCTGTTGCTCGTAGAGAATGGTGTTACCTCAGAATACTTCTCTCGTATTGTAATGCCAGATGGAGCCTCTGATTCCGTAACGAAGTTGAGTTCTGTCAAACAGTTTAAGGTTGGTAGAGTTGGTTCAGCAAACAGTATCACCGCAAATGTTCTGACATTCAATGAGGACCACAGATTCCTCAATGGTGAGACAATTAGAGTTAGTAGTGATAACGCTAGACTTCCTGATGGATTGGATGCCAACAGAGTGTATTATGCGATTGTCGGTGGTTCCCTTCAGGATGATCAAATCCAGATTGCTGTAAGTCCTAACGATGCATCAACTGGAACAGCAATTGACATCAATAATCTTGGTGGAACACTCTGTGTAGAAAGTAGAGTTAGTGATAAGGTTTCTGGTGACATTGGTCACCCAATTCAATATGATACCGATGAAGGTAAGTGGTACGTCAATGTTTCTACTTCTTCAACTGATAACCAACTTTACAATAAAATTGTATCACTAGGAACTACCTCTCTTGGTGAAGCCACTTCTAGAACCTTCCTCAACAGACTTCCAGACAACAGAGCTCTGGATGATAGAATTTACAGATACAGATATATCATTCCATCTGGTGTAGGTATTCAATCTGCTAGACCACCTAGAGACGGTTATATTCTCCAGTCTTCCAATGATGTAAGTGGTGCCAGTGACACTGAAGTAGCACTTCAGTTCAATCCTGGTTCGGTTACAATGGCAAATGCTGGTGAGATGAGAAACTTCTCATTCATCCGTCATGCCAACTATGATGGTGGAACCACATATTATACTACTGAACTTCCACATAACCTGTCTGTTGGTTCAAAGGTAAAGATTAACGATGTAACGAGTACAGTCAATCCAACTGGTATTGCCAACTCTGAGTACAATGGTACATTTACAGTTGCTGGTATCTCAAGTGCTAACACATTCTATATCAGTGACCTCAGTAGTGATCCTGGAACATTTACAAACAATACATCCACAAGAACAACAGCTCTTCCAACATTCCAAAAAGTAAGAGCAAACAAAACATTCTTCGTTTATGATGTTGAACAGATTAAAGAATATAAAGCAGGAGAACAGGATGGTATCTACTACCTGACTGTTATTGACGCAGCTAATACACCATCTGTAGCACCATTTAATGATTCCGAACAGTTTTCCTTCTCACAACCAGTTGTAAATCTCTATCCTCAACTTGATAGAGACAATCCTATTTCTGATGCACAATCTTCTGAAGCATATGCAACTCCTGACATTTTGGGTAATGTTGTAATTGACGATCCCAAGAATAGTATCACCAAGAAGTCACTTGATAAGATCAATCACAGTTTCCATATTGGATGTGGTATCACCGACATTGTAACTGTAAGTGGTGGAAGCACTCATACACTCTTCCTGGATCGTGAGCACAGATACAACTCTGTTGCTATCGCTACTGTTACATCTGCTGGTTCTGGTTATGGTAATGGAACTGGTTCTGAAGAGAACCTCTATAACGCTATTCTGGGTGTTGGAACTGAGGGTACTGGAGCTACAGCTAGAATTACAGTAAATGTATCTGGTGAAATCACTGGCGTCAAGATTATGGACGGTGGTTGTAACTACCAGGTTGGACAGGTTCTGACTGTTACAGGTACTGCTACTACAACTGGTCATGTTGCTGGTACAGTCACAGTTCAACACATTAACAATAACATCGGTGATACTCTCAGAATTGCTGGTGTTTCTTCAGATTCTTACGGTTCATATAATCAACACTATAGAATTACTGGTGTTAGTACAACCAGAGAGGTTACCGTTGAGTCAAGAGTCCCAGTTACTGGATTCTCAACAACTGGTATCGGTCCTGTAGTAACATCTGGAGCCTATTGTCAGGATACTGGTCCTAGACTGGATATCACAACACTGACTTATGATAAGACAAGTGGTATTGGTACAGTCACAACTACAGATGCTCATGGACTTGTTGCTGATAATGTCATCTATATTGGTGGAGCTACAGAAAACTTCTACAATAGAGACTTTGCTGTAACTGAGGTTCTTGGTCTGAACTCATTCTCCATTGATATTGGTGTTTCAACCACAACACCAACTATTTCTGGAACTTTATGTGGTTATTACGCTGGTGAGGGACCACAAGCTGGAACATTTACACTGTATGATGAGAACTTCGGTGGTAGAGCTTCCAACTCATATGCTGGTATCTCCACTGTTCTGTCGGCTGAGGTTCTTACACCTAACACTGATGAGATTGTTATTGAAAACTTAGATGAGTATAACTTCAACATTGGTGACTACCTCAGAATTGACAATGAGGTCATGAGAATCAAGAGTACCGTTGGGGCTAATCCTGTTAAGGTGTTCAGAGGTGTTCTCGGAACTAGAAGTTCTACACACATCACTGGTTCTTTGATTAGAAAAGTTGATGTCTTCCCAGTTGAACTTAGAAGAACTTCAATCATCAGAGCTTCTGGTCATACATTTGAGTATCTTGGATATGGTCCAGGTAACTACTCCACATCACTTCCACAGAGACAGGCAGCACAACCTGGTCTGACTGAACAGTTACTGTCTCAGTCCTTCAGATCTAATGGTGGTGTGAACGTCTACACTGGTATGAATGACCGTGGTGACTTCTACATTGGTAACAAGAGAATTTCTTCTAACACTGGTAAGGAAGAGGTGTTTGATACACCAGTACCAACAGTCACTGGTGAGGACGTATTTGTTGTTGGTACAGAGACTGGTGTTGATGTTATCAACCCACTGGATGCTACTGTATCAAGATCCCTTAAGGTTGAGGGTGGAACTCAGAACAATATTCTGTCAGAGTTCAACGGACCAGTTGTATTCACTGAGAAGATTACTTCTACCTCTGATGATGGTATTGAGTCCAACTCTCTGTTCTTACAGGGTGACACAATCATCTCCAGAAAGTATACAGTAGGACTTGGGACACCAACACTTGCTGGTAACCCTGGTGATGTTGTCTATAACGCTAACCCAACTAAGGGTGGAACGATTGGATGGACATATACGACTGAGAGTGGTTGGTATCCATTTGGTTCAATCAGTGTTGACGAATACTCTAGTGAAATGGTATTCGACAAGGTTGGAATTGCAACCACATCACCTGGTGACTGTACTCTCAAGGTTGGTTCGGGTTCATCACTGGTATGTGTCGATGGAACTGGTGGTGTAGGACTTGGGACAACAGCTAATGGATACAAACTGAACGTTGAAGGTTCGGTATTTGTTGGAGCTGGATATACAATCTACGGTGATGGTTCAGGTATTACTAACCAAGACAGTATCTGGGCTAAACAGGGTACTACAAACATCTATGTCAAGGATGATGTAGCACTGAAAGTCGGAATGGGTGTCAGTAGTGGAGTTTACGCTCAAGCACACATCGCTGGTACGGCACAAACTTCACTGTATGTGGGTAATGCAGCCGTATTTGACGGACAAACTGACTTTAACGCTGGTGTGAATGTCGGTGGAGCCTTCACCATGACTGGGGCTTATGACTTCGATAGTACATCAGGTCAGATCACGGCTGGTGTTGTTACATCCACAAACTTCAGTTCTGGTACTGGTTCTACAATCTTCTCCGTAACTTCTAGTGGAGTTGGTATTGGAACATCTGTAGCAAGAGCAGACCTGGATGTTGAAGGTAGTCTGAAACTGACCAATTACTACGAGTTACCAGTTACAGTCACCAGTTCTGCTGGTCAGGTTGAACTTGACCTCTCTAAAGGTCAGTCATTTGAACTGACAACCACTGAGGCTGTCACTGATTTCAACCTCACAAATGTAACAGCTTCCTCGGCTAAGACATTCACCATCAAGATTGTACAAAACTCAACAACCGCCTACGGTGTTGGTATAGATACCTTTAGATTGAACGGTGGTTCTACGTTCTCAGCTAATTGGCCAGGTGGTTCAGTCCCAGTTGTCACACAAGCGACTGGAGCAACTGACATCTACTCGTTTATGACATTCGATGGTGGAACCACACTGTATGGTGTAGTCGGAGGACAGAACTTCTCATGAGTCCAATATCTTTTCACACTTTTAGGACCATTCCATCTACTCTTGACCTGAATGGTCCTTACTTATCATTTTCAAAACAACCAGTATCAGCAGCAACTACCAGTGGTTCATCTCTTGAACTCACTGGTATTGCCACAGTTTCATTCCTTGAAAACACAAGTCCAAACAACACTGGTATTATTACATACAAATGGTATGAAAGTGGTATTGGACCTCTTGTAGAAGGATCAAATGTGACAGGGACAGCTACGACTGTTCTTACATTGTCTAATCTAGAGTCACCAGCAGACAATCTAAGAAAGTTTTTCCTTAGAGCTGACTATGTACCTAGTCAAGAGACTGGTAATGCAGTTAATGAACCTTTGGATTCAAACGAGACAACGATTACAGTATATCCAGAGATTGAGATTATTGCTCAACCAACTGATGCATCTACACTCGTCAATACCAATGTATCTTTCACTGTCAATGCGAGTTTGACAGACGCTTCTTTCTCTGAAGGACTTGCTTATCAATGGTCTATCAATGGTCAGGATGTCACTGATGGTGTCCTCGTCTTTGAGGTTCCAGCAACGAAAGTTGAACAGACATTCTCTTCACCAGCTACACATGAGATTCCCGCTTCTGGTAGAAATGTAGAACTTACTTTAGCTGGTGCAGGTGGCGGTAATGGTGGTACTGACGCTGGTGGTGGCGGTGGTGGTGCAGGTGCGGGTAGAGTCGGAACTTTCACCTACTCCAATGGACCAAGAACTCTTGACATTTATATTGGATCAAAAGGTGGTGGAGGTGGATCAGGAAATAATGATGTTGGTGGTGCCCCAGGTCAGGGTCTAAGAAATGGTGGTGCAGGTGGTGGAGCTGGACCTGGAGGATGGTCTGGTGGTGGTGGAGGAGGTGGTGCTCTCAGTGCCGTCTATGACCGAGCCACATCAGGATACACTATCGTCGCTGGTGGTGGCGGAGGTGGTGGTGGTGCCTCTCTGTTTGTCAGTGGAAATGGAGCCTCCCCTGCTGGTACGTTCAATGCTAACAATGGACCAGTTGGAATCAACAATGGAGCTCAAGGAAATACCAAGACCAGTGGAGACGGTGGTGGCGGTGGTGCAGGTGGTGCTGGAGTCTCTGGTGGTGGTCCTGGATCACCTGGCAACGACCGTAGCAGTGGTGGAACTGGTGGAGGTGGTGGAACTTCAGGATATGACTCCAATCGTGCCACGTTGATCAATCAATCTACCACTGGTGATAATGGTTATGGATTTATCAAATATGATGTACCTGATGGTACAGGAACTGAAACAATCACAACGAACATTACAATATCTGGTTCTCAAACAGATACATTAACATTGTCTGCTGATGCTGTTGGTGTTAGTACGGTTGCTTGTAGAGTAAGTCACCCAACAGCTACTAATTCACCAGTCACATCTGAGGATGCTAGATTTGTTGTTCTTGATAATGCTAACAATTATGTTATCAATGTTGAGGGTATCAATGACACTGATCCAGTTAACTTGTCCACTACAGACTTGTTCAACGGTGAATTGACACTAGAAACTTCAACACCTCAGTCTGGTAACAGTGTATCTGCAAACTACTGGGTTCTTTATGCACCCGATAAGGATATTGATGTTGAGATGGATCTTTATGGTGGTAAGGGTTCAAATAATGGTTCATTTGTTGGTGGAGAGGGTGGATTCTCTCGTATTAGATTTACGATGGAAAGAAATACTGAGTATGTTGTCACAGGTCTCAACTCCACTATCAAGTCACCATTCCTGTATAGAAAGGGAACTCTGATTGCATCAGTCGGTGCTGGTGGTGATGCTGGAACGAGCTTCAACGGTGGATTTGGTGGTGGTATTGGTGTTGATGGTCAGGATGGATTTGGAGCCTATGGTGGTAACGGAGGACAGAGTGTCACTGCTGGAACTCTGTCACTGGATGGTATCTTTGGTTCATTGTTCTCATCTATCACACCAGTTGATAATGATACGAATGCCACTGGAACCAGTGGTGGTAGAACAGTCTCTTGTACAAAGGGTGTTTACTACAGAAATCAAGGTGTAGCACCTTGTACTGATGTGGGTTCAGTTCAATTCAGACAGTCTGACGGAACATTGGTTGCCAATACAGCTTCAATTACCAGAGGATTTAAAGCTGGATACTCAGTCCAGGAGACGATTGGTGCTCCAACTACCAATGGTGGTAGAGGTGGTGCAGGTGCCACTGGTGGTGATGGTGGAGAGCAAGGATCAGGTGGTGGAGGTGGATCAGGTTACACCGATGGTTCTGTCACCGTTGTTTCTGCTATCCTGGGTGGAAGTAATAGTGTAGCTAAAGTTGTACTGAGAGTAGTTACCTAAATAAATATATAAAACTGAGGGGATAGTGAACCTCTACCGATTATGGCTGTAAACAAGAATTTTGTAGTCAAAAATGGAATAGAGGTTGCAACAGATTTAATCTATGCAACTTCTGACCTAGATAAAGTTGGTATTGGTTCTACTATCCCTACCTCCACCCTTGAAGTTGGTGGAGATTTCAAGGCGACTGGGAACTCAACAGTAGTTGGGTTTGCTACAGTCCAGGACACCTTTGAAGTTGGTGTTGGTGGAACCGTAATCACCGCTGATGTACAAGCGGGAAGGATAGGTTTAAACACAGCGACAGCTCATCACAATGTCCACATTTCCAATGTGGGCACTGGTCAAACCACCCTCTTTGTTGATGGTGGGGATGTCAAGGTTGATGGTAACATTTATGCCGATAACCTTGGTATCACAGGTGACGTTAATGCAATCAATCTGAATGTTACTGGAATTACCACTCTTGGTGATAGTTCTGGTGCTGATAAGGTTGACATTAATACTTCTGTTGATCTTGACGGTGATCTTGACATCTTGGGTGTCAGTACATTTGTTGGTGATGTAAAAATCACTGGTGACACCATTATTACTGGTATTGCTAGTGTCTCTAGTGATTTGACTGTTGGTGGTAACTTAAATGTTACTGGTGACATCACATATGATGAGGTAACTGGTAGAAATATCAATATTACTGGTGTTTCTACATTTGGAACTGTTCAGGTTTCAGGTGGTATTGTTACCGCAACCTCTGGTATTGTCACATATTATGGTGACGGTTCAAATCTGACTGGTGTAGCTACCAATCTGACGGCTACCATTGGTATTTCCTCTGGTGGTGAAGTCATTGGTACTGGTATTACTATTGTTGATTACACAGCGACCAACGCAACCATCACTGTTGCAGTACCACCAGACACAGCTGCTGGTATCGCTACAGTTAATATCACTCCTAGTGTCTCACTGGGTCTCGTAATTGCACTTGGTGGTTAATAAATAATCCTAACACTTAAGGAACGATGGCAGAATCTTTTTCAAATGCAGTAGCTAGGGCTGCTGGGGGTGTTACAACTCTCACTGGAGTAACTATTAATGCCACCACGACTACCATTACTGGTATTTCGACTGCTGGTTTGGCTACTGGTGATTTAGTTGATACTCCACATTTCCTTGCTGGAACTAAAATCCAATCAATTGGAGTTGGTCAAATCACTCTGGACAGAACTTCTACTAACTCAGTAGCAGCTTCAAGTCAAACAGTGAGAATCATGAGTCAAACGACTCTTTATACATCTACTGGTCTTAAGACTATTTTGATTGGTGGTACGTTTGCCAATAACACGAACAATCAAGTTGCACTAACGGTTGAAGTCACTGATACCAGTGGTGGTGTTACCGTGGCTCTTGCAAGTAAAGTCCCAGTTCCTGCTGGTTCTTCATTTGTTATCTCAGATGCTGGTAAAACACTCCTTGATGATGGTGACCTGATTAAAATTTATTGTGATACTGACAATGGTATCGATGCTAACATCAGTGTTCTTACAGGAGTTAACTAATGGCATCTCGTAACGGTTATCTCGGAAGAGCTCCAGGGGATTCATCTGTTGTCGTTGCGAGACAGGTATTCAACCCATCTGGAGTTACAACAGACTTCACCTTCGCTTCTGGTTATACTGTCGGATACCTTGATTTGTATATCAACGGTGTCAGACTGATTGAAGGTCAGGATTATACCGCAACAGATACTTCTACCATTAGTGTACTGAATGGTGGAGCTGCAAATGGTGATGTTCTTGAGGCTGTAGCCTATAAAGCATTCAACTTAGGTGACGCCAATAATATTGGTATTTCATCTGGTGGTGTGACCATCGGACAGGCTCAAACACTGAACTTCATTGGAGCTGGTAATACCTTCGCTGTTAATGGTTCAACTATTGATGTCAGTATCTCTAGTGGTTCTGCATCTGTTATGGTTATACCAACTAGGTCTGGTACTGCAGTTACATTCACTATTCCATCTACTAACATCCTTGGTGTTGTTGGTAGGTCTAGTACAATCAACGTCCCCGTTTAATCTAAATAAAGGAAAACCAGGAAAATGGCAAACAGATTTCCACTGATTGTTGATAGTTCAGCATTACAAATTAAAGAATTGCCATCAGGTGATAATCTAGACCTGACTGGTAATAATATCACAGGTGTTGTAGACATCACAGCGAGTGGTGATGTTTCCATCGGTGGTACATTGACGTATCAAGATGTAACCAACGTCGATTCGGTTGGTCTCATCACAGCAAGACTGGGTATCAGTGTTGGTGCTGGACAAAGTATTGGATCTAGTAGTGGTACGGTAATATATTACGGTGATGGTTCAAACCTTTCTGGACTTCCTCAGTCAGGTATTGGTATCCAGACAGCAGGAAACGTTGGATACGGTGTTACCTTACTGAAGTTCGTAGGAGCTGGTGTATCAGACTTCACGACACCACATAGTGGTATCTCAACAATTACTATCGTCGGTGGCGGCGGTGGAGGTGGTGGAGGTCTCACAACAGAGGCAGCAACTCCATCAAACGCTGTTGTAACTCTTGACCTGTCATCGGCACAGGACCATAAACTGACGGTTACAGGTATCGTTACGGTTACAACCTCTGGTGGAACAGAAGGTGAATCACACACAGTAAGAATTGTCAACTCTGGAGTATCCACAGTTGGTTTCAGTACATACTTCTTGTTCCCATCAGGTGCTTCTCCATTGATGCCAACAGGGGACGGAGACATCAGTCTTATTTCATTCACAGTCAACAGAGTAGGATCAGCAGGAACACAACTCCTGGCTGGTGCATCACTTAACTTCAGCTGAGGAGGCAAG
>BCSF01000807.1_pt1 | contig 11200 bp, 18 predicted proteins | sample 1016431 | NCBI WGS metagenome assembly BCSF01 (sample SAMD00045685;SAMD00045686;SAMD00045687;SAMD00045688;SAMD00045689;SAMD00045690;SAMD00045691;SAMD00045692;SAMD00045684;SAMD00045690;SAMD00045691;SAMD00045692;SAMD00045684;SAMD00045685;SAMD00045686;SAMD00045687;SAMD00045688;SAMD00045689, study...
GTGGTTGATTATTTGCACACTTTCATTGATGGCAGCGGCACCGAATGCGGCCAACGCATTGGCGACATGGCGCCAGATGCCGATTCAACAAGCGGCTGGAGCACCAGCGAAATCAATGGCTCTTGCATGCCGCGCTTTTATTTTACGCGGCTCATTCCTTACGTTTACGAGGACAACAATGCGGATTATGACACCACCGACACCCTTGCCAAAACCGACGAGCTGACCTGGATGGAATCCATCTTGCGCGCGATTTGCGAGGGATACATTGACGAGAATTCAAGCAACACGCAGCGCGAATACACAGACAGCAACGGGCTGACAGCGTGCCACAACAAGCGCCTTTATGATTGGACCTTTGAGCAATTAATGTATGCGGCCAATGGTAAGCAGCACTACCGCGCATTGCCGAAAACGGTGCGAAGCGATGAGGTGCGCGGCTTTGGGCCACAACCCTCGATGTTGACCTATGCCGACCACTTTAATCAGTTGGCTGAAGCGGTCAATTTGCTGACAAGGGCGCGGCTCTATTTGCCGGTGAGCTTTCAGTATAAGCATTACAATTACCTGAGCGAGACACTCCTCTCAGTAAGCACCAACGCCTCAACCGCCAACTGTTCCAACGGGGCGGTCTGGGCCGATAACGTGGTGCCCACTGCCAACTATTCAATTGATACGTTCGACGCCAATTGGCGCGATTCAGCATATCCGACAGGCAACGCATACCAACAATGCCGCATTGACGCCGACAGCGCCGGCAATTGTATTCTTAAATGTGAAAAACGAGATGTGCACTACCGTTTTGCGTTGACCGACGAGGCCCTTAATTCCTTGCCCGCTGATTTGCGCACCTTGGTCGACACCAACACCGCGCTTGGTTATGGTGCCATTGATGAAAACCAAACCTTGGCGGTCAGCAAGACACAAGTAAGCGCAGGCAGCGGTTATGGGTCAGCAGGCGGCACCAATGGGGTTGAAGACGATTATGTGCATGAAAACAAGTATTGGGACTGGACCAACACGCACACACCTGGAGGCGCTTCCTCTGCGTTTTTTGAAGGCGATTGCGTGGTCACAACAGGCGGGATTTTAGAGGCAAGCGCACCACCAACAAGCGACTATGTGGACACCGACGACACCGGCAATGGTTCGTTTGCTTGGAACAAGCGCAATATAACAGCAACCGACATCCAGGCATTTGTTAAAGTGCCTTTCACGACCTAATGCCAGTCACCGACCCTTCCAGCTTTACAGCGAGCCCGCAACTGTCTTACGTCAATTTGTCGTGGACCAGCGCCGGCGCTGCCGGTTACAGGGTCAGGCGCAAAACAGGAAGCGGCGCCTATGTTTTGATTTATGACGGCGGCAACTCAACGTTCACGCTCACTGATTACGTTGCCAATTTTAGCCAATCAGGCGCCATCATGGAATACGATTACAAGGTGACCAGTGTGGACACAGATGGCACAACCGAAAGCACCGGCATCGAGGACACCGCCACCATGCCAAGCTTGACAACTGGCGCCATTCAAGGCGTTGGCGTGCTAGATAGTCAATTAAAGGTCAGCGGCAGCAACACCACCGCCGGCAACACCTACAGCTTGCCCACGGGCACCGTGACCATCAATGACCACGTTGAGACCATGCATGAAGGGCGCATGGGTGGAAGCGGCCAATATGACGACCGAATCTAAGACACGGCCTCAAAAGCTTGTTTTTAAGCGCACGGCGCAAAACCCAGGCTTGAGCACCAAGCAAAAACCCACCATGGCGACCATGGCCAAGAGCTTGCTAGATGCTGCCGGCCAAATCATCAAGAAGGGCGTCAAGCGAGTCAGCAAAAAGGAAAAGGCGCGCCGCCTGGAGATTTGCCGCACCTGCCCGCACCTGGAGAGCGGCGGCACCAAATTTGAAAGATGCCAAAAATGCGGTTGTGTGCTGGCATTTAAGAGTGCACTGGAAGCTTGGGGATGCCCTGAAGGCAAGTGGTGAGCACCAAAAGGGGACGATTTTTGACACTAAAAACGTCCTTGATTTTTGCTTGCGGGAGTAAAAAGTGCGAGTCAATCCACTTGCGGGAGTAAAAAGCACGGGTGAAAGGCACTTGGGCCGGTTTTCGGGTGCAAAAACACCACGTCAAGCATTATTCCAGCGCTGGTGCCACCAGGCGCGCCCCGCTGGCATAGGCATGATGGACGGCACTGGAATTATGCCCCAACCCGACCATGGCCAATCTTTCAGGAATGCCCATTTCAAAAGCCCGCACCGCCCAAGCGTAGCGATAAGAGTGCAAGGTCACGCCCTGGATGCCCAAGCGGCGGCATAGATTGCGAAAGACGGTGGCGCGGCAATTGGTGCCCTCGCGTTGGATGGTTGGCAGGATAAAGCCAGAGGTGCGCCCGCCGGCTGCTTCTTGGACGACTTGCAACATCACCTTGGATAGCTTGAAGGCGGCACGCCGGCCATTTTTGGCGCGACTGTAGGTCATCACGCCATCCTTAATGAAATCAAGCCGGAAGTCAGCGGCATCGGCTTGAGCGGCGCCGGTTTCCCATAAGATGGAGAGATACCATTTCCACGACCTGCGCGATACGTTTGTAATCAACCTACAATGTTCGTCCCAAGTGATGGCGCGTTTTTTGACCTTCTCGTGTTTGGGCCACCATTTTTTGGCAAGGATGGGCCGGTAAATGTCGCCGCACTCTAGGGCCATGTTTTGGAGGGCGTGCAGATAGACCGCCGTCATGGCGCCGCCTGCATTAAGCAACTCGATGAAATCCATGCCCTTGGTTTCGCCTATGGGTTTGCCTGCCAAGGCTTTCCAGCGTGCTTGGCGAAACTCTTGGCACTTGCGTGTGATGGTCGCCTCCTTGCCTATCGAGCCGAAGACGGTTATCAACTCGCCCCATGTTTTTTGATAGATTTTCGTTGCCATTTGGTGCCCCATTTCGCACAGTTTCTCCCGTGCCTCGATAGCTCAATTGGTAGAGCAGTTGACTCTTAATCAATTGGTTGTAGGTTCGAGTCCTACAAATTTTGGGCGGTTTCAAGCCCGTTTCTTGGGCGATTTTCAGCCCGCTTTTATGTCAATGATAACGCGCTCCAGTTGCTGGTGCGCTTTGCGTATTTCGACCGCCGCCTCCCCTTCCCTGCCCGCTTCTTTGGCGACTTTTTCCAACTCATCCACCGACCGGCGCACGTTAGCCAGTTGCTTAGCAAAATATGCCGGTCCGTGATTTTCGACTTTTTGCATTTAAAAAAAAATAAACTCCTTGGCCTGTTTTTGTCCTACCCGTCGTATTACAATGTGACCATGCCAAAAGTTTTTATCCCCGAGCCCGCCGCGCAGCGCCTTTGCGAACTGGCTTTGGCTCAAGAAAAGGCGCCGGAGTTTGTCCTAGCTGACCTAGTTGAGCGCGCTTTGCATGCTCCTGGTCAATTAGGTATTCCAGCAACTTCCCTTTGCTCCAGCCACACGACTGCGCCAACTGTTGAAGCTGTTCAACAGTCTTCCCCTCCATCATAAAATGTTGCCCCTTTCGGGTCTTGCTGGGTTGATTCGGCATGTTTGCGCCTCTTACCCTACATAGACCATTTTGATAATAAAGCGAAAAACGTGAAAAGTTTTTGACAAGGTATGTATTTACCCCTAGGTTGTTTGCATAACCTAATTCACACCATGTTAATTTTTTTCACTTTGACTTTTCTTTTGGCGGCATGTGCCGCCGCTGGCTACCTAGCGACAACCGAAGACGGCAAAGAAGCCTGTGAGGGCTCCAACCACAACGCCCGCCGTTGATTCAAATGCCCACCGCGCACCGCAAGGATACATCGCTGATTCGGCGCTAGGTAACGCCAACGCGCGCTGGGCATCTTCTTTTCCAAATAATGAACGCACGCAACAAGGGCAAAGGCGGCGAGCGCGAAGTCACAAACATCGCCAAGCATGAATTTGGCTTTGACGCCAAGCGCACCGGCCACCATCAGGACCATCAGGGCCACGATGCCGCCGATGTAACGATTGCCGACCTGCCCTTTTTGCACTTGGAAGTCAAGCGCACCCAAACATTTGACCGGCGCTCATTCCAGCATCAAGCCGCCACCGGCGCAAAAGATGGCCAGGTGCCGGTGATTTGCCACCGAGAAAATCATGGCAAATGGTGGTCCATGTTGCCCATGAAAACACTTTTTCTAATGCTCCAGTGCTGCGACCTAGAAGCCTTGGAGCTGCGACTAAAACAAACAAACAAAAACGAATGGTGAAAAAATGAACAACACAGCACGAAAAATAGAAACAAGACCACAAGTTGAAGCGGTGACAATTACGCCGGCAATGGCATCGGATTGGCTGAAAAATACCGCAAAAAACCGCAAGGCTTACAGAACGCACGTTGGCAGGTTGGCCAATGAAATGGTGCGCGGGAATTGGCAACTTAATGGCGAAACTATCAAATTCGACACCTTTGGCCGCTTGGTTGATGGGCAGCACCGATTGCTTGCCGTTATCGAAGCCTCGCAACCGGTCACAATGCATGTTTGCAGCAACCTAGCCACCGACAGCGATGTTTTTGCAACCATTGATGTTGGCATGAAGCGCACCGCTCAAAGTGTTTTGAGAATGGAAGGCGTCAAAAATGCGGGAATCGTTGCCTCCGCAATTGCGTTCATGGAACAAACTGACTCTAAGAGCACTGATGCGGTCAAAATAAGCAACACAGCAACCTTGCAAGCATACAACCAGGAACCCGAAAAATGGGACAAAGTCGCACATGCGGCGGCCAATGACGAAGTGGCAAGGCTTATTAGGCGGCCAACTTTTTGCCTCTGGTTCTACGATGCTTTGGACATCTGCGAGGAAGCGGCCAATGACTTTGCTGAAATGTTTAAAACAGGCGCAAACCTAAGCTTGCACCACCCTGTTTTGACCTTGCGGCGCTCTCTGACCAATCAGCTTGAAATGTCAAGCAACGTTAAGTTCCGGTTTTTGCAATACTACAAAATCTGCACCGCTTGGAATGCATGGCGCGATGGTCGCAAATTAAAACGCATTCCAGCGACCAATCTGCCAATCAATACACGGATAAAATTACACTGAAAAAAAATGAATACCATAAGCGAACAAGCAAACACACAGCGAAAACTTGCACCTAAAGGCACCCACGTCGCGCGATGCGTGGCATTGGTTGACCTTGGGACTGGCCCAGAGACATGGGAAGGCGAAACCAAAATTCAACGCAAGCTGAACATCACTTGGGAATTGCCAAAGCAAACCATCGACCTAGATGGCCAACCAGCGCCAATGCGGTTGTCCAAAAAGTTCACGGCCTCAATTGATAAAAAGGCGACCCTGCGCAAATTCTTGGACGCTTGGATTGCTCCAACCGCTAAAGAATTGGCCGGCTTTAATCCAAGCGATTTGCTTGGCAAGGAGTGCCTTTTGACGGTGGGACATTACGACAAGCCAAACGGCGACACAGGCGTGGCGGTCACCGCTGTGTCATCTGTGCCCGAGGGCATGACGGTCGACAAAACCGAAACCGAAATTTGGGAATACGACCCCGAAAAGCCAACGGTCAACTTTGACCGCCTTCTTGACTGGCAGCAAGAGCGGGTGCGGCAATCGCACGAATATCGCAACGCGATGAAAGGAAAACACGACAGCATGGGATTGGATGAAACCGCTGACGCCCCATTCTAAGGTCGACTTTTCAAGCACGCTTGACGGGGTGCACCAGGGCATGGCAGAGCGCGTTTATCGCGCCGAGCCAGCCCTGGCTACCTCCGACCTGAAGCTGCTGGAAAACCCAAAAGCCTTTTGGCAGCGCATAACCAAGCGCGTGCCATTCCCACGCACGCCGGCCATGAAGCTTGGAACACTGTTCCACACTTACATTTTGGAGCCGGATGTTTTTACGAAAACCGTCACGGTGTGCCCCGATGAATTTGCAAACAAGACGCGGAAAGCCGGCAAGGAATGGTGGGCCTTACATGGCGGCCCAAACACCATTAAGGAAGACGATTTAAAGCAAATAAAGACTATGGCCGACGCACTGCTTGCATTGCCAGAAGGCGACAAAATCATGGATTGCCAAGCAGAAGTTTCGGTTTTTAGCCAAACAGCTTGGCCGGTGGCTTCCAAGTGTCGAATTGATGCATACGACCCGCGAACCGCCACGGTCTACGACATCAAAACTTGTGCACCTGGAGGCGCTCATCCAATGGCTTTCAGGCGCCAAAGCAAGGCGTTGAAGTATTACATGCAGCAATTCAATTACACCCAAATTGCCAGCCGCGAGGGCCTGCCTATAAAGCGCTGGGTGTGGATGGTGGTCGAAACTGGCGGCGATTATTTAGCGGCGGCATATGAATATGCGCGCGAGGACATGGTGCAAGCCGGCAAGGAAGTGACCGCAAACATTGAGCGCTTAATGGATTGCCTAGAGCTCGACATCTGGCCTGATTACACCCCGATTAAACCCGAAACCATTCAACTTTTTTATTAAAATATTTCCCCGAGAACATTGGCACAAAATGAGCCCCGAGGGGCAATACATGGTCCAGTTGTTTCAAGTTCAATCCATTAAAATTTATGAGCCGCACGAAATTGACAGCGTGCCAGGCGTCCACGTGGACCCATGCGACATCGTAAAACCAAAGAAAAAGCGTCAAAAACGCCAGAGGAGCGAATCCTCGAAGCCGTTGCATTTCACTATGAATTTGAGCCAAGAGCCATGAAAAGCGCCGCAAGATGTAAGCCGCTAGCTTGGGCGCGTCATGTTGCCATGTTTTTGACATGGCGGTTTTTCCCTCAACCTTACCGGCAAATTGCCAAGGTATATGGGCGCAAGAATCACGCGACGGTTGGGCACGCATTGCAGCACGTCCAGCGCCGAATGAAAACCGACAAAACCATTGCCGCCGAGGTTGAACAGGTGGCGCGGGCCATTGCTGCATGATTGCATTTCGGGAGCAATACACGCCAGACAGCGACTTGGTAGAGCCATGGGTCAACCTAGCCATTGCCATTTTGGAGACGACCATTCAAGACATCCACATCTTAAGGCGGGCCGGTCTGCTGGTGGATGGCGAGACAAAGCGCCCTTGGCCCATTGCGCGCGGTTGGAAACCTGGCGACACCAACAAGCAAATGCGGGCAAGCAACCATTACAACCACCCGCGCACCGTTGATGAACTGATTGCATTTGTTCGCGGCCCATACCTTGCCGAGCTCATAGAGTGGTCAGGAATTAGGATGGTGACCCAGGAGGACTTTATCAGGCACCTGGAAGGCAAAACGCCATTGATTCCCGAAAAAGGATACACCAAAAGGCACCAATGAGCCGGCCAGCAATAAAACGCGGATTTGTGCCGCAATGGATTTTTGAGCGCGGTTTTTCCATCACGCAACGCGAAGTGCTCCTTTATGTCATGATGCGCGGCGACTGTTTTGAGAATAAGCGCAAGATGGCAGCCACCCTGCGCATTGGCATCAACACGTTGCGCAAGACTTTGGGAGAGTTAGAAGCGCTTCAATGGATTGTCAAAACATCCAAGCTTATCCCAGGCAGCAAAACCCGCTCCAACTGTTACACATTGGCGCCAGTTGAAGGCATAAGGGCTGATGTAAAAAGGCGACTTACGCATGGGCAAAGGCTTCAGCCAGAGCCCCAAACTAATGCCTCCTTAGCTATATATAGCGCTAATGAAAAACCTAAAATTGCAAATGACTCTAAAAAACAGATTCCTTCTAAGATTTTGACTGAAAGCAAAGAGCCGCGAAGCGGCGACCAGAGGGGCGTGCCGAATGGCCCACAATCGCGCGAGGATGCCCCACAAAAGCCTTTTAAGCCGGAGGTGGTAGAAGATAAGGCAAAGCCGCCAAAAAAGCGCCCAGCGACCGAAAATCCATATGAGCGCGGCACCGGCGATTGGTTGGCCTGGATGCTGGAAAACGGACACGCAACTTTTGGCCTTCTTGAGGGCTTTTCTCACATGCAGGTAAAGCACGAGGCAAAACCTAAACCAAAGGAAAAATGGGGATGAAAAACAAAATGATGATGCCGGTAGATGTTCCGGCTAATCACGAGGCCGAACAAGGCGCCATTGGATGCGTTGCATTGGGAGCCTACCAGGACGCCATCGAGGCGGGTGTTGATGTTGCCTGCTGGCACAATGAACATGCACGCGCCATCTGGCAGGCATGTGGCCGCCTAGATGAGCAGGGGCAAGAGATTAATGCGGTCAATCTTGGCAACGAATGCGATGGCGTTGGCATGTATTTATTCGATGCGCTAGAGAAAGCGCCCACCGAATCAAATTTGCGCTACTGGCTGCCAGACTTGATTAATACGGCAAAGCGTCGAGGCGTGTTTTTGCGCTACTATGAGACAATGCGCAGGATTGCGGATGATGATGTAACTACAGCAAGCCTGATTGAATCCATGGAGCAGGATTTTTTTGCCGCTACCACCAGCCACGCCAGCAAAAAAGACCAAAAAGAGGCATGGCGCTCTCTCATTGAATTGCTAGAGGAAGCGCACCCCAATGGCATTAAAACCGTGGGCCTGCACACTGGAATGGCGCCAATTGACGACATTATTAGAGGTTTCAAGCCTGGCTCAATGAATGTGGTGGCAGGCCGCCCTGGTGGCGGCAAAACCGCTTGGGCGCTTCAGGTAGCTCTCAACACTGCCATTGCTGGCCAGCATGTCGTGCTTTGGTCATATGAAATGCCGCACGCCCAACTTGGCACACGCCTTATTGCCAACCACAGCGGTGAGGACATGGGCCATTACCTCGAAACTGGCACAGGAAACCTGCCGTCTATCATAAAGGCCGCCCAGGCTTGCGCATCTGCACCCATGCACATCGAGGATAGAGTTGACCTAAACATCGCTCAATTGCGCAGCCAGGCGCGCAGGTTTGCCAAAGAGATGAACACTAAGCTTTTCGTGGTCGACTACTTGCAACTTGTGCCACCTGCCTACCGAAGCAAGGACCGAGTGCGCGAGGTTGGCGAGATAAGCCAGCATTTAAAAAAGGCAGCTTTGGAAACCGGAGTCCCATTTCTTGTTCTTGCTCAAATGAATCGAAGCATTGAAGAACGCGCAGGCGAGCCGCGACTTTCTGACCTGCGCGAATCTGGCAGCATTGAGCAAGACAGCGACACGGTAAGCTTTTTGCATCAAGACGAAAACGAGCCGGACTTTTTGCAGTTTTTGGTGAAGAAGAACCGCCACGGCAGGGTTGGCAAGGTTGGTCTAAAATGGACCAAATGGAATGGGCGTTTCCGCGCTGTGCATGAGTTTGAAACAACCGAGGAGGCACCGTTGTGATTTTAGGGATTACCGGCAAAATGCGCGCCGGCAAGTCAACATTTGCCACTTTCATGCATGATTTGCTTCCTAGCGACCGCGCAAGCTTTGCCTCACCCATAAAGCGCTTGGCTTGCGAAGTGGCAGGCCATAGCGCCAGCGACCCAGAGCGCAAGGAGACGGTGCGCCCGCTACTGCAAGCCATTGGCGAAGTATGCAAACAACTTCATGGACAAGATTATTGGTTGCGCATCCTTGCCAGCGTATGGGAGGACCAAATCAAATCGCCTGACCGCTGGGTCATCATTGACGATGTGCGAAGCTTAAGCGAAGCCAACTGGATTTTGGAACAAGGCGGGCATGTGGTGCGCGTGGTGCGCCCAGAAACCGATTGCCTGGCCAGCGACCATGTGAGCGAGCGAAGCGTGGACGGCATCACACCGGACACGGTGGTGATTAATCGCGGCGACCTTTACGACATGAAGCTAGAGGCCGACAAATTGGCCAACATTTTGCAATGAAAGAAGAACTTCAATCATTTTTAGACCGCGCTTATTCCATGAGCATGCGCAACGTTGAAAACTGGATACAAGGGCGCGGCTTGTGCGTTTTTGATTGGCTTACGGGCGCCTTTCCGCGCGGCATACTTCCAACCGATTGCGATGGCGAAGTTGAGATAAAAGGCCAATTTTTGCGCATAGAATTAAAAAACGAGGGCCTTCTGCGCGGAGGTTTAATTCCTAAAGGTCAGGTTTACCTTTTCAATGCATTGGTCAAAACCGGTTACTTTACCGTGTTTATTGCCGGCCATGATAAACGGTCAAGGATTCGATGCTGCAAAGTGATGCGGCTCATTGATGGCGAACCGGTCACAGAGTTTCACGACCCACTGACAACCGACGAATTCCACAAGATGTGCGGCAGATGGGCCGAAAGCGTTGACCCATCATTCACCTACAAATGAAGCCATATTACCAGGACCAAAGCGTGACCATTTATCACGGCGACTGTCGGCAAATTGTGCCGCAACTGGGGAGTTTTGATTTACTGCTGACCGACCCGCCATATGGGTTGGGCAAGAAATTGCAAGGTGGTTCATGGGGCAAAAAATATGAAGGCAATAATATTGATTGGGATGCGGCGGCTCCTGACCTTGATTTTGTAATACCACATGGTCACAAATGCATAATATGGGGCGGCAATTACTTTTCTCTATTACCGTCAAGAAGGTGGCTTGTTTGGAGCAAACCAAATGCATTGCCAAGTGCAGCAGATTGCGAACTGGCATGGTGTTCATGGGATGGAAACGCGCAAGTTTTCACGAAAACAACCAACCCAGACGGCAAAAGACAGCATCCAACTCAAAAGCCCTTAGTCCTAATGCAATGGTGCATCAACTTGGCCGGAAATGTGCAAACCATTCTTGACCCATTTGCCGGCAGTGGCACCACTGGGCGCGCTGCAAAAGACTTGGGCAGGCAGGCCGTGCTTATTGAGATGGACGAGCAATATTGCGAGATTGCCGCGCAACGAATGGCGCAAGAAGTTTTGCTGTGATAGTTGAGCCGCACACATACGACCCAGAGCCCGAGCAAGAGCCCGATTGCGCTGTTGCATGCGCCGATGCGCTGATTGCAATCGTAGAATATCTGGGACAGCTAGACAGGCGCCCAAATTCTCAGCGCGTGCGCGTGGCAGCGCTGCAAGTGGTGGTTGGGCGAATGACGGTTGAGGTGGCGGCGCATCAATACAAAGTGCACAGGACAACCATTTACCGGCACGTCAAGCAACTTGGCGACGAGCTTGGCTTGCAATACATACGCGGAGAGCTTAGGGCAACCACCCCCCCTGGTAAGGAATCTCTTGGCGGCTAACCAAAGGCAGGT
>BCSF01000808.1_pt1 | contig 11193 bp, 18 predicted proteins | sample 1016431 | NCBI WGS metagenome assembly BCSF01 (sample SAMD00045685;SAMD00045686;SAMD00045687;SAMD00045688;SAMD00045689;SAMD00045690;SAMD00045691;SAMD00045692;SAMD00045684;SAMD00045690;SAMD00045691;SAMD00045692;SAMD00045684;SAMD00045685;SAMD00045686;SAMD00045687;SAMD00045688;SAMD00045689, study...
ATTGTATATAGTGGATCCAATTTCTTAGATTTCCCGACATGTACATTTTTGTTGGTACGGCGAGGGGAAGCACATTTCTGGAACATTCCTTTGCGATCCCATCTTCAAGCATCTGCTGATACAATTCCATACCTTGCTTGAAATGATTCTGCATCAGGATTTCATACTTCTGCTTCTTCCAAGGATCAACATCATCGATAGAATTCTGACGATTCTTTTCATCCTGAGACCGAAGTTCTGGGAGAGGAATCGTCTCCGAGAGTAGGGAAGAATCAGCATACCGTTGGGAAAACTCTTGAAATGTAAACGAACGGTGCCTCAAAATTTGAGGTGAAATTGCTCTGGTAGTATGGATTTCCAGGGTCATCATTGCCTGTTCAAACACAGACCAGTGACCATGCTTAATACAATACTTCAACAATCCTGCCACCTTAGGGTTCTCCTGATTTGCAGGATTGCTTACACGAGCGATGTATCCAATTGTCTTCTCAGCATCAGGAGTTACTGAGACTAAACATACTTTTGTCATTCTTTATCGATAATAAGACGAGCGATAATGCAAAGACCGAATGCCTTCAGGTATCCAATGGTTGCAAGACCAAATAAACCTGGCATTAACCAGTTCCATAATAGCATAAGAACAGCAGGTTTGGCAAATATGGCAATCAGTCTTGCCAATGCTTTCATTGCCTCTTTCTTTTCTTCTTCTTTTTTTATTACCTCAGACTGAGCTGCTGCTTCCTCTGCCTTCTGTTGCTCAGCACGTTGATCAAAATAAATTGTCATTTTCCTCGCTTCGCTTTTGGTGCTGTCGGATCCACCCATAATTTTGGATTTACTCTCCCTTCTGATTGTTTAAATTCTATAAAATTCTTTCCGTAAAGATCGTAATAATAGTCGAAAAGGTCTGTCTGTTTACCTGCCATTGCCAGATCATAGACGACCTTCTCGTCTTGCTTGTAACTAATTAGATAGCAAATGTATGGTAACGTGCGATCCTCAGCTTCCTTTGGATCGCAGTTTTGTTTATACACTCTCACACCTTTCACGAGCGACCTCCCCATTCAATAGATGGGAATGCCTCAGAGATTACAGTCTTTGTAATTCTCTTGTACTTGTCATTAATACGTCCATCCTTAGCAAGAACTAGGAGTTCTGCTTCTTCAGCAGACAGTCCTTCTAGAAGTTGAACGAACATAGACTCACGCTTCAGCGAAGGCAGTTTATCTGCACCACCTTTGAAGAAACGATAGAGACCACGATACTCTTGCTCAAGGCGAGAGTGGTCTGTACCAACAGGTGCATCATTAGGAGTGTAAGGTACATCTCCTTCGGGAAGCATAGAAACAATGCTCTCGTCGAAATTGATAATCAACAATTGACGGAGAGCAGTGCTGTTATGTTTCCTCAACAAATCAACTTTTTCCTTTTTGGTTTTAGCATTTGAGACCTTGCGTAAGACCTCACTAAGTAGCAACCTTGAGTTGCTATTTTCAATAGATCGTGTAGGCATAATAAACTCCGATTAATTAATCCTCCTCATCGTCTTCTAAAGAGTTGTCCCAATATTGAGTGTCTGGTCTGATGTAAATCAGATCATCATGCAACATGTTCCCGTCTTCATCAAACATTTCTGGATGGGTAACTGATTTAGCATATGCGGCATTCTCGATAAAATCTTCGACATACCCTTTTGCTAACCAGGAAACAGTGATTCCTAATATGAATGCACCGATTGTAACTAAGACTGCTAATGCAATTAACATGGTTTCCTCCCCTATGTTTTCAAAAATAATATGGAAACCAACCTCCTATGTGTGAACTCTGACTTTATTTAGAACGCTTTTTGCGTCCTGGTTTCCTGTCAATTTCATACTGTACAGCATCATGAAGAATCTTCTGAAGATACTTGTGTATCTTTCTTGCCTTCGGTTTGCCCAAGAATCCATATGCTTCACGGAGAGTTTTATCTCCACCTTTAACATATGCTTCTAGATCAGAGCAAGTCAAAGCAACGTTCTTTGCAGAAGTTGAATTGATAAATTCACGAACTTGCTTGCGAGTAGTCTTGGTGTGTTTCAAATATGAGTAGCAATTGAAAAGATAACAATCTTTCTCAAAAGCAGCATCAATAGCATTTTCAACAAGTTCGTAGAATTCTTCGGTCATCAGATAAGATTATTTTCACGGAGGTATTTAACGGCATCGGTGCATCCACCGAGCTTCTTAGAGTCTAACAGAACTTGGGGAAAAGTGCTACCCCCACCAAATTCTTTATAGAAGTCCTGCCTGTTAAAGTGAACATCTAATTGGTACTCTTCATATGTATAATTTTTTGCGGACAAAACCTGTTTGATTTTTGTGCAATAAGGACATCCCGTCCTGGTATAGACTGCAAATTTCATAGTTAAAATTCAGAGAATAAAAAAGGGGACCTCTGGTCCCCCATATTTACCTTATGTATGCAGGGAATCAGAAGGAATACTTCAGACCCAGTTTGGTTCCGTATCCACGATCGACACTGGAGTCACCAGAGCCTTGGAAGGAAACCTCACCATATGCACCCAGAGCATCGCTCAGAGCAATACCGAGACCTGCCTTACCAGAAGGGACGGTATCAACGTCGCCGCCGTCAGGGGAGACCACAGAAGCACCTGCCTGAACATAGTAGGAAGCACCTTCACCGATAGGACCTTCATAGCCAACGTGCAGATCAGTGGTAGTAGAATTGTAATTGCTACCAGTGAAAGAGCTGTTTGCCTCTACGTTAACGTAGGGACCAGCAAGGGCAGCAGACGGAGCCACCAAAGCACCAGTGGCACAGAGAGTTGCGATTGCAGTTTTGATCATTTTTTTAAACCTCGTTTTGTTTTTACTTGCGGAATGGTTACCCGCAGATGAAAGCAGACTCGACTTGTCTGCGTTGGGGACAATTATAACACAGACCTGAAGAAGTGGCAAGTGTTACAAGTTTGTAACGTTACGAGATTTATTTATACAGTTTGTATCGACTTATACATTTGGTTTATAGGTAGTATTACCCGTCCTGATCATTCGACCAGCTCTGCTTCTTTTCTAAAGAACGCTTTGCAGAACGTTTGATCATCTTCACGAACTGAAGTTCTTCGTCTGTATAGTGATCAGGATGTTCCTTTGCTGTCTTCAGAATTTTCTTTGCTGTTTTGATCGTATCCTTGAGTCTCATTGGATCTATATTCGTTTAATTTTTTTCTTGATTCTACTAACATCAATGCGGTCTTGTGCCTATCCTCATAATATGCATCTGGATCTAATTGAATGTCTAGAACATCCATAGGATCTACAATAGCATCAAACTCTGCGTCACCATCACCTAAGATCTCTCTAAGTTCTGGTGGAAGTTGTTCGTTTTTGATTTTAGGAAGTTTCATTTTATACAGTGGTATATTTGTAACCAGATGCAAGTCTGGTGTGCCAGATTATATTTCCTCCGCCAGGAGTATTCAACTGTGTAGAGTTTGCGACAATGAGATCAGCGTTTGAATTATTAGAATCACCAATAGTCACCGAGGCATTACAGTCTGTTCCTGAACTATCTTGGAAACAAAGTTTTGTCTTTGATTGCTTCAAAGTAAAACCATTTGGATTACCTACAATAGTGGCGGGGTATGTAGTTCCTGCGTTAACACTGAACGTCGCATTAGACGTTCCTGAATTAGCAGATCCTGTAGTGAAAGTATAACCATTAACACTGTAAGATGTCAATGCCCTATCGGATGCAACCTCAGTTTGTCCTTGAGTAATTGAACCAATCACCACTTGTGCATTACAATCATTGCCGTCAAGGTCTCTGAAACAAAGTTTCTGTCCATTGTCTTGGACAGAAAATCCACCATATCCTGTACCATTTGCGATACTGATATTGTATGTAGTACCTGCAGTGACTGTAACGGTGTCATCATCACTACCTTTTCTAACACCACTTGTTTGTGTGAATGAAGCTCCAGTTAGATTACTCCAAGTAAGAGTTCCTAATGCCTGCCCAGCAAAGCTGGGATTATCATCCCATTCAAATAACAATTCTACTGTTGCAGTGCCAGTTCCAGTTGCTACCAGATTACCATTAGAATCAAATGCAAGGGAAACATTTGCAGATGAATATTCAGGAGTTTCATCCCAAGCATAATTTAATGTCACTGTTCCAGTGCCCTGACCAGTAACAACTAGGTCACCACTGTTATTAAACTTTGCCGTAATGTTAGATAGAGCACTTAATTTTTTAAGAGTCCATGCAACACCTGCTGGATTATTAGACCAGACATCGACTGTCTCAACGTTATTAGTTACTGCTGCCGCTAAGGTGTGACCACCTGATGTAATATTATTTAGTGTATAAGTTGTGCTAGTTGTGAATGAATTGACTGTGCCTAGAGTTGTACCATCAAAACTTATGACTGCCTGATTGTCTGCCTGCACTTCCAATTCATAATTACCAGTATCTACTAAAGATAAATTCCAAGTGGCATTCTGAGTAGTGCCTGAAAGAGTATCTTGATTGTCTGCAAATACAGCATAGGTATTCATAAAGTTAGACCAAGCAGGATGAGGTCCTGATTCTACCCACTGAATAGTTGTAGGTGAAACACATCCACCACCCTGGCAAATTTTTACATACCAACCACCTGGGTTACGTTGCCAACTATATGCAAGTCCTTCAGGTTGTCCGTTGCCATCTACGAATCCTGCAGCAGAGTTTGTACACTTTACTACCATAGTTAACGTGCCCGCGTTCAGAGTTGTTGTAGCGGTATATGGTGTGTTGTATGTTCCACCTTCAAAAATACCACCAGTGATACTCATGAACGGAGTAGAACTACCATTCAGAAACATCTGAGCGTTATCATCACAAGCAAACTCAAATCCATATGTTCCTGTTTCAGGAATATCAATTTGATAGGTTACGTCTTGCTGTTGAAATGGAAGCGTACAGACAGCGGGATTGACCCATACTCCATAAGAATTCCCTTCTTCAGACCAATATCCTTCAACGTTAGTAGTTGGTTCTAATGGCAAGATATCAGTAATTTGAAATGTGGCATTGAGATCGAATCCGTTACCAATATCATCGTCATATTCAATCACCTGTGCGCTCCGTCTGACGCTTCCAGAAGTACCTGAGTTCCCACTTAAAACAATTGGATATGATTGTCCTGCAGTTACTTGAACTGATCTACTTACATCACCCCTCTTATTATTACCTTGACTAAAAGATGCTCCTGCAACAGTAAGCGTACCGATTGCTTGACCAGAAATGCTTGGGTTATCTTTCCAAGTCAATCGAAGTTGAACGATACCATCTCCAGTTCCTCCAATCACCAAGTTCTGTCGATCTTCAGAAAACTCTGCTGTAATTGTAGCGTTGTTTATAACCGTTAGATCTTCCGATGTCACGTTAAATGTAACTGGACTAGATCTCTCTACTTGAGTCTTAGTTACAAATGACCCATCTGGATTGAATACCCTTATAGGGATAATATTAATGTCTGGATCATGAGGGGAACAACTCTCAGAGGTAATAGTAGGATTTTCAAAGTCATCATCCAGTCCCCAAGGAATCTGAGATTTAGTTTTCCAATCATAATCATCTAGTCCTAGTCCGCCATCACTTCCTGGGATTGGACTTAGTAGATCATCGACACAATCATAGTATTCTAGAGTGCCATCCTCCAATTCTCGCACTTTACATCTGCGAGCAACAATTGCAGGGACAGTGCCTGCTCCAAATACTGATTCCATCGCAGAGAAATCAAGAGGACCATAAGTGTAAACTCTTCCATCACCATCATCAACAATGATTTTTCGTTGAGCGGGATCATCGTCTATGACAAAATCACAAACAGGTCCCATTGGTCCCTCTGGATAATAATAATTACTAGACATAAAAAAAGAGGGTGCTACCCTCCTATTTATTATTCAGTTGGTGATTGAGACGGGACAACGGGGTCACGGGATCGGTTCTTAATAACAATGAATGCATCTTTGTTGTACTTGCGAGTACCTTTGACAGGTGCCCACTTAGTGCCAGCACCATCAATCATATAGACTGAGGTGCCACCAATCTCAACATGGATGTCGTCCTCACATTCCCATCCCAGTTTCTCCATGACGTTGGAGATCTGTTCAGCGATAGAAGGTTCATCTAGAATCCTTTCATCAGGATCAAGTTTGCCAATCATAAAAAAGAGGGTGATTAACCCTCTTAGTATATCACAAAGCGTTGCCTCTTGGCAATACTTCTTCAGGGAACACAAACTGTTCATGTGGTTGATCCATTGGTGCCAACCATGCACGCAGACCTTCGTTCAAGAGAATGTTCTTGGTGTAGAACGTCTCGAACTCTGGATCTTCTGCTGCTCTGATCTCTTGGGATACAAAGTCATAAGCACGAAGGTTGAGAGCAAGACCAATAATACCGATGGAACTTGTCCAAAGACCCATAACAGGAACAAACAGCATAAAGAAATGCAACCACCTCTTATTACTAAACGCAATACCGAAGATCTGAGACCAGAAACGGTTTGCAGTAACCATTGAGTAGGTTTCTTCCTCTTGAGTAGAGTCAAATGCTTTGAAAGTGTTTGCTTGTTCACCATCTTCATAGAGAGTATTTTCAACAGTCACACCATGGATTGCACTGAGTAGTGCTCCACCCAAAATTCCTGCAACACCCATCATGTGGAAGGGATTCAAGGTCCAGTTGTGGAAACCTTAGAGGAAGAGGAGGAATCGGAAGATTGCTGCGACCCCAAAAGATGGAGCGAAAAACCAACTCGATTGACCCAGAGGGTAGATGAGAAAGACACTAACAAAAACAGCGATAGGACCAGAGAACGCAATAGCATTGTAGGGACGGATACCGATGAGACGTGCAAGTTCAAACTGACGAAGCATGAAACCTATGAGAGCAAAGGCTCCGTGGAGCGCCACAAAATTCCAGAGTCCTCCCAACTGGAACCAGCGTTGAAGGTCCCCCTGAGACTCAGGACCCCAAAGTAGAAGAAGAGAATGACCCATAGCATCAGCAGGCGTTGACACAGCCGCTGTGAGAAAATTAGCACCCTCAAGGTAACTACTTGCGAGTCCGTGGGTGTACCAGCTTGTAACAAACGTCGTACCAGTAAGCCAGCCACCAATTGCCATATAAGCAGTGGGAAAAAGAAGTAGTCCAGACCAACCCACAAAGACAAAGCGATCTCGTTTAAGCCAGTCATCAAGGACATCGAACCAACCTCGTTGTGAAATGGGCGGAGAAAGAGTAGAAGAAGCCATAACCTCCGTAATAATCTAACGTATTTAGTTTACATAACTTTACAAAAATAGTCAATAAGTAAACCTACTCAATACAACTCTTCTTCTGCTTCTGCTTTTACTTTGACATCAGAAGTTGGATATGACACACAGAGAAGTGCGAATCCAGCTTCAAGTTGATCATCATCTAGGAAGGATTGATCCTCCTGATTCACTGTTCCTTCTAGAATTTTACCAGCGCAAGAGGAACATGCACCTGCACGGCATGAATATGGGAGATCTACACCCGCTTCTTCAGCGGCGTCTAGAATGTATGTGTCTTCATCACACTCGAAAGTTGAGGTTCCTGATGAAGTTTCGATTGTGATTTGTGCCATTGTTTATCATTCAACGTGTACTGTACCGATCATACCAGCACCTTTATGGGGAGCGCACCAGTATGTGTAGTCACCTGCTTCAGCAAAAGTGACATCGAACTCTTCACCAGGAAGCAATGCAAGTGCCTCATGATCGAGTTCGGGATGATCTTCCACGATTACATTGTGTGGTGGAAGCATATTGTTGACAAAGTGAACTGATTCTCCTGCTGAAATAGTAACTTCTGCTGGTTCAAAAACCAAGTTACCATCTGCGCCCATCATTACGTCTACAGCCCAAGCAGGTGCAGCAAGAAAAAGTGTAGCCAAAAGTGCGAAAAAGAACTTCATTGAGTTTACGCGACTACACTATGTATCAGTTCTTACGTGTTTATACTTAGTCTTTGTGAGGGATCTCATACTTATCCCAGAGTTTACGAATGTTCTGGGTGATGGGCATACCTCCAATATAAGTCTCTAGAAGTTCACCATCCTTATCTGCAACCACAAGGACTGGAGTTGCAGTTACACCATACTTTTTAGCAGCTGCAAGATTCTCTTCAGGGATAGGTTCATCAGAGAAATCTTCAAGATAGATTTCTTCAATGATATGATCCCGCGAATCCTTCAATGCGGTAATGTATTTTTTAACAAGACCACAGGGTCCACAGGAGTGTTTGGTGAACATCAAAAATTTAGTCATTTCTTTTCTTCGTAAGGATGTTGAGGTTTAAATTCACCTTCTGGGAAAGGTTGTGATTTAGTTAGGTCTCTACGATCCTGGTTCTTGATGATAATAAATGCATCTTTATTATACTTGCGAGTACCTATGGGCGACTGCCACTTTTTGTTGTACTCCTCACCAACATCAATACCAGAAACTGCAGTACCACCAATTTCAACACTAACGTTGTCATAGCAATCCCATCCAAGTTTTGCGATTACATCGTAAAGTTCTTGTACTACACCTTGATTGCATACTGCAATCGCTTTGCGTTTTGAAATAATTCCGTCTTCCATAACATTGTCTTCAGGATCAAGTGAACCATGCATAATAGTATAGCGAAAAAAATAGGGACCCGAAGGTCCCTTTATTTTACCATGGATTGATTAGATATCAACCAACGGTAGGTGCGGTGAGTGCAACAGGAGTGGACTCAGCTGCAGCAAGATCGAGTGGGAAGTTGTGAGCGTTACGCTCGTGCATGACTTCCATACCCAGACCTGCACGGTTGAGAACGTCTGCCCAAGTGTTCAGGACACGACCTTGACCGTCGAGGATCGACTGGTTGAAGTTGAAACCGTTAAGGTTGAATGCCATGGTGCTAACACCAAGAGCAGTGAACCAGATGCCGACAACAGGCCACGCAGCGAGGAAGAAGTGCAGAGAGCGCGAGTTGTTAAAGGATGCATACTGGAAGATCAGACGACCGAAGTAACCGTGAGCGGCAACAATGTTGTAGGTCTCTTCTTCTTGACCGAACTTGTAACCGTAGTTTTGTGACTCAGTTTCAGTGGTCTCACGGACCAGTGAAGAGGTAACGAGGGAACCATGCATTGCGGAGAACAGTGAACCACCGAAGACACCAGCCACACCAAGCATGTGGAAGGGGTGCATCAGAATGTTGTGCTCTGCTTGGAATACAAGCATGTAGTTGAACGTACCAGAGATGCCCAGTGGCATTGCGTCAGAGAACGAACCTTGACCGAAAGGATAGACCAGGAAGACTGCGGATGCTGCTGCAACAGGTGCAGAGTATGCAACACAGATCCAAGGACGCATACCGAGACGGTAAGAGAGTTCCCACTCACGACCCATGTAGGCGTAGATGCCGATGAGGAAGTGGAAGACTACGAGTTGGAAAGGACCACCGTTGTAGAGCCATTCATCCAGAGATGCGGCTTCCCAGATGGGATAGAAGTGAAGTCCGATTGCGTTAGAAGAGGGAACAACTGCACCAGAGATGATGTTGTTACCATACATTAGAGAACCAGCAACTGGTTCACGGATTCCGTCGATGTCAACTGGTGGGGCAGCGACGAAAGCGGTGATGAAGCAGATCGTTGCAGCGAGAAGGGTAGGAATCATAAGGACTCCGAACCAACCGACATACAGACGATTGTTGGTGCTGGTCACCCAGGAACAAAAGTCTTCCCAGGTTGAAGTTTGTGTATTACGTGAAAGAATTGAATTGGCCATTTTGAAAAAGGGTTAGGTAAGAGTTCGGGGGACGAACCAGTTAGAATATTCCCGTGCCACCCTCCGGCGCGGGTATGAGAGACGTGTTTTATACTCCCTAGAGGTCTCGGTTTACGGAGAGTTGTACAACTTAACGGAACTTTACATCCCGCGTCGTTGATTTATTTATAATATACGGATTCCCGTATCCTGTCAACCCCTAGAAGTAAACTCTGGCGACTCCTGCGGAATCGACGTAGAAGTGGCCTTGGAAGGTTATCCTGTGTTCTCCCTCATCTAAAGAAAACTTTCCGATTCTATGGGGGATGATGCCATTCCAAAAATGAATGCATCCTTTTTTGTATTCAACTTGTTCTTTGTGTTTCCAAAGATCGTCATCAATATGAATATCTAAAAAAGCAGGATCTCTTGGCGACTCAATGATACAAGCAAAAGAAACAACCATTGCAGGATTTATATTTGGATAGTAATCCAAGATACCCATATCAGTATGAAAGTTCCATGCGCCAAGTTCTATCTTCTTACCACCAAATACATGAAACGCAGGGATAGTTAGATCATAATCGAACTCTACATCAAATCCAAACTGTTTTTTTATTTCAGTGAAGAGAAGTTGATATAACCAATCAAATCTTTCTCGAAGTTTCTCCTGTAAGTCTCGATCTATTTCATGTGTTGTGGGACCTTTATCTTGAACATGCACTAGGTAAATGGGATCTCCCAATACATGTTGTATTTTTTGAAATTCTTTAGATGGCATGTCTTTCCATCTATCATATTCACGGAAGTTTTTCCAATGTTCTCGCATCGAGTGAACTTCACTTTTAATAAAGTCAACTTGAGAATCTGTAAGAAAATTCTCTACAATTCTCACAAGAGATTCATCCATAATACTCTTTCTTCAGAAGATCTGGTCTTTCATCGCACTTTGATTTGTCGAAGTAAGTGCCACCATAACAACCACGACTTCTAACATAGTTGAGAATAAACTGAGAATATTCATTACCCTCAAATTTTGGTCTCCAATGTGTTGCAATGCACCCAAGATAGATCATAGCATCACCAGGATTTAGATTGATACATACATCTTCACCATCTGGCGTTTCAATACAAATAGGCCATGGACTATCCCCATTAAGGTGTAGTGTGATGGTCACTTCGCTTGAAGGTCGGTCTATATGTTTGATAAGTTCACTTCCCTCACGGTAAATTCTACCGTAAGAGAATGTTGGGAGGACTTGTTCTCCAGCAATATGACTTACTTCCGATACTTTATTAACCAATAATTCCAATGAAGGAAGATAATTATATGCAGAGGCAGAATTAGGTGCCTGAACGTCTCCTTTAAAC
>BCSF01000809.1_pt1 | contig 11177 bp, 10 predicted proteins | sample 1016431 | NCBI WGS metagenome assembly BCSF01 (sample SAMD00045685;SAMD00045686;SAMD00045687;SAMD00045688;SAMD00045689;SAMD00045690;SAMD00045691;SAMD00045692;SAMD00045684;SAMD00045690;SAMD00045691;SAMD00045692;SAMD00045684;SAMD00045685;SAMD00045686;SAMD00045687;SAMD00045688;SAMD00045689, study...
AATCTAAACTTTCAATGTTATCTGTTATGGTTGGGAAGGTATAACCATCACCCATTCTATACCAATGTGCTGGTGATGGAGAGAATGAAGAAAGATCTGTACCGAAACCACTATTATAAACACTAGTGATTTGGGATTGATTAAGTTCTGAGTTCCAGAATGCTAATTCATCAAGCTTTGAATCTCGCATATAGTTTGCATTAGTAGGTTGTCTTCCAAGTGCAATAATGTTTGGATCAATAGAGAAAGTATTGGTGCCTATTCCAGCATCTGGAAGTCCTCCACCATTACTATTATCAGTCAATGTTTGATCTACTCCATTGATGTAGATCTTAATACCAAGAGTAGATACTTGGTATGAGTTAGCAGCACCACTATTGGTGATAACAATATGATGGAAACCATTACTGCCATTTATGTGTCTAACAGCACCAACTGGTGTATCTAAGTTAAGGTTGTAATTACTTGCATCAAGTCCACCAGATTGATCCTGAACCTTGAATTTAATGTTTCTAGTTGTTGATGTATTACCATTGTACTGCACTTGAATGATACTTGTACCCGCAAATGTATTATTTTGACTAAAAGCGTTAAAGATGTTTTGATTCAAATGAGTGTTATTACCTGGTTTGAACCAGAAACTCAAAGTGTATGCAGATGATGCAGCGCCAACTGCCTTAGCCAAGTTAGTGAATTCATCACTTTGTATACTGCCTCTTCTCGCAAAATCCAAGTTCTGGAACTTAGTTGATAATCCATTAACAAAATCAGTAGTTACATTGATAGTAATAGAAGTAGAAGCAACTCCAACAAAGTTATGAACTCTCACATCAGCGTTATATGTTCCAGGACTCAAAGTAGATCCACCAATAATCTTGTTTGGCTTATTCAAAATCTGAACCACACCCTCTGGTAAGTTCAACCATTCATATGCAGTTACATTACCACCAGTTGTTTCTAACTCATAGTTGAAAATACTTCCTAAACCAATAGTAATACTACTTCCAGATGAAATAACAGGGGCAAATGTACTACCAGCCTGAGTGAACAAATCGTTTAGTTCATTAACTACAAGAGAAGCAGTTGTTCCAAGTCCAACACTATCAATGGTTACATTAGCAACTCTTAGATTCTCATAGATAATGACCTCATCATCTGCTTCCCTTGCTACAATGTTCATCGTAGTGGTGGTCACACCACTTGACGTTGCTTGAAGGAAATCAACAGGATACTCATCACCATTATTCAACAGAATCACCTGTCTAGAATCATCAACCTTGAAGTCAATAAAGTCATCATCACTCATGATGAATCTTCCCTTCTGCTGGACAGTGTTAGCAGCAGCGTTGATATAATCTACAGCAGATTGAGCACTGGAGAAACCAACATTATCAGCATCAACAAATAAAGTGTGAGGTACTCTAAAGAATTCGTAGATACTACTACCAGTACCAACGTCCCTAATTTTATTTTCAATATTAATCTTATCTGTCGTTCCCGCAGCAACACTTGCCTCAAGACAACCATTCCAATACACAGGTTGTGTTGAGTTATAAAAGTTGATGCAGTTACCTGCGTGATTATGTACTACTCTAATTGTATTCATCGTTGGATAGTGAAAAGAACACCAATAGGGTTAACAAGAATTGGGTTATCTGCTTTGATTGCTAAGAGTGATCTGGAATTAATATCCTGATCATTTGCGATATATGCTGAAATAGTAGGTCTTAATAGGAATCCTTTACCAACAGTTCCACCACCATATGTAAAAGGTGTAATTGTTAATGGAAATTCGTTGGTAATAGTATCATTTGAATCACGATTAACATAAATGAGAGCAAGTTCAACAGTTGTGTTGGTTACCATTGGCATTATATTCAAATCAAATCTAGCAAGTACCAAATCACCTACTTGACATTCTTTGAGACTAAATGAACCAACTGCTTGTGTATATTTAAGATTACCTGTAGTCTTTGCATTATTGAATACTGTATTATCATCAAAGTCAAAGAAGCGATCTACACCTGCTGGATTAGTTAGTCCACCAAAGAGACCTTTTGTATTATCATAATCAGGATTAGTTTCTCCCCACCAGTCATTATCATTTGCTTGGTTTCCTGCTGTTGTAATACCAAGTCTCTTCCAAGTTCCTGTTGATGATAACTCTTGTGTATATTCTATGTAATCTGATGGATCTTGTGATGCCTCTTGACCAGTTTGATGATCTACAAATCTTAAAGTTCTGTCATAACCACCCTGACACTTGATTGCTCTTGGAACCATACCTCCAGTGATATACTCTGGATAAGTAAAGGTGTTTGCAATACTTACATTGGTAGTTGAGACAATACCAGTTATCTGAGCATCACCCTGAACAGATAATTGATCATTATCAGCAGTTGTGCCAATACCTACCTTACCATTATCAGTGACAATGGCACCTAGTGATACTAAATCAGCAGTATTTCTTGTTCTGCTCATGAGAATGTTTTTAGATATTTATTGGTCATCATGATAACCCAGGGATACTCACAGTTGTGAATCCAGTATAAGATGGATAACTGGGCCAATTCAGTCTCATATATGCGTCTGGTCTTACAAAATTTCTGACACCCTGTTCACTAGAAGAACCAAGTGAATCATAATCACCATCACCCATTAGCCAAACTTGTGCTGCTTGGAAATGGTAGTTTGCAAAACTCACTTTGAAGAGTTGAGTAGTATCAAAGTAAGGTCTTCTAGATGAAGTACCAACCTTATAGTCTCTGAGATACTTCTCAGGGTCACGAACCATCAAACCTACCTGTGTATCATCAAGTAAAACTGCTCCCTGTTGATAGCTGATACTAGATGCCTGTGCAATATCACCCTCAAATCTTAAATGTACATTTGATGCTGATACACTATCATTATTTGTACCAGCAAGAGCACCATACATTAATCTTGAATACACTCGCGAATCACCATTACCATTCTGACTCTTACCATAGTGTGTCCAGTTTGGTGTTAAGTCAGTAACATCTCCATTTGAAAGATCAACCACTTTATATCTAAACTGACTATTCAGTTGAGATGTAGTCACACCAGTAGCAAATCTCTGTCCATCAAAATCAAAGAAGATACCATACCAAGTATCATCTTGAACATCCATCAACTCTGCTCTATTAGCCTGAGTAGTACCAATACCTAAGATGTGTGGTTCGCCCCAGTGATGAACAAGTTTATTGGTAGAACTAATACCAATATAATGACTGACTACACCAGAAGCAAGGATATCTGCTTCATCACCATCAGAAATTCCAACCAGAACACTGTCTCTATCAGTATTGATACCTGCGTTTCTGAAGATAAGAGTTTGTGAGAATGGTTGTGCATTACCATCATTAGAAACATGAGTATCTGCTGCTGATCCCATACCCAGTGGAGTGCTACCAGGTGTCCTGAATGCAGCATCCCACATATTATTGGATGCACTACCTACTGAATATCTCAAGAAAGAGGTTTCAGTTCTTGCAAAAGATACTGCTTTTGTAACTCTATTGTCAATACCATATGGTGAACCAGTATTCAGAGTGCTTGCATCAATATCAATTGTACTGCTATCGGTCATTACAAGACGAAGAGTGGTGTTACCTATACCAGTAACAAGACCACGAACTACAGCGTTACCTGATAGAGTGGAGGGAGCTCTCCATTGATAGTCAGAACCATCATAAGTAAGAACATCATCAGTGTTTGCAGTACCAACATTGACGTGAGTATCTACATCACTATCAGAATATGAACCTCCTCCACCACCTCCAGTGGTTTGTGCAATGGTGACTGTAGCAATACCAGCACTTACAACAAGATCCTGAACTGCACTACCAGTAAAGTCAAGTGTGGTTGCTGCAGTAGATACTACTGAACCATTGAGACATACGGAGATACCGTCAATACCAGCCTCAACAACCTTCTGTGCTTCAGCATTGATGTAATCAATAATCTGTGCTCTATTATATCCAAGGTCAGTGCGAAGGTTTTGACCTGCCTCATTGGCAACCTTAGTCATCCTAAGATGTTTAAACATAATCCTAGGATTACCATTCGCTTGAAGAAGGTCACTTCTTGTAATCCTAATTCTAAATGCTCTATTAGATGCAGATGCTGCAACAACACCATTCAGTGGTTTGGGTGAGATTCTACTACCATCAAAGTGGAGGAATCCAGTTGTTGTATCTGCGTAAATTTTAATGTCCATTACTTTTCCTCCTTAAATATCCATCATAACAGTTAAACCCAGAACCTCTAAGGTCCCATCAGTTGTTCCATTCACCTGAATGCAGAACCTGCCAGCATCTTCTTTTGTATCTCCATACAATGTATCGCCAACAAAGAAAGAAATCAATGTCTCACTGGTATATGTGACAGCAGCACCAACCGTCATAACAAGTGCCTGTTTCTCAAGGTTAAAATTAGTGAGTCCAGTTCCTTGAGTAGCAGTATTGGTGGTGAAATGGAGTCTCATATCCAAATCAGTTTCATCAGTATCAGGTTCAAATCTAAAAACTGATCTTACAATACAAGAACTTCCAGGTTTTGTTCCTGCCAATGAAAACTCAGTTTGTCCTGTACCAATTGTAGCACCCATACCAATCCAAGGGTCACCATTGTTTGCTTCTTTCACACAAGTGGGTTGATGATCATACAAACCACCAGTTGCTACTTGTGGTTGAATAAGTGTCCACTCTCCATCAATAATTTCTTGTGTGGTATTTGCAACACCCACTGTATAGTAGTCAGTGGTGTATGCATAATAACCTTGACCCTGATTGATTACATAATCTCTATAACCTGTGGATGAAACACCAACAAAACTATTACCATCATGTTGAAGGAGTTGACCTTCTGTTCCAACATAAGGGGCATCATAAACTGTCAGATTATCAAATATTTGAAACTCTAGTACATCACCGTCATTGACAGGAGGAATCAATGTAACAGTAGTTCCATTGGTTGCAGTGAAGTCAGTTCCAACTCTCTGTTTTGCACCATTCAAGAATACATCAACAAATCCAACATCATATCCACCAGTAATAGTAAATTCAGTTGTGACTCCTGAAGATGTCTCAACCTGTCTCCTGATTACAGATCCAGTAGAAGATGCATTAATATCAATGGTAACTGTATTTCCTGAACCAACAATACTGGATACAGCACCAGTGAAATTGAAATCAGTGAATCCAGTGCCAATACGAGTAGAACCAGATTGAATACCAACACCAGTGATACCTCCACCTCCACCACCAGATCCACCAATACCACCAGTCCAAATACCAGCAGAGGCATCATACTGAAGAACTCTACCATCAATCAGAGCAGTGGACCTATCAATGTCATCCAGAAACTCAAGTCTGACTTCTCCACCACCACCAACTGTTGCCAGTTGTTGTTGAACTCTATTTACAAATACCTTGTAGTGTTGTTGTAACTGATCAAGAGTTACAAAGTTCTGATCTAATGGTGTGAGTGCGTCACTGTTACTAGTGGAGGGTGGTTCATTTAGAAGACCCTCACTTAATGTCTCATACTCTTTGCTTATCTCATCTAACTTATCCTGAATGACAATCTGATTGACTTCAGAATCACTATTAGACTCTCTGATTTGAGCAAATACTTCCTCTCTCAGATTGACAATTGTTGAAGCATGTTCTTTAACATACTTCTCAACTCTAAACAGTCCTGTTCTAAGTTCATTGAGTTCTTTTACTTCCTGCCTGAAGTAAACCTTGATGGTTTCCTTGGTCTCTTCAAGTTTTTCTTCAAGAGTTTCATAGAACTCCTGCTTGAGATCTTTAATTTTTTGATCTGTTCTTAGATCAGATTGAATAACTTCCTTCTTATACCTAGGAAGTAAATTCTCTTTGATGTCGTTGCAAAAATTATAAACTTCTAATACCTGTCCCTTATATACAGACAGTTCTTTCTTGTTAGAAGAGAGAATATTTTCCTGAATATTTCTGAAAGCACTATCAATTAAAGACACTGAATGAGAAATTTCCTCTTCCAGTGTCTGTTTTTCTTCAATAGATTCTTCTACAACTTCAATGATCTCCTTGGTATCATTGAAGAATTGGGATGGGGTTATCATAATCAGATTCTTATGGTATCCATCTAGATGGGTATATCCTTCTAGTATTTATTCAGTCGGAATGACACGATTCGAACGTGCGACCCCTGCTTCCCAAAAGCAGTGCTCTACCAAACTGAGCTACATTCCGTGGCGGAAAGGGTGGGATTCGAACCCACGGATGCTCTCACATCGCTAGTTTTCAAGACTAGAGCCTTAAACCACTCGACCACCTTTCCGTGTGTCTTATCTATCATACCACATCTAGTGTGGTTGTCAAGTATAAGTATATGCAATTGTCATTCTTGGATGTTTACTTAGAACATTGGGAGCAAACCCCATGTGTTCCAAATGTGCAGGGAATAAGACTGCGTCGTTAGGAATGAATGATTGATAAAGATATTCTTTGTCTTCAATCATTACAACAAACTCACCTCCCCATGAAGTATTCCAAGAAGGATTCACAAAAATTAAAAGAGTCCAACTTCCAAATGAACCATCTTTATGAAACGTAGACTCTTGACCAAAAAACTGAATGTTGGTGTTAACTCTATTTAATGTCAGATTTTGTTTAATAATTTTCTGACATTGATACTTGAGTAAAGAACCATACTTAATCAGTGTAAGGTTATCACCAATAGTATTGAATTTTGATAATGGTTTAAACAAAGCTCCCCTATTGGGTTGAAGACCATCACTATCGTTTTTGGTAAATCTCCAGATGTTATATTTTGAATCCAGTTCGTCGTTCAGTGAAAAGAAATCCTTTGTATCAAGTATACCCTTAATGCGATAGATGTTATCTTTGACTTCAACGAACTTCAAAATCAAGTCTCCTCACCTTTCTTTTTCTCCTCTCCTCCTGATAAGAGAGATCAGAGTTAGTTAGGACACCTTTTGAAGTTGGCTCCTTGTTAGATTCTACCATCACTACTTTGGACAAGTCAACTGCTGTAACCTTGTCTTCAATTACCGTCATCATATTGGGACAACCACAACAATGTGTGTGATGGTCACTTCGGATTTCTTTGTTACACTGTTTGCATCTTACTGTAATCATGGGTCATTTTTGTAATTCGATATGCAAGAAGAGGGGATCGAACCCCCGACCGCCTCGGTGTAAACGAGATGCTCTACCGCTGAGCTATTCTTGCGAGCTGGCCCACCAGGGCTCGAACCTGGGACAGGCTGATTAACAGTCAGCTGCTCTACCAACTGAGCTATAGGCCATTGAGTTTTTTATTTAGAGTGCATCCACCCAGTCACAATATACTTGGTTTGATTCTTGGGTGGATATCCACGGTGTATGAAAGTCCAAGTTGCAGGAAAGATACAAATCCTTCCAGTCTTTGGTTGAACTTTAGTCCCATCAATGAACTCAGTGTATCCATCTTCATCAATATCATTAAGATACCATATGAAAGTTGATGTTCTTACACCTTTAGTAAGTACATATTCTCCCATCATAGAGTCATGATGCCAAGTATATCCAGCACCAGGACGAGTTCGTTGAATTTGGTAACCAGAGTCACTCAATTCTCCCACACCAGGATAATGAGTTTCTCTCCACTTACCATTTTTTAGATACAATGTGTGATGTTCATTCAAGGAACTGAAGAAGACATCATCCTCTTCTTTCCAACGAGAAAGATCTGAAATCATCAAATCAATAGAATCTTTGATAGAAGTATCGACTCTACTTTCTTCTCGTCTACCCATTACACCAGGTGATTTATCATCATCTTTCTCAAATTTTTCAATAACATTCTTACAGAACTCTGGTTCCAGAGCGCCATCAGCAATGTATATAAAATCAGAGAAAGAATTGATCATCTACCTACACACTAAATTTCCCTTTCGGGAATGGAGAATAGGAGACTCGAACTCCTGACAGCCTGCTTGCAAAGCAGGTGCTCTACCAACTGAGCTAATTCCCCTGGAGCCTCTGACAAGATTTGAACTTGCGACCTGAGCTTTACAAAAGCCCTGCTCTACCACTGAGCTACGGAGGCATATGGTAACTAAGTTACCAACGACTCAGGTAGGATTCGAACCTACGACCGACTGCTTAGAAGGCAGTTGCTCTATCCAGCTGAGCTACTGAGTCAAATGGTAGTTCCTATCGCCTCTAACCCTGAACTACCAAGGGGGTTACAGCAGTCAACGGAACTGGTTATTACCTGTTCCAGAGTTCCAACCACCTGGACCTTCATGGAAGTTCTCAGAACCTCCTTGTGTCTCTTTGAGAGTGGTCCAGTTCTGAGTCGCCAACTCATACATCTCTTGATGAATGTTTGGTGACTCGACCTGGTGGGTGGTCTCCCTCTCGACCTTCTTATTATGGTCGATCTCCCTCTTTTTGTCAATGGCCTTTTGGGAAAGGACTGGTTTCCCGAACCACGGATCCTCTGGAAGGATGACTGGTGCAGGAACAGACCTGAAGGTTGTAAAGGGTTTTACTACCTTTTTGACAACCTTTTTGATTACACCTTCATTCTTAGGAATGAAAATATTGTAAGTTTTAGTAAAAACTGATTTCAGTTTTGCCTTTACTTTTTGAATCATACAAATACCAGTTTTTTAGTGTAATCGTAGGCATAATGTTCACGGTATCCTTTGATACCCCATCCCAACCAGTAATAAGCGCCAACCATATATTGGCTGACAGTCCTACCAGTTCCCTCAAATTCAGGCAAATAGCGTTGAAATACATCCTCATTAATCATATAAGCAACCTGACCTTCAAGAGTGGAAGGATCATAACCATACTTTTTAGAGAAATTACCTAATCCATTATAACGTCCAATAGAAGTCCATTGAATCAAACCATAACCACCACTGTGACACTGATTATAATTTACCCTAGCACCACCTTCACAGATATTGGGGATAAAGTTACTTTCGGACTTAATGTTTCCCAAAATGGTAGCAAGAGCATTACGATCTGTAATTCTTGTTTTTTCTTGAAGTTGTTCAAGAACATACTTCTCATTTGGGGTGCATGTTGGACAAGTCCACTCTTTTTCTACCACTTCAAGTGGAACTGATTTCTCTTCATTCACAGACACATCCACAGATGGTGGATTTTCAATCTCATCAGTTGTGGGATATGCACAAGCCGAAGGAATAATAGTTGCCAATGCAAATGGAAGAAGTTTCTTAAACATTAAATTAAATAGAACTCGACATTCACCTCACATCAAAGATTGGGTGACTCAAAAATAATCCTTACGGTAATATCGACCAAGGATGTTGGAATTGTAGTACAAGGGTGTCTCTTCTGTCAACCGTTGAGACAGGACTTCATTGAGGAACAGCTGTCGGGTCTCCTCAAAATTAACCTTTCCCTTTGTACTATGTAGGGACAAAATTTTTCTAGAGAATTTTTCTTTTCCAAAAAGGTCCACATCCTCTTTTAACTCAGGACATGAACCATAGTATTTTTTCCAGTCAGACTCTGACTTTACTTTTCTACTTTTACCTTTTGGTTTTCTAAACGACCAAAAATACTTTCTACCAATGTACTGTCGTTGGTTGATGTCATTGGTAATGAGATAAACAAAACCAAAGTTGTCCCCAATAAGATCAGAGGTAAAGGGTTTACCTTCAAAGTACCAGGGGTTCTCGTAGTCACACACTCAGTCTTCTTCATAGTCCTGAAATATGTAGTCATCATTTTTTTTGGCTTTGATTTCTCTGCAATATTGGATGTAAAGTCCTATTGCATGGTCATTCCAGTCATCAAAGCTTGAATCCTGAGAATGTGTCTTTCTTGACATCTTGTTTGATTCCTCCGACAACGTAGGACTCAACTTCTGTTTCTTGGGGTGCGACTTGAAGACCCTTAGAAGAGATCCAATGTTGTGTCCAAGGGAGAGGATTGTTCTTTGCAGCGACATCGTACACAGGCTTAAGACCAATTGCTTTCATTCTACGATTGGCAACCCACTCAACATACTTCTTCAGAAGTTTATCATTGAGACCAATCATTGTACCGTTCTGGAACAGGTAGTCTGCCCATCTCTTCTCTTCGTTGACAGCCTTGTCGAACATGGCATACAACCACTCTTCCTCTTCTTTCATGATCTCCTTCATCTCAGGATCATCACCCGATCTCCACTTGTTCAGAATGTTCTGAGTGATTGCTAGGTGTTGGTTTTCGTCTCTTGCGATAAGACTAATGATCTTAGCTGATCCTTCCATAAGCTTAAGTTCACCGAAGGCGAAACTACAAGCAAAACTAACGTAGAAGCGAATACCTTCAAGAATGTTAACGTTGGCGACTGCTCTGTAGAGTCTGCGTTTGACATCTTTGATCTCCCATTGTGCTGATGGTGAATCTCTAAAGTCTGCCTGCCACATACTACCATTGCCCCATGTTTGGGCACTATTGATGAAATCATCATATGCCTCTGTAACGCTACTAGCACGCTCCAGAATGCGGGGGTCAGATACAATCTTATCAAAGACCTCTGATGGGTCTGAATATACGTTCTTGATAATGTAAGTATATGAACGACTATGGATCATTTCCATAAATCCCCAAACTTCCATACATGCCTCAAGTTCAGGTAAGGAGCAGTAAGGAATGAATGCCATTCCAGGACCACGACCTTGAATTGAATCAAGCATGATCTGATACTTCAGGTTGGAAGTATAGATGTGTTTTTGCTCAGGGCGAAGTGTCTGATAATCTCCACGATCTTTTTGGAGTGACACTTCCTCAGGTCTCCAGAAGTATCCCAGTTGTTGGGTTGTAAGTTTATCAAAAACAGGATACTTGTAGGAATCATACCTCTGGACTCCCAGAGGTTTTCCAAAAAACATTGGTTGCTTTTTAGTGTTTACTTGTTCTGTATTGAAGACAGTCATGCCTTCAACAGTTTTTTTCACGGACGGTTCGTCCATTGTCGAAATCTTAAACTGCACAGGATTCACACTCTCCCTCCTCGGCTTGTTCTAACTCATTTAGTAAATTATCTAGCTCGGCGTTGTTTTCTTCCTGAACTTCATCAGATTTAAGATCGTTTGTATTTTGATAGTAGGAAGTTTTCCAACCGTACTTATA
>BCSF01000810.1_pt1 | contig 11175 bp, 9 predicted proteins | sample 1016431 | NCBI WGS metagenome assembly BCSF01 (sample SAMD00045685;SAMD00045686;SAMD00045687;SAMD00045688;SAMD00045689;SAMD00045690;SAMD00045691;SAMD00045692;SAMD00045684;SAMD00045690;SAMD00045691;SAMD00045692;SAMD00045684;SAMD00045685;SAMD00045686;SAMD00045687;SAMD00045688;SAMD00045689, study...
GCTTATCCCAGTTGCTGTATTACGGATGGCAGCTTGACCATTTTCCCCATTACCTGACACATAGCGGCTATCTGTTCCGTTTGCAAAACCAACCCCTCCCTTACCAATGATCTTTCCGTAGTTTAATAACTGAAGTTTGCCATTCAGGGTGCTAGTTATTTCTAATCCGTAATAGCTTGTGCTTGTGGAATAAATCCAAACACCGCTGTTTACTGTTACAATGGCTGTTGAACTACCATCCCAACCCGCACTGGTAAGATATGTAGCTAAATTGAGATTTGTCTGGTTGGTACTAATTGTAAAAGACTGAGAACGAAATGCACCATACCATTCTGAAAATGATGCAGTTGCCCCTGAACCCTTGCTGATTAAGCTGCGAATATCACTGTCGTTTATACTACATTGTGTTCCACTAGAACCACCCGCTTCGACATGAATTTCATTTAATGATATTGCACCGCTAGTTTGTAGAGCCATTAGTAAACCCCTTCACTTTATCATTAAGCTCTTTAATAGCTTCGATAAACAATGGAGCCAGTTTGTCATACCAGACTGTATAGTAGTCGTCACTCACTGGTGCGGAAGTAACAATCTCTGGCAGAACCGCCTTAACTTCTTGCGCTGAAACTCCAACTTGTCTCTCACTACCCTCATATCCTAGTGATTTTGCTACTTCATTGCCAGAATAATAATATCCGTTGAGCATGGAAACCTTATCCAATGCATTAGGAATTGTTCCCCAGAAGTCTTTCATACGCGCATCTGAGTAATATGCTGTAATGTTGTTAGTTGCGCGAATTTGACCCGCTGTTCCAGATGCTGACGTGCCTACGCCAAGACTGTTCACTTGAGCATTAGAGTTTGTAGTGAAGCCACCAGTCGGCCCTGTTGGCCCTGTTGGACCTGTTGGACCTGTTGAGCCTGTTGCGCCTGTCTGACCCTTTTGGCCTTTTTGTCCTTTCTGACCAGTTGAACCTGTACTACCTGTCGGGCCTGTAGGTCCAGTGGCACCTACTTCGCCTTTTTGACCTTTTTGACCAGTACCACCTGTTGGGCCTGTCGGCCCTGTGGGGCCAGTTCCCCCCGTTTGTCCTTTCTGTCCCTTTTGTCCAGTAGCACCAGTTGGTCCAGTTGGGCCAGTTGGCCCCGTTCCACCCTGAGGGCCAGTTGGACCTGTCGCACCTGTTTGACCCTTTTGACCTTTAGCACCTGTTGGGCCAGTTGGGCCTGTCGGACCAGTACTGCCAGTTGGGCCTGTTGCACCTACTTCGCCCTTTTGCCCCTTTTGACCAGTGCTGCCTGTTGAGCCTGTATCGCCAGTTTGACCTTTTTGACCTTTGGCACCTGTCGGACCAGTAGCCCCTGTCGGTCCTGTCGCACCTGTTGCGCCTATTTCACCTTTTTGACCTTTGGCACCATTGGTTCCGTCAGTTCCATTAGGGCCAGTTGGGCCAGTTGCGCCTGTCGCGCCTTTCTCACCCTTGGCACCTGTGTCGCCTGTCGGCCCTGTCGCCCCTGTAGCACCCTTTTGGCCTAATTCGCCCTTTTGGCCTTTATCACCAGTAGCACCGATTTCGCCTTTTTGGCCTTTGGCCCCAGTATCGCCAGTTGTACCTTTTTGTCCCTTTGGCCCCTGTAAAGCAGTGTTGGCTACAGTGGCTTTCCTCCAAACCCCTGCGCTAGTGTCATAAACAGGAAGAACATCATCTGTTGCTAGGCTTGTTTCTGTCGTTAGCCCAGTAAGTGCCGCGCCAAGATTATCAGCCGTAACATCCGCGCCAGTTTCAATTCCGTCTAGCTTTGAGCCGTCTGCGGAAACATCGCGCCCGTCTACATTGCCAATGTTTGTTACGTTTCGACTGTCATCAATAACAATCGTACCATTAATCTTTACAGCCATCTTCGTGTCCCCACTATTAGCTTAGAAGGTTTCATCGGTCAGAACGTCATTAGCTGCTGCAAATGTTCCTGTATCATCTAGCGTTGCCTTCACGGTTCCGCTGTGCGCGAATGACAACTTGCCATTCCCATCTTCAGTTATTGTCCAATCACCCAAGGTAATAGTCCCAAAGCTGTTTGAACCAGTGCTTGTCACGTTACCAGTTAGGTTCCCAGTGACGTTCCCCGTTACATCGCCTGTGACGTTACCTGTCACATTCCCAGTAATGTCGCCAGTTACACCACCCGTTACATCTCCAGTGACATTCCCTGTTAAATTCCCTGTTACGTTCCCAGTGACGTTACCTGTGACATCACCTGTAAGCGCGGCCTCAACCGTACCTAGCTTCATAGTCGCATATGCTGTTGAAGCATGCGCTAAGTTGATTGTTCCGCTTGGCTCTGGATCATACTCAGAAAGCAATGTCCACTTTGCTGTAGAAGCGTCCCAGAAAAAACCAGTGTGCGTGTATCCAACCCCTGAGCCGCCAGTGTTGTAGTTCGTGAACAAACCCGTATCTACGTTTGCAGGGTTTGCTGTGCCAGACCATACGTCACCAGAAGTATGCCCCGTAGTTGCAGCAAACTTAATGCTAATCCCATCCTCTAGGGCTTGATCCGCGCCTGTGATGCTTACACCTGTGGCTTCAGTTGTGCGAAAGTTGTCTGTAGACCATTCGAAATTATCTGGCGTTCCAGTACCATCAATCCGCACATAGAATATCTTGTTAGATGTTGTACCTGTGTAATGCCCTGTGAGGATGCCATCATCTAAGCCTGTACCAGTGAACCCAGTATTCGCGTCACCGATAGTGTCACCTGAATTTAGGTACTGGAAAGAAGCCCCTAATTCTACATTGCTAGATGATGTTGTTGTCTGTGTGCCTTGAACAGTTAAGTCTCCGCTCACAATCAAGTCATTACCAATATGAGCATCGCCTTGAACGCGGAAAGAAGCCACTGAATGGTTCTGTTGATTGACAAGAACAATGCCTGTTGAAGCATCAGACTTAATCACCCAACCAAGGCACATTGGGTAGTTTGGATAACTTGGCGCGTCATTCTGAAGTGCACCCGCTGTTAAGCCAACGAAGAAGTTCTGTCCCGCTGTAAGCGATGATGTGTCGATGCCATCAACCAAACCTGAAACAATGACGTATCCATAACTGTTGTTTGCTATAGAGTGCGCAGTAAGACCCTGCACGTTGTAGGCTGAACTGCTAGTCGCATCAGCTAGACCAATCGTGGGGTGGTCGTTTGCATTGCCCGCCCAATAAACTGGTTTACCTTTTGCGATTGTTGAGCCGCTGTTGTTGTAAACGCGGACATGCTCCTCAATTCCAATCTCATGCTCAACGCCTGAAATGTCACTTTGATAAGATAGTGTCTTATGTGTATCATCATAATACACTTGACCCTCTGAATGTGTTGGGTGTGAAGCCAAGCCATCAAAGGTGATAAGCCCTGTAAAGTGATCGCCGTTTACAAACTTATCGTCTGCATCATTCATAACCACTTTTGAAGCGGGCTGAACGCACATAATCTGCTTTGACCCTGCGGCCCAATCTACCGCCGCATCAGAGTTTGAAGATGCTAGAATTGTTGTCCGCGCCAAGGTTGTCCCTGACGCGGTGTATGTTCCGATACCGATTTCCCAATCTGAACCGTATGCCGCTGCGTAGTAGGTTGTGTTTCCGTCCCCTATGGCAGCGAATGTTTGGAAGCCTGTTTCGGCCCCTGCTAGGGTATATGTGCCAGTTCCAGTTGTGGTCGAACTTTCCCTAACACGATCTTTGACAACAAGGGCCATAGGCTAAACTCCAAAACTATTATTATGCAGGGTCAGGGATACCGATGTCGAATGTAGCTAGTGTGAATGTGTTCCCGCTAGTTACTGACTGAGAAGCGTTCAGCGAACCAGTAGCAAGCAAACGTGAGTTTGCTGTGTCAACGATTGCATAATGTGTTGCTGTCCCTGTCGCTGAAACTGAGCCATCTGTAATAGCTGCTACTGTTACCTCACGACCACCACCTGTGCGATCAGCGGGTGCACCGACTGAAAGTGATGTTGAGTTGCCAAGCGTATAAGTCGAAGTTGCTTCTGTGTAGTCTGTAGCTTCCTGTGAAGTAACGTGGATTGCGTTCGCTTCAGTATCTAAAACGGTTAGGCCATTATCAAAGACCCTGTTACCAAGTGTTGCCATGACTGGCCTCCTATTTGTATTGCATATGCACTAAATTTATAACATCTTTGTGGTTCTGCGTCTATGGCTCTGATTTATCTTAGCTCTGACCATGTTGCACTTCCAGATTGCGTCCAAGTCGCTTTGTAATAGTGATCGTCTGGAACAATAAAAGATGCTGTGTCTGTAGTTACACCTCCACCCTGTGTGAAAACCTGTATGAAAGTGCTATTATCAGATGAAACAAAGGCACTCTTTGTTCCACCAGAGCTTAGTGTTACATTTACCATGATGGGCTTGCCAGTTGTGTTTTGATAGGAAGTACCAACGGTACGCGTAACGCTTTGCCAACTTTGACCGACACCAATGCCCGCAGAAAGGCTATCAATGGCTGATTTCACTTGAGCGGGCGATACAAGGCTCTCGGTTGTTCCAGTTCCCGCTTGCCATGTTGAAGTGGCCTGTCCCCCAAGCAATCCTGTTTGAGTTCCTGAAGTGTTTACTAGCTTTGTGTCATCAAGGATTTCCGCACCGTCCGTTTGGTCGATGTAAGCAATTGAAAGCCAAGCACTGTTAGCTTCGTTTCTAATCTTCAGTATATCGTTTCCTGTGTCATACCAAAGCTGATTTGGATAAGGGGTCGATGGCGCACTGCTACCAGAATTTGTACTGGCTAATGCCTGAAGCGCATAATTAATATCGTTACGCGCGGCAAACGCTCCTTGGTTTGCTATATCAAAGTCATGTTGGGTCATATTAGTACTCCACTGTAGCCGATAATGCTGTAATCAAGGGCGTTACGTTTGCGCCACTGTTGCTTAATACAGCTTTGAACTTAATGTATCTTCCCACAACTTCACCGTTGGCCGCCTGATAGGTTCCATAGGTTATGTTGTCCGCTGATGCCGCAGCATACACTACTACGTCCACATCACCAAAGTTTGTTTCCTCATCTGTCCAATCATCCCAGTTTTGAGGCCATGTATCCCAGTTGTTTGGAATATCGTCCCAATCCACTTCTCCACTTGAAGCGTTTAGGTGCTTTCTAGTGTAAGTCACATCATATGATATTCGAACTGTTCTGCTAGTCCCAACGTCCATGTACCCATCACCATCATGGTAGAATAAATACTCTCCATCTGAACCAGAAGTCGCGTAAGAAGTCATGCGAATAGCTGAACCTGTATCCGTAATATTATCCGTCTTATCACCATCAAAAGCACTGTGCTCATTATCCGTATCGCTTGTGCCAAGAGCGGGTAGGTCTGATGAGGCGACAGTAACGCTCGCAGCCGTAGTGCTTTCGTTTCCTGTCTTGTCGACCGCTGTGATAAACCACTTACCCGAGAGTGCGCCCCAAGCCGCGCTTGTAGCGGGTCTGGCAATCTTTCTAATCTTTAACTCCATAGAGTTTTTGTTTGTTGGATAAGTGTGCGTAGTGTTTGAAGAATAATACAACTTGTAATGAGATAGGTCTAAATCCGCTACCTCAGTCCAAGTAAAGAACATTGCCCCTCCAGAAAGGAAGAAACCAAGGTTTGTTGGAGCGGCGGGTGGTGTGCTATCAGCTACCGCATTGTAGGTGGTGATCGTTCTTTCCCCTATCGCCCCCAAATAGTTTACTGGCGTGACTTCAACAGTGTAATTTATTGCTGCCTGATCGACCTGTGGAACATCAATGTTGTGGATTTCAAACCTACCAACTTGATCCCCTTGGTCTGCAAGCAGCATATTACCCAATGACTTATAGCCTGTTTCACTGGTTTTCTTATACTTCACCATCACATAAGCAATACGCTCATAATCGCTGCTTGTTACTACAACAACCAAGACGTTAATTACACTTTCATTTACCTCTCGGTATTCTTGTTCGACGGTGATGCCAATTGATGGGACATCATACCAACGCGGACCTGCGCTATTGTTCGAAACAATCGCTTTAGCGTCATCAGCCGCAAAGCCGAATGCCGCCTCACTGGTCTCCCGAAGCTGCAAGTTGATAACCAACTCACCATTGTTTTTAGGATTTAGTCTCCACCCCATTACCTCAAACGATTTCGTTATTTCTGTTGGTAGTTGAGTGGTAACGCTACCGTCATTCCAGTTATACCTTTGAACGTTCACATTGATAATATCGCCAACCTCAACGTCCATTGCTTCCAAGGAAACATCCAATTCCATGCTGAGTTGCTCGCGCTGTCTGAACAAGGCTTGCTTGGCAATCAATTGCGCACCCGCGCTATTTGTAGTGAGTGGCAGCTTCAAATCAAGTATCCGCTCAATGCCGCCATCGTCTGTCACAAAAGTACCGCCACCATCTTGTATGGGATAATCAGTACTGATCCAATCATTTTCGCTGTCTATAAATGTGCCGCGAACTTTGTTGGTCACTTCACGGGATGAAGGCTTTGTGCTTAAAGATATAGGCCCACGGAAATGACGCTCATCAAGCGTTGTTGTGGGCGCGATCCAATCCCCAACCTTCAGCCGCCAATGCCCTGAACCCCAGAACAAAACGCCGCCACAAGCTGTAGCCATTTGCTCAAGGGCAGAACCGATGCTTTCATTCGCTTTAATTATCCCGTTGATTGTATACTTATCCTGAGTAGTCCCCGCGATATGCTCCTCGCAAACGTCTGCCGCCGCCTCAAAAGAAACATAATCAATATTGCTGTCGTTTAAGCCATAAGAAGAAGTTAAGAAATCGCGTATACACCAAGCTGCGTTATCTGACCATTCTGCGGCTTGCTCTACCCCGTTAATCGTCTTTATAACCTTTTTGCCTTTTACCTTCGCAGTCACCAAAGGAATGCCATTTGCAAATGTAGACGCATCGTAATTCATTCTTATGTAGATGTATGCAATGCCTTTCCCAACAAAGGTTGAGGGAAGTCCTGTCTCTGCATGTAGTGTATTTGAAAGGCTTTTGCTCGAAACATTTGTGAAAGCATCGGTATTGAGTGTTTGTGAGCCGTCATGTTTGTAAATGTAGATGGCAGGGTCGGTATTCTGCCCCTCTGGTGGCCTTGGTGAACCATCAGGTGAACTTTTTAAATACCATTGAGTTTCCGTTACCGCGCCAGTGTTGTCGATTGTAACGATTTCATCGTTTAGATAAACATCGCCAATTTCCTCTACTTCATGCCCCGCCAAAACAATTATGCGGTGAAGTATTCTGTTCTCCCCGCCGCTTGTTGATTGGTAGGTAACAACCCCGCCCTTACGGATTTCCCCGTAAACAAAGTCTGCCGCCGCCGTTGGGTCTCTGGAGTTAACCAAAATGCCCTGTGAGTTTCTACCTAGCAGCCCAGCGAAGTCAGGCATTTCTGCTATAAACGCTGCGCTCACCGCCGCACTCATGGTAACCAAGGCTATTGTTCCGACGATATAGTTCACTGTGGCGTTTTGAGCCGCGAAGCCAAGTGCCTTCAGGATGATCGAACCGACTGTAGCAGGCTCACGCGCTACATAATCCCAAGAGTTCCAGTGCTTAATTGTTATGTCGCCTAGTTTATATTTGGACATTCCAAACTCCAATAACCATCTACCTGATCTGCGCTTAACTTGAGCAAACCCTTTTTGCCTAGGAAGACGCACCTTGCGCCAAGCGATATTCCTAACGCTCCACCAACATACCATCCATCGGCCTGATTAGTAATCACTAATGTTCCGAACTTTGGCCTTTCAGCCTTTTGTAGCTTTTTGTCTAGGAAGTCTTTGATGTGTCGGCACTTGAACTCTTTTCGCAGTTCATCGCGTCGAAGAAACCTTGTGCCATCCATATACCGATGCTTCCACCCATCAGCATAGCCGTAACCAAACATTGCCCTGCAAGCCTCATTTGTGAATGTAAGGCAATCGTGTTTACCAAGGCGAAACTGCTTGGTCTTGTTGGCCGTGATATACTCATTTAAGCGTTGTTTCGGCCCCATGTGATCTGCCTGTCTTGGATGTCTTGCACATAGCTGAAGAACGTATCACCGTCATATCGGGATTGATGGTTTTCATCTGTGTACCTCTGGCTTGAACTGCTTTGTAGCCTCACAAGGTTGCTCTCTAAAACTATCTGGATCGTTGACGTATCGCCTTCATCCAAAATTGTCATTTGGTCGATTGTCCCTGCGAATATTTTTATAGCGTCCGATATGCTCTGTTCACCAAAGTAAACTGAAGCGGGCCTATTCTGGTAAGGTTCTGTGAGGGCCAAGTTTACAATCGAACTGTCCAAACCGTTAGCCGTGAGCGTTAGTTTCTTTGCGGAAAGGTCAACGACCTCCTCTACACCGCTAAGTCCTATGACTTGACCTGATCCTATATATGTTTCGCTATCGACAGTCCTATCCCCAATTCCCGTCCAGTAACGCAATGTCCCGTTGTCAAACTCTAGCTTGAAAGCAAAATAGGGCTGAACTTCAGAACCCTGAAGTGCAGTGAGAAGTAAAGATGCCGTAGACCTACTCATGCGTAAGCCTCCGTGCAAGAAAAGGTGAAGCCATAGTTGCTGATGTGGTCTGCGCTCCAAGTAAGCTCCGTAGCGTCCATCCTGAACACTCCCTTTGGCTCACTGATAACCGCTGTCGTAGAAGCTGTTATAGCCACCTTCAGCTTTGGTTCGATTGTTACAGTGATTGCCCCTGCCGCAGATGCTGTGTTGCTATCAACAATCATATATAGCTTTGCACTCGCTGCGCTTCCTAGCTGAATGTAGCTACCCACGTTTAAAGTTTCGTTGTTCCCAATTGTTAGGTCGATTGAGGTGTCCCCAACGTCAGCATTGGACGCAACGGCACAAGAAGATGCAGTCCCGCGAACTGTCTTAGCGTCTGGGTCACCCAGAAGAAAAGTGTTTGCCCGCCCTCTCAGCTTCAGCAAGAACGCTTGCCACTCCGCAGCTTTTTCCCTGCGCATCGGGGGAAGGGTCATAACCGCATACCATAAAGCGCGGTCATATTCGTAAACCTGTTGATGCCCAGTGAATGGGCTTTCGGAAACTGCCGCTGATGTCCTAAGACCCCACTCGGATTGCCTGAAGGATGGGCTAGTTGGCATGGTGATTAAGGCCATTCTTCACTCCTACGCTAGTGAACGACGATAAGAACCGCCGCGCATGTTTGCATCTGCTACCGATCTCATTGTGTCTGCTTTGATCTGTGGCAGCATGGATAGCATTTCTGCCTTAACTGTTTGAGCAACACCCGCGCTTACATTGATTGTCTGGTTAACAATCGTCCCGCCGCCGCCCTGCGCTGCGCTTCTTGTTTGGCCCGCGTTCATCGCTGTAGAGGCTGACTGAGGAACGATAAGCTCTGGCCCGCGCTCTCCTACCAAATAAGGCTGACCCGCATTCATTGAGCCTCCAGAAGCTCGGACGGGGATGTATGCTCCACCTCCTGCGGACTTATAGGCTCCAGGAAACATTGCAGCGAGAATGCGGTTTACAATGAGAAGTTCTATTGCTTTAGCCACAATTTGACGCACCATACTCTTGAATGCATCTGCCAAGCTGCTCATGCTTAACCTCCCACTCATCACCGCGTCTGCCAATGCACCACTGATTGAAGACGCGAAACCCTGAACCGCGCTAAGTGCGGAGCTATATAATGGGTTCTGCTCTCTGATCTTTTGAGCAAGCTGATCAAGTGCCACTTGAGCTTCGATTGCTTTCTCACCTGAGAACAGACCTATATTGTTGTTCAACAAGTCCCACTGCTCTTGCAGCTTCTCAACTTCTGGCGTGTTTTGACTGATGATGCCTTTAAGCTGCGTCATCAACTTTGACGCGGCCTTCCCGCCTCCTTCACCACCAATCTCAATTGATAGCGGTGTGCGCAATAGTTCTTTGATTTCCTCTAGACCTTCCCCCGCACCGCCGAAAAACTCCTCTGCACTTTCTGTCAAGCCGCCAAACACTCTTGGGAATTGCGTTTCAAGACCTTCTAAAACCGCGTTGATGCCGCCCAATGCCTCAACAGTTGCCGCCGCACCAATCGCCAAAAGAATAAGAGGGTTTCGCCTAATTATTGCATTTAATGACTTAAATACATTTCTATTTATCAGCGCAATTTTAGCCAATGCGACCATATTGTTGTAGAGGGTTAGAACTTTAGCGGCGGCATTTAAAGCAAGAAACGCTGTAAAGGCGACGAATAAACCATCCATATATCTTGTAGCAAGCTGAACCGCCCCTGCTAATAATCCAAACGCATATCCAAGTGCTCTACCTATAACTACCGCTAATGGTCTTAGCTCATCAATCAACGCCTTTACTGAATTGACCAACTTAATGAACGCTTCATTTAAGCCACTTTCCGCAACAGTTCTTTGGAATGTGAAATAGCTATCGCGAAGCATTGATAGCGCACCAGTGGTGGTCTTGGCTAAGTTGTCTGTGATGCCATCATACTTGCCGCCCACGCCGAAAGCATCGTTCAATATGGTGACAGTCTCTTCTACGCTATAACTGACGCCCGCTTGGAAGCCCGCCATAGCTGAAACGCCTCTTTCGCGGAACTGGTCAGCACTTGCGATCCCGCCGCTCAACGCTCTTTGTATGTTTTGAGAAGCCTCTTCGAAAGAAAGGCCAGAAGCTGCCGCGATATTCCCTGTCAGCTTCATTAATGCGCCAAGGTCTTCAGCGTTTTTTCCTACCGTGGCTAGCGGCCCTGCACCTCTTTGAATGTCTTCAAGCGAAAATGGGACTTCAGCAGCGTAAGCCGCCATGACTTGAAAAGCTCTTGAACCTTCTTCAACACTGCCGAATAGCGTATTGAACCTTACGCCTAAGTTCTCTACTTCTGCACCAGTTTGGATGAAGCCTCTAACAAGGCCACCAACCGCTGCAATCCCGCCGATAGCAGCTAGGGCGCGTCCCGCCCTCTGGAAGCTCTGTTCCATTTTGCTTGCAGTCTTTTCGCTTTGTGCGCCAATCTTGTCTAAATCTCGGCGCAAATCAGCCATGTCGGCTTCAATGCGAACTAAGAGGGTGTCTACCGTTGCCATCAGTCAGGGTACCTTTCCATCAAACTCTCAAGCTCCTCCCTTTTCATCGACAGGA
>BCSF01000812.1_pt1 | contig 11152 bp, 14 predicted proteins | sample 1016431 | NCBI WGS metagenome assembly BCSF01 (sample SAMD00045685;SAMD00045686;SAMD00045687;SAMD00045688;SAMD00045689;SAMD00045690;SAMD00045691;SAMD00045692;SAMD00045684;SAMD00045690;SAMD00045691;SAMD00045692;SAMD00045684;SAMD00045685;SAMD00045686;SAMD00045687;SAMD00045688;SAMD00045689, study...
TCAATAACAACTTCAAGCGAATCCGGGTCTTAAAAGATCACAACTCAACGATCAGTTTGGGTATCCCGATGGAGATTGATGCTGACGATCCCTATGGTTTGAAGACAACGACAAAGTTCAACTTGAAGAAAGAGGTGGCAAGGGATATGTTCACCGACCTTGAACTGATGTTGGAAAACGGAATGAATCCGGAACTGTCTATTGGCTACGAAGTTATCAAAAGAGATGAGACAGATCGAAAGATCATCAAAGAATATAAGCTGTATGAGTATTCCTTCCTGACAGGATGGGGTGCGAATATGCTATCTATTGCAGAGGGTGTGAAGGATTTGAAAAGCACCTACGGCATCTTGGAACTGATTGAGAAGTCCTACAATTTGGACTACTCGGACACAAGACTGCGACAGATTGAAGAACTTCTGAAATCGTTAACACAAGAAGAACAAGAGACTCTACCTGAAACGGACTCCGCAGATGCGACTCCCGACAGCTCAGACATCAAACATCTATTCGACAATTTTTCACTAAACCAAAATATATCATGGACATTAAAGAACAAGTAGAAGCAGGACTTGCTAAGATCTCCGAGCAGATCGCACAAGTTGAAGCAAAACAAGCGGAAGAAATCCGCAATGTAGGTACGTCACACGAGGAAACCGTTTCACAAATGAAGAACCTTGTGGAGAGAGCCGATGCGCTGAAAAGCCGTATCGATGAGATGGAAAAATCCAGCAACCGAAAGGAAGGCGGATCATTCAAAAATGAACTGGCGATGGAATTGGAATCGCACAAATCACAGTTGAATGAGCTGAAAACCAACGGTCGTGGTTTCCGAATGGATCTGAAAGTTGCCAACGATCCAATGACCACAGGCAACACCTATACTGGCGAAGTGATCGAGTCCGATCGTCTGCCAGGTGTGTACTTCGATCCTGACCGAGCAACGCACGTGCGACAGTTCCTTACGCAAACAAGCACCACGAGCGACAATGTGCGCTACGTTCAAGAGACAGCCTACACCGATGGCACTGCTACGCAGACCGAAGGTTCAGACAAAGGTATCAGCGACTTCTCACTGGAAGCCAAAGATGCACCTGTACGAACCATCGCTTCTTACATTCGTGTAAGCCGTCAGATGCTTGACGACACTGCGTTCCTTACTTCGTACATCAACCAGCGACTGCCTAAGAAGTTGTTCCTGGAAGAAGATGATCAGATCCTTTACGGTAATGGATCAGGCGACAACCTGGAAGGTATCACAGCAGTGGCACAGTCTTTTGCTGCCATCACAGGTCTTTCCTTGGTGTCACGATTTGATGCACTTGTGAACAGCATTTCACAGGTTCGCACCGACAATGGTGAGTATCAGGCATCAGCCATCATGCTGAATCCCGAAGATTTCTACATCATGTTGGTTGAGAAGGATAATGAGAACCGATACTACTTCCCGGATGCTGTCCGTTTTGGCGGTCAACCACCGAGAGTAGCAGGTGTTCCTGTTATCACGAACACAGCGGTTGCAGCCGATGACTTCATTGTCGGTGACTTCAACCTTGGTGCTACCATGGCACTGCGTGAAGGTGTAAGTCTGCAATTCTTTGAGCAGGATCAAGACAACGTTATCAAAAACCTTGTCACAGTCCGAGTAGAAGAAAGACTGGCATTGCCGATCCACAATCCGAATGCGTTTGTGTACGGTGACTTTACGACTGCACTTGCATCCTAACCTAATGGGGGGATCTTCGGATCTCCCCTTTTTTTATGCTAAAATATCCTTTCAACATTGAGAATATTCTTGTCAGCGCTACAAAGACGGAAGGTGCTACACCCACGTTTCTGACAACTGCCGAGGTAAAGAATTACCTTCGGGTGGATTACACGGTGGACGACACCATTATCGCTGATCTTATCCAAGGGGCGTATGACGCTTTCGAAGGTTACACGAGTAGGTCACTACGGACGTACACGATTGAAGCGGTCTGGGAGCAATTTGGAGCGTCTGTGGACTTACCTTATGCACCAGTTACCAGTGTTACGAAAGTAGAGTACAGATTTGAAGATGGCACGAATAACGGGGGCAATTCGCTATGGGAACAAATAGGGGGTTCTATTCGGGTGCTGAAACCTGAACAAGTAGCGTATGGAAACCGATTGGTGGTGACCTATGCGACTGGATACACAACGATACCAGGGAAATTGAAGATGGGTCTGTTAAAGTGGATTGCTACCAATTATGAGGACAGACAAAATACAGCGGACTTCAACGTTTATGAAGTGCCGAACAGTTCAAAACATCTGTGGGCTGAATATCGGGTAATGACGTTATGATGAGTAGAAGCGACAGGGTGAATGTCGGGTCGCTTAGTGATCGTGTGACGCTTCAATTCACATCCACAACTGATGACGGCATGGGGGGTACGATACCAGCTAATACCAATTTATTCACGACTTGGGCGGATATAAAACCGCTAAGCGCAAAAAGACTGTTAAGTTTAGATCGGGCGGTACAAAACACCACCCACGAGATTACCTTTCGGTGGCGAAATGATCTTATCAGTTATTCGTATGTTCGCAGTACGTTAGACAATGGAATCAGATTGATTCATTCGGGGAATAATTACATTGTGAATACGGTCATCAACGTGGACAATGGCAGTTGGACGGTGCAATGTTTAGCGACACAGGAGTCGTATGATTAGCGTACAGGGGATGAATGTTCTTTTACGGAAGATTGCCAAGGCTGATAAAGAGGTTCAAGCCAAGGTAAAGAGAGCGAATCAGATTACCAGTTTGAACATCGAGAGGGGTGCAAAGCAAAATGCACCAAGTCAGTGGATACAGGTCGTTTGCGATCAGCCATCGTTGCCGATCATTCGGGTAAAGAAGCCAATGTCGAAGTGAAAGTGAACTACGCACAGTATTTGGAATTCGGTACAGGAGCGTTTGCTGCCGAGTATTTATCTACAAAAGATAAAGACTTGCGAGAATATGCGATGACTTTTTACGAAACAGGGAAAGGACGGATACCAGCACAACCGTTTCTGTTTCCGGCAGCCGAAGCCGAGCGACCCAAACACATTGAACGAATGAGAAAAGCACTTCAATGAAAGATCCAGGCATCGCATTACAGACAGAATATAAGACGCTACTAAGCGATATCGTCTACAACAACAGGTTAGTGCCTGTGTATGACGTTGTTCCGTTAAACGCAACCTATCCGCACATAAAAATCGGGGATCGTACATTATTGGACCGTTCCAACAAGACGTGGTACGGAACAGAGGTGACCCAGCAGATACAAGTCATTGACAGGTTTCCTGCCAACTACGGATCACGAACATCGGTCTATACGATTGTCCAACAAGCGAAGTTGCGGATACGGAAGATCAGGGAGCGACTGAACATCACAGGGTTTAATGTGATCACGGCAACGGTCGATAATGAAAACACGATTCAGGAACTGACGGACACATATTTCTATTTCAGGAATATCCTTACATTTCGGCATATCATTGAAGAAAACCTACCGTCAAAATTAACCTTTGGCGGTGTTCACAATTCACAGGTATATCGGAATCAACTGGATGTCAGTTTGATCAGTGCGTGTAATACAGGCGATGTTAATATCCTAAATGCCTACACCACATTGAATGAAATTCTTCAACCACAATATATAACCTACAACGGAAGGCGATTGACCTATGGCGGATCTTGAATTAACCAGTGCAAGTTTAGCAACCAGGGAAGCGATAGCTGACCTGCTACCGATACCGAGTGCGTATGGGAAACTATACTATGTAGGATCGCAGAGTTTATCGGTAACAACAGCAGGTGTTCAGGTTGTGGGCTTTACGAAAGGCACGGATGATAACCTTGTATTGAATGACAACGACATTGAAATTCTTTATCAGGGCAGATATAAGATCTTTGCTATGGTATCGTTTACCGATGGCAATAATATCGCTTTTGATTTGGAGATCAGAAAAAACGGAACAAACCTGTGTGTATGTAATCCGCAGTTGGAAACGGTATCAGGAAGGGAAGCCTTTATCAGTTCTTTTGAAGTTGCGGACCTGGTAGCAGGTGACAAAATTTCCGTATATTTGAAAACAGACAGCAACACCACAGCAACGATGCTGAAACAAAAACTAATCGTGACGAACTAATGGCGCAATTAAACGGATCAAATGTAGTGGTATGGTTGGATTCAGCCAGTACACCTACCGAATCAGAAAAAGTATTATTCACAACGAACTGTACACTAAGCATCACCCATGACTTGCCGGATGCTACCACCAAAGATTCAGCAGGGTGGGCAGAGCATATTTCCGGGCTTCGGTCTTGGGAGATCACAGTCGATGGTCTGTCCGATTTCGGTGGAGCATCAGGTGACAATATCACTGACCTTTGGGGTCTTATCAACAACCGAACAACGACAGCACGAGTGATCTTTGCAGTTGATGACGATGACGATGGGTCTGCTACTGCTTACTTTTATGGTGAGGTATCACTTGCCAACCTGGAATTGACGAATGAGATGGAAGCGACTGCATCGTTTTCAGGTACGTTGACAGGTAACGGAGCATTGACAACCACCGATCCTTGGGCATAATGAATAAAACCTTCATCGAGTTAAACGGTCGTCAATTAGATGTACGGTTGACGTTAGGTGCGATTGAGGATTACTGCGATGAGCTGAACATCAAGAAAGGATGGGAAGCATCGATCAGTGAATCACCGAAGAACATTCGGTTGTTCATTTATCACTTGGTCAAGCACAACGAAGTCACGAAAGAAGAGTTGAAAGACCTTGCCTTCTCCGAGTTGAATAAAGCGCTGGGCGTACTGGGGACAGGCGAGGGAAAGGCGGTGGAGGAGTAGACTTAGAAGAGGTCTATTCCTTCTGTTTTTCGGAGTTAGGACAATCTTATCAGGAAGCCAGGGCAATGACCTTGTGGGAGTTCCATCTACGTCAAGAAGGATATAAAAGGCGCAGGTATGAGGAATGGCACAGGATCAGGGTCTTGGCTTCTTTGCTATTACAACCACATCTCAAAAAGGGTAAGAAGGTACGTCCCGACGATTTGGTATCTTTACCGAGCGATAAAAAGCCGAAGCCTACCAAAGAGCAGTACGATAAATTCATGAGTAAGTTATGATCAACGAGTTTCTGAAAGTTGTTTTTAAGGTTGATACAAAGGATTTCGAAACGAATCTGAAACAGGCATCAGCCAGTATGAAGAACTTCGGAACGAGGATGGAATCCTTTGGTCGGAATATGTCCACGAAAGTGACGTTACCAATTATTGGTATTGGTACTGCGATGGTGACGGCTGCCAGTGATGCCGAGGAAACACGGAGTAAATTCGATACGGTATTTAGGGACTTAGCGTCATCTACAAGAGAGTGGGCGGAGACAACAGCGACTGCGGTAAAAAGAAGCAGTCTGGATTTGGAAAGTTACCTTGCCACCTTACAAGATACGTTTGTGCCGATGGGCTTTGCCAGGGATGAAGCGGCTAAGCTATCACAACAAATGGTGCAGTTGGGTGTTGACCTGGGGTCGTTTAACAATATGGCGGATGCTGATGTAATTCGTGATCTTACCAGTGCGATGATCGGCAACCACGAGACGGTACGGAAGTTCGGGGTTCTTATCACGGAAGCGACCTTGAAACAGGAGCTTCTGAATATGGGTCTTGGTGATGGAGTGAAAGAAGCTACCAATCAGCAGAAAGCGTTAGCACGTCTGAACATTATCATGAACAGCACCACGGATGCACAGGGCGATGCGATCCGTACCAGTGAATCCTTTGCGAATCAGATGAAGGGTTTAAGTGCAACTCTACGAGATCTTCGTGTGGAGTTCGGCAATGAGATCATTCCTGTACTGAAAGAATCCTTTATTCCAGCGTTAGAAGATGCGATGAGTCGTATCAGGTCGATGGATGAGGAAGCGAAGCGCAATACCTTGCAGATGGGTGCGTTTGCGGCTGCGATTCCTTTGGTGACGTGGGCGCTTGGTTCGTTGATAAAAAACATTGTAGTGATAAGCAGAGCGCTGAAAGGGTTGTTCTTATTTCTAAGTGCGAATCCTTTTGTGGCTGTTGCTGCATCGGTTGCTACGTTAGGCGGTGCGTTTTATAAAGAAGTAAGGAATGTTCGGAAATTCCGAGAGGAGCTGGAAAACATATCTGATATTGAGTTAGACAAGCAGTTTGATAAAATTGCAAATACAACTGATAAATTAACATCTGCTTTTGGCTTGTATGTAGCCGATCTGTCTGGTGCAAATGGTATTTGTGCGCAGTTTCTTGCTACACTTGCTCACATACAAGGGCAGACAAACAGCAACAAATAAGCGCTCAAAGAAATTGAGAAGGCGAACTTTCAAGCAATGCTCAATGATATACAGGCATCGCTTCAAACAAGCTCTGTGATTGAAGCCGAGCAGAACCTGCAACGTATTGCCGAGATCTTAGCGATGCCAGGTCTTGATGCGTTTCCGGGTATTGAGAAACGATTCTTGGATGTTCAATGCTGCAAAAGCCATTTATGATGCGGTATTATCGTTGAACAATGAGATACGATCTTTACCAGTGACACCAAGAGCCGATGTCGGTGGTGGTGAAGGTGTAAGTAATCAGACGGACATCTTGAATCAAAAGATGAAAAGATTTGTCAATATCGGCAAACAAGCGAAAGAAGCAAGTGATGGGTGGGCTGATAGTCTTGGTAAAACATCGAAGGCGGCTATTGACTTAGGACAAGTAGTTTCACAAGCACTAACGACAAGTATATCAACATTTAGCGAGTCTCTTGGTAAGTTGATCGGTGGCGAAGGCGACATGAAAGACTTTTTCAACAGTCTCTTAAATGTGGTATTGGATTTTGCGAGTCAATTTGGACAATTACTTATTGCAGCAGGTATCGCAGCATCTGCTTTTCAACAACTATTGCTGAATCCGTTTGCAGCGATAGCGGCAGGTACAGCGCTTGTCGGGTTGACATCGCTAATTAGAGGGTTATTATCAGCCGGAACAGGCGGAACGCAGACAAGTGTAAACGATGCTTTGATCACTTCGTCAGGCGATATTATCAAGTTCCATCCTGACGATAACATCTTAGCGATGAAGGACTTCTCGAAACTGGGTGGCGGTATGCAGGAAATGGTTGTCAGGGTTGAGGGTCAACTACGAGGTGAGGATATCTTTATATCAGGAACAAGAGGGCAGGTATCATATAGCAGATGAATTTCCGGCTACGATATACATCTACCGATACAGGGCGAATATGGCAGGTAACGGTCACCGATGATCAGGACACATCAGGCGTTTACAAAGATGTGAAGGGTACAAATATCGTTTACTCACATCAATTCAGACGAAAGGATTCCCTATTCATCACCTATCAACACAGGGGAACTACGCTTTGGCGTATGGATTGATGAAGTGCCTTTTGACAATATCCACCAAGAAGAAGTATATAACGACTTTGAAGATATATCCGATGTATCGTTGATCAGTCCATGTAATGAAGGCAGGGCAGATGAGTTGGATGCGTTTACCGATATCGAGGATCTGAAAGGCAATGACGATCAGCCGCAGAACATCATTGATTCGATGACAGGTTCGGATGACCTGCGATAACAGGTAAGTTTACAGTACAAAGACGATCCTAACGATCCATTTACTACGGAGTGGCGAGGGCATATCATTCCCGATCTAACGATCTACCAAGAGGATTCTAAGCCATACAGAGCGACATTTATTGCGAGAGACTTTTCGGTTTTATCAGGCGATTATGCACCTGGTGGGGCAATTTCAGCCTATGAAACTATTGCAGAAGTGTTTGCAGGTATCTTTGATGACTTTGGATTGAACCGACCATTTAAGGCGGTAACACCTTTCACAAATGCTCAACTGACGACTGCCGACTGCTATCTGCATCAGGTGTATATGAGTCGTTATCAGTTGCAAGATGGGTTGAATGATAGCGATAGGCAACAGATATCAAAACGTGAAGCGTTAGAAAGACTACTTCGGAATCACAACTTTATTTTATATCAGTCCGATGGGTATTTTTGGTTGGTGAACATGACAGGCATGAGTGATGCCGATAGTGTGTTTGTTACGGAGTATTCAACCACAGGCGCATTTGTTAGCGATAATACCGAGGATTTAAGCGCTACACCTTCGATCACCACACAGTCGACTGTTAGTATCAGTCCAGCGATTAAGACCGTTACAACTCGATATCAGCACAATGGGACGGTATATGGGTTTAGTTTCCTTGAAGAGTGGCAGACGAACAATACCACCGATACAAGCAAGGTATTTTCAGGGGTATTTTTATCAACAGGCGATCAGAGAATTGTTTTTACCGGCACAGTATCAGCGACATCAGTCGGCAAAGTAACATCACCAGAAGCCGAAGTTCGTGTCAAAGCCGGACAGTATTATTGGGATGGAAGTCAATGGACAACATCACCAGCAGATGTTGTTTTTACTATGCCTGTTGGTAATAATGATCTACCTGATGTTGATAATCAATATACATACAGCGCTGTCATTGACATTGACACTTCGCTTGTTCCTGATAATCTTAATACTGACGAGTTAGAAATTACCTTCTTTAATCCTACACATTCTGGTGGAGATTTCACGATTGCTAATTTTTCAGGGTTTGTGTTTGCCATTACTGATGAAGAAATTTTTGCGAATAACTATATAGACTACCGGGAATCGAATACAGGCGATATCAGCGTCAATTACGATATCGGGACGATCTACTATGGCGACAGAATAACCTACAATAGTAAATCAAGCGAAGTGAAATCGTCAGCCATTGACTTTATCAACGGTGAATGGTATCGCAGGGGTGAAACCTTGGAGTCATCCTTTCAGCGGTTATTGATTCTTGATATCCTGAATTTCTACAAAGACACGAAAGAACTGATCCAGGTGGAAACGTTTTCTAACTATCTGCACTGGCAGACCATTTCGTATGACGGAAAAGATTACTTCTGCACATCGTCATCGTGTAATTTATATACAGGTCGATCTACATTTACAATGATTGAAACGGCTGTCAGCACGGATGCGACTGATGGCATTATTGAGATACCAGGCAAACCACCGATATCAGGTATCAGCACATTGTCAGGGGCGGTTACACGAAGCAATTACATCACACCTTCGGGCGAACTGAAAGCGGATGTTACCATTGAATCAGGCGGATCTTCCGGATCATTAAGCAGCAAGGTTCAATACCTGAATGACGATGGGAAACTTACGGAGATCATTTCAGCAGGTACAGCTGACTTCATTCAGAACATCGTATCACGTCCGGAATTTAGTTCTAAGCAGAACAATGTACCGAGTAAGGGTCAGGTATTGCTTATGAGTTACGATGGCACAGGGGGGCTTACAGACAACGAGATAAGCGGATTCACGGCAGGGACTGCTGGTAAGTTATTACGAGTTATCAATGTGGGTTCAAACACGATTGTGTTATCAGCGAATGACACAGGGTCAAGTGCCGGGAACAGAATACTTGGATCAGATGTATCGCTTGGTCAGTATGAATCTGCGACATTGATCTATGTGGAAGATTACACAGGAACACTACCTACCACAACGATTGATGCGTGGATTGTGATAAGCAACACCTAAAAAGTTCGTATATTCCAACAACCTAAATAAACAGACATGGCAAATTTTCCTTTACCTGATTACACAAACATCTCACTACTTCAACCTGGGGTTGCCGGGGAAGAAGCGGACTTTTCAGCTTCCGACTACACCTTCACGGACACACCGAGGTACATTAAATGTTCTGCACTTGGTATACTAAAAGTTGACCTATTGAATGGCGGTACAGGCGTGGATCTTCCGGTTGTTCCTGGGGTCAATCCTGAACGAGTGACGAAGATCTACAATGTCGGCAGTGATTCAATGACGGTGATTGGCATACGATGATTGGAACATCGCTTTTATTTTCGGGCAGTATCGCTGGTTTATTAGCACCAGGCGATATTGCTACACCAACAGCAGGGTATTCATTACGACCTTTGAGTGTTAGTTATTCAGGGGCAGTAGTAAGGGTACGAAGATCGGGCGATGATGCAGAAAAGGATTTCAATGCTTCGGAGCTTACCAGTGGTCAGTTGTCCGACTTCCTGAATGTGTTTACCGAGTCAGGGCATATCTTAAATGTGTATGAGGACTTCAAACGCAGAAGTGTACTTACAAAGCCGACCACGTTTTACAACTTTGAAGATGTCAGTTTGGTTTGTAATTGTATCGAAGAGAGTTCAGGGTTGATCGCTTATGATGCACTGCAAAACATGGTCAGCCATCAGGTTGCAGTATATACAGATATTGACTATCCAACGATTGACGATCCTTCGCTTGTTTCACCATGTAATGACGGACAGGCGGATGAGTTAAATGCGTTTGATGACTTATTGAATCTGACGACACAGAACGATGGATATGTTGTTACCTGGTACGATCAGTTCGGGTCGAATGATGCAACGAATAGCACGGCAGCCGAACAGCCAAAGATATGGGATTCTACCACAGGACTATTGACGGAAGGTGGGAAACCAGCGATTGAGTTTGACGGATCGGATGACTACTTACAAGCATCGTCTTTGAATATATCACAGCCTACAATGTACTTTATTGTGGCGAAACGTGATGCGTTGACAGGTAAACAGAATTACATTGATGGCGCTACCACGAGTCAGGAGATCATGATTGATGCTTCCAATGATACCTACGATATCGAAGCAGGTACAGGATTAACAACTACGGTGGTGGCGACAACGAATCAGCAAGTGTTGGTGGCGTTATTCAACGGTGCATCTTCGGAGTTGTTTGTCAATGCGGTTGAGATTGGCTTGTCAGGTACAACAGGCACAACTGCTATTAACAATTTGATTGTCGGTGCGGATAGTGACCAGTCGGATTTATTAGATGGCACGATGCAAGAGATTATCATTTACGATGCTGACCAAAGCGACAGAGTTTCACTGCAAGATAATATCAATACCTATTTTATTTTGTACGGATTGAAACATTACAGACAGCGAGTATTGGCAGATAGCGGTACATTTGCGCTTCAAGGTCGGGATGCACTTGTTTAC
>BCSF01000814.1_pt1 | contig 11122 bp, 24 predicted proteins | sample 1016431 | NCBI WGS metagenome assembly BCSF01 (sample SAMD00045685;SAMD00045686;SAMD00045687;SAMD00045688;SAMD00045689;SAMD00045690;SAMD00045691;SAMD00045692;SAMD00045684;SAMD00045690;SAMD00045691;SAMD00045692;SAMD00045684;SAMD00045685;SAMD00045686;SAMD00045687;SAMD00045688;SAMD00045689, study...
TTGACAGTCATGCCGTCCGTGGCATGAATTGATAAGAATCTTCAGGGCTATGGGCTGGGCTGACTGGATGGTCGTCAACCAAAGCCTTGAAGAGGAGTTGGAGTTGGAACGGACCGTTCGAGACGTTAAAAACTGCGGTGACGAGGATGCTCTGAAGCAGCTGTGCGTCTCATTGGTACGGACCAACTGGCATCAAGCCAAACTGCTGAAACAAGCAGTAGGCCACATCGGTCAGTTTGACGAGTCGATGTCTTGGTCTGACTGAGTTGTTTGAGCCGCTGGCTCGGAATAGCTGCCTGTCATTCGGTAGTTACGCATCTTGCGTCTGCCTTCAAGCCTGGAGTCCACAGCGTCTTGCCATTTTTGTTTGTCGCTAGCGAGAGCTTTGCAGTAGGTGTTCTCGTCAGTGGTTTCAGCGAGGTAGTTGTAGACAAGCTGACGGATGAGCGCTGAAGGTTTGATGCCCTGAGCCTTAGCCTCTTCCATGAAGAGTTCACCACGAAAAGGCTCAAGCAGAACTTGGATATATACCCGGTTGCCGTGCTTCGTCGCCATCGGCTCTAAAATACTAAACGAATGTTACCATGTTATCGAGTCGTCAACCTTTTTCTTCCAAGCAGTTGCTTGAGCAGAGCGTGCATTGGAGCGTTGCCGACTAGAGCCTTGTCTAACTTTTCTGGCTCCTTCAAGGAACATTGCTGCCCGTTGAAGGTCAGCTGTTGTCGATAGCTGAATCGCTTTGTGAAGACGCTCCATGATGATCTGACGCCCCGATCTCGGTTGCGGCATGACTCATCGCCCCAGCAAGCGTTTGGTGGAACGTTAGCGCGTATGACTCAGTTAGCACAATCCATTCAGCATTGTGCCGAAAGATTTGTATGTTCATTTGTCACAGTTAAAGATGTGATGCAGTCTCTTGAATTCATGAATTGGTGTTGAAGTAAGGATGCTGACTTCTACGTTGCAACGCAATGCATTGATAACTTGTCGCTCCATGTAATCCATATTGGATTCATAAGTGACTTGTTCAACTGCAAGCGGTTTTTCGTCTAAGTCGAACGAAGTAAAGCGTGTGATTGCCAGAGGGCAGTGTTCGTCAGCGATCTGACAATAGTGCAGGTGAACGTTTTTAGTCCCCATTTCCTGAGCGGAAGAGTTCGTTGAATACAGTGGCGACAAGGCTTTCAGCCTGTTGCCTATCCAGACCATAGCTGGATCGACGACGCACCTTCGTAACAGCTTTGTGAAAATCATTCGTAGTGATTCCGAAATGATTGGGTGGTTGCGAAAGGCGTTCACGGATCAATTCTGACCTGTGAATGCCTTTTTCTTTGGCTTCAGCAGAAAGGCTTTCGATCAGCTCTTCTGGAAGGAGGGTTTCAACTTTTTTCATGCGTGGATGTTACTTACGCTTGGGACGTTTTTTACTCTTTCGAGACGGTTTGACACGCGGCTTGTCGGGTTTGGTTTTGAGACGCTCAATGGTCTCTCGATAACCGGGGGGCTCTGGGACGCCTGAGCGCTCCAAAATCTCAGTCCAGTTCATCTCTCGCGCGCGTATAGATGCAAAATATGTCCCCACGCTCCAAAAGCTAGTCAGGCCAATGGATTTGCATGGGGACAAGGGGTAGGGACAATTAGATTTGTCCCCGTTCTTTCTCGGTAAGTTCAATCTCAACCGCGCCATCCATCAAAGGGGGACATAAAGGCGTGTCCCCATCCTGTTGTCCCCCACCAGAGTCCGCACCATCACTAGCATTTCTAGGTAAAGGGGACACGTTCCAACCCTCTCCACGCGCGAGATTTGCTTTGTATTCCTTGGTGCGGGAACCGTCTAAGACACTTGAGATGATGAGTTGTTGAGCTTCCAGCCTTTGGAGCGTCTTCTTGATTGCAGCTGGAGAGCCGCCAATCAAACGATCTGCAATGAGATCGGTCTTGGTGCGTGACTCTGGGTAAGCAGTTCTCAAGCGACTAAGCACCCTGCCTTGAACAGAGGATGGAGCGTTGTTGTCTGGATCCATCTCAGGGGTGAAGTCAGCGATGTAGAAGTCCAGGTCATCGGTTTGTCCAAGCACCAAATGCGTGCCAGAACGTCCTGAGCGGCTTTTCTCGACTTCAATTAGCCGTTCATGAGGCTTCAACTGTTGCTGTTCTTTGGAGCGCTTCTGCGGGTCGCTTTCTGGGCGCTTAAGGCTCCAGGTCTCATCCACTGCATCGCGAATGGCTGAGGTGCCACGGAAGCCGCCATTCTTGTTGGCGTGGTGAATGATCAAGATGGTGGTAGCAGGGAAAAGTTGACCGTTGTTTTTAGTGAGCCAATAAAGCGGTGTGGCGAAGTCAGACTTGTTCTCATCAAAGGCGCGACCACCAGAACAGCCAATCAGGGAGTCAATGACAACCAGTTTGGGCTTGTGGTCTTCCATGAGCTTGATGAACTGTGCATAGCGTTGAAGCTGCCAGTCGGTCTGAATGAAGGTTTGGTCTGTAATAGGGAAGTCAGCTTCAATCAACTGTTCTTTGAGTTGAATCAAAGGTTGATCACCATTTAGCAGCAGCACAGGCCCTTGTTGAATTGGAACGTCAGCACCGCGAACGCGGAAAGGCTTGCCACTAACGATGTGCTTTGCGATAGCCCAAGCAGCAGTTGACTTGCCATCGCCACCAGCGCCATATATCAGGATGACTGAAGGGTGAGGAAGGATGTCAGGGATGAGGTATTCACGCTTTTCATCCAGCTTCATCAGCTTCTCGACAGTCATCAGGTTCTTTTTCTTTTCGTAGGCAATCTGATCGACAATGAGCTTTTCAAGAGCTGTCTGATCGCGATAACCAGCTTGAAGCGCCAAGGAGTTGAGCTTGTAGTTGACCTCAGCAGGGTTATCCAGCTCAAGGATTGCGAAAGCGCGTTTGATGACCTCTTCGTAATCCAGGGTCGATTGCCTGTATTCCTGAACCTGTTTGTCTTCTGCTGACTTGACTGCTTTGGCTAGGTCTTCTGAAAACCTATGGCGCTGAGGATCCTCTAAGTCAGCCAAGTGGATAAGGGTGCCCAAGCCAACGCCATTGCCCTTAAAGGAATGCCAGATGTGCTCACAGGGGTTGTCGTCTTTCCATTCCTCCTCAAAGTCTGGATCGTCTGAAGACCAGGAAGACCACAGCATCATCCCTGCTTCAGTCGGCAAAGCAGAGTTGATTGCCATGCCAATCTTGACCCAGTGATCACGAGATCCTTTGCCCTTGTTGGGGATTACATCCAGGCAGTCCTTGATGATCTGGAAGATCTCGTCATCGGTGCGATCAGAGAAGTCAAGATCACGCTTGATAATGGTTTTAGGTGGTTCGCGCATTTCAGCGAGCAACCAGTCTGGAGCGACAGGAATGCTGTTGAGATCACCTTCAAACTTGTACTCCCCAGGCTCAGAGTTCTCGCCACCGGGGTAAGCGCCAAAGATTACGCCTTGCTTCTTTGAGTTCCAGAGAATCTCATAGTCCTCTTTGCCAAGGCCACGACCCTTGACTTCTTTCCACAGTTTTTCTGGAACGCGGAAAATGAACTTGGCAGCGTTCTGTTTGGTTGAGGTAACCATTGGAGCGCCAGCAAGGGACTCGCCCCATTGCTTCATGCAGCGCTTGAGATTGCGGTCAACGTCAAGGAAGACGATGCCGTTGCCGCGAATGCCAGTGAAGATGCCAACGGCCTTGAGATCGTTATTGCGTTGGAGCGCTAGGGCAACATCGGCGGGACCAAACTTTTGATCAAAACTGGCTTTAAGAGGTTGCTTGCCACAAAAGCCACGCTTTGCGCTTTTGGCGTGGATCGGAGCATAAACAAGCCCCTCGGGGAGAGCCTTGACGAAATCTTGAAGCGTCATGTAAGATTAGAACGACGTAAGAACCAAAACCCGGTCTGCCCCTTGATCTCCAGGGCAGGTCGGGTCTTTTTTTATCCTACCGGAGGTTGACGGTGCGTCAATCCCGGCTTACAGTATCAAGGCGTCCAAATGAGACGCGACACTTACCAAGACACACACCGTGAAAGTTTCCGACGACTTTTTGGCAGTACTTGAGCCAGAAACTGACAGCTCTTCATCTGCAGACGGCTACCTGCGTCCCAACAAAATCGAATCAGGCAAGCCTGCTGTCTTTGCCCTGCTTGAAGAGGATCCTCTTGAGTATTGGCTGGTCTGGGGCACCCCTAAAGAGGGTGGCAACAACAAGCCTTTCCGATTCCTTGAAAAGCCCTCTGATGAGGACATTGAACTGGAATTGGGGCGTGACTTCACCCGCGCGTTGAACTACGACAAGACTGCTGAGGACAAGGCATATAAATGCCTGACCTGGGCGGTTTACAACTGGGAAGAGAAGCGCGTGCAAGTGCTTGAGGTCACTCAGATCTCAATCTCTCGCCAGTTCGTTAAATATGGTCTGCATAAGACCTACAGCAAGAACCTTCTCGACTGGGATTTCCAGATGGAGAAAGGCAATGTTGGTGGCAAGACCAAGTATGACCTGATGGTGATTCCTCGTGATGAGGATGAGCACGATGACATTCAGATGGCAAAGGATTGGAAGGCTGCTCAAAAGGCAGGCTTTGACCTGAATCGTCTGATCACTGGTGGCGATCCTTTCAAGGAGGCTTGAGCTTGTCTCACTGAACATCTTTGCTGTTCATAGACAGTCAATACAAGATTGGAGGGCTACGGCCCTCTTTTCTTGTGCTATTTTGCAGATGCCTGTGCTTTAGCGCATTGGCAAATCTCTCCTCTGCTATTCCTTCTATGGGTATGCCTTCTCTTGAAACTCTTGAACAGCCTGATTCAGGCATGTTCGTGTCTGCAGTTGTCACTGAAGTCCCTGACAACAAGAGTTACGTCTTTGGTATGTTTCGCGAAAGCGGAACGAGGAACGACCTGCCCTTTTCCAAGGGCGATGGAGCGTTTATATGGCTCAATGGCTATTCCAAGGACAACATTCGCACTGGCATGATCATTCATGTCGCTGACCTGCGCGAATCCAATTCATGGAAAAAGCCTGGCGACAAAAAATACTGTGCCAATTTGGCTCCAATCGAGTTTCAGCCTGAGCTTTCAGCTGAGCCTGTTGAGCCCGTTCAGCAGCCTGAGCCAACAACGTATGAATCAAGGGCTTCAACCATGACGCCAGCAATTCAAAAAGTGGTTGATTCTGCCATTCAAAAGCGTAAGGCTGAAATGCTGGACCTGAGCGCTCGTTTAACTGTCACTCGAACGTTCAAGGGCACAAAGGCAAAGTACCTCAACTTTCTTTCCGCATCTGTAGGTAGTCCAAGTGAAGCCCTTGAGGCTTGCATTGAGTTCTGCTACGACCAAAACTTTGGTTTTTAGCGGCTGGGGGCCTTGCGCCCCCTCTCTTTGCATGTAAGTTAGTGTCGGGTAGATGCGTCTATGGAACCACCCAAGACAGTTACGACATTCATGGAAGACGGTTGCGTCTCAGTGACTGTCGGTCATTTAACTGGGGTGGTTTCTAGCGCTCATCTCGTGGAGCCCAAAGAAAATCAGCTCCGTCAACGGTGGCTGGAAGAGAACGCCATTCATGACGACTGATACACAAGATGCTTTGGCTTCACTGCGTCAATGGCAGTTGGAGCAAGACAACTCAGGAAGATTCCGTGTTTACAGGGATCAACATGGGCAGATATATCACTCTGTCACCCATATCCTGAAGAACACAGCCCCTCAATCACAGAAGGATGCACTGGAGCGCTGGTCACAACGTGCTGGCAGCGGTTTGGAGCGTGACATTGCTTGTGACCGTGGCACCATTGCTCATGAGCATTGCGAGTATGTACTCAAGACCGCAGCAAAGTTGGCTCGACAGAGCGCTAACAAGAAGGGTTCATGGAAGGTCTGGGATGATGGATTGGCTCGTCCTCCTAAGGCAATCACCAGCTGGGCGCTCAAGAAGGCAAAAGAGAGTTCACCAAAAGTGGCGTGGCCAGCCCGTGAGTACGCCAGAGGTCTATCCGACTGGTTGGTAAGTGGAGACGTAACGGCCATTCATGCCAGTGAGTTCAGCATCAGCAGCACCGACGGTTTTGCTGGAACGGCAGATGCCTTAATCGACACGCCATTGGGTTTGACGATCTGCGATTTCAAGACCACCAGCCGCGAAGAGGACAAGCCTGAAGCGTGGTTAAAGGACCATCAGGACCAATTAGGTGCTTATAGCCTTGGACTGCGCGAGAGGGCTGGCATACGAGTAGCAGCTGGAGCGGTTGTGATTGCGAAGCCAGGCGGCAACGTACAGATACGAATGCTGAATGAACTTGAGATGAGAGGCTGTGAAGTGCGTTGGACAGAACGAAACCACTTGTATCAGGAGATGTTGTTGAGCGGAGAAGTTTTTTAGTGGAGGAGGCGTTAGAGCTTATATATCGGGGTCAATGCAACGTGGCAGTGAAGGCAAAAGAAATAGGCGTCTCAACTGAAGAGCTGAAACGCCTGTTTCGGGATTATGCGATCAAGCGCCCAATCGATGAGGATGTTTGGCGCGGAGACGTGGAACTAGGTTGGCCCTGGGTCTGAGATGCACTCTTCCATAGCTCTACGTTCGTAGTACCGCTTCAAACGCAGGCAGTCATTGGCGCGGACGAAGTTACCCGACTGTTCAAACAAGACTGCCCGAGCTGCTTCATACCGGATAGCAGTTGGGAGAAGGTCTGTTGGAACGCGGGAACCTTCAGGGGAGTAGCGGTTGCCGTTGAGTTTGGTGCTCATCAGTATTGGGGCGTTGGGTCAAAGTTCAATTCGTTCTCAATCAGAGGGATGACTTCATCCTCTAAAAGAGATCGCATTGAGTGGGTCAAGTGCTCATCCATTTGATGGCGCTTGTTCTCACGATTGATAACACCTTTAAGGATGTCAAGAGCGCGTTGGATCTTGTCGCACTCATATTCTTCTTTGGGTTGGTAGTGATACATCACCATTGAACCTCCTCAAGGAGTTGTGTGAGTGTGGAAAGGGAATCAAGGCTGCAAAGTTGTCGATCGCAGGCGCTTAGGGCTGTCAGCTGTTTGGCTTTTCTTGCCTGCTCTCGTTCTTGTTCAACAAGTTGTTGGCAGAACTTGATTCGTTCTGATGGGCTGTAAGCAAAATGAGCTGACGCCTGAGCTTGTCTGCGACCAAGGATGACGCAAAGTAGTTGGTTAATGGAGCGTTCAGCGCTGGGGCGGTTAATCATTTGAGGTTGCGGTTACGTTCAGCGGCGTCAGGGATTGAGTTGTAGTAGTCGTCCCATTCGGCCTGGCGTTGGCGTTCTTCAATCTCTTCATCAGAGAGAGGTGGCCAAGGCTCTTGATATTCGGACGGAAGAAGATCGTCGATGTTGTCGTAGCGGATAGTCATTTGCCTTCCTCCTGCTGCTTTTTTGCGGCAGCTTCTTTGACCTCATGATCTGTCTTGCGCTGCGCGTGCAGAGCCGCAGTGGTGTCAATCGCAGTCTGTAAATCAAAGACTGCATCTGCAGCAGCGAATGTGCCTTCGATGTCAGCTAAGACGTTCTCTTCAATCTCGTCAGCCCAAGGGTGCGGGCCGTAGTACTCGTTGCCCCATGAGGGTCTGGTCAGTGGGTGCTTCTCCATGCTCTCCTTGTCAGCCTCAGTGAAATCACACTGCAGCTTTTCCAGGTAGTAGGACTGCTCAGAGAACTGGTAGTCAATGCCTTTTGGGATGATCATCCAGAGCAGGTGCTCGATGGATCGCATCTCAGATTTTGCAAGCGACAGCAGGTAGTGATGCTGCTTGTCAGTGAGGCGGAATGAAACGGTTTTCATTGAATTGATGATGATTGGAACGGTATGAGACAAACGTCTCAGAACTTGTGAGACTGATCGCCACCCATGCGATAAAGACGCTCAAAGGCTCTAGACAGCTGCATTAGCTCTTGCACGTTGTGTTGTGCCGATGCTTCCATCCAGGCTTGTTCAAGGTCACAGAGCATGGCGTTACGGCGCTCTGCCATTGGAGCTGGTTCGGTGTCAGCATCCAGCTCAATGGTTTCAGCATCCATCTGAGCGCTGGCTGTCTCAACATCACGGAAGCTTGTGGCGCGGCTAATGCCAAACAGACGTTGCAAGCGAAGAGCCACGGCTGCTGGCTGGTAACCAAGGCTTAAAAGTCGCACGGCTTCTCCGACGTGTTTTTTCCGTGTTTCATTGGAGCGCTTCAAGCTTGAGCCTCCAACACGCGAGGCGAGAACAAGTGAACGAAGCGGGCCAGCGTGTCGGCGTCTTGTTTGCTCAGATAATCTGCCATTGCTTCGAGCAACACGTCATTGGCGATCATCACAGTGGTCAGATTGATGCCGTCTTGAAACTTGGCGGAGCCAGTGCCGAATTGAACGGTTGAGTCGTTCTGAAAGAAGAATGTAGTCGTGTGATACGAGTCCATTGGTAAATTGATGATTGGTGCGGAGCAGGGTTGATTCCCCTGACTCTTGTACTACAATACAGACCATTCACGGAAACTGCAAGCAACTCATCCATGGCAGGTCAAGAACCCACTAAGACGATTCACTTCTGCCCTGATGAGTGGATGCTTATCCTTGAGAGCCTTCACTGCTATGCCCACACCACTGATGGCATGAAAGTGGCCGGTCGCCTCAACTGGGTTCGAGCCAAGCTGGAAGACTGCAGGGCAGAAGAATGCCTTATCCGGCTCAGCGCATAAAAAAAGCCCGCTCAGTGGCGGGCCTATCTTTTCAACAGCCTGAAGCGTTGAAGCTGTAGAAGTCACGTAGAGTCCATTCACGGTCGCCCGTGCTGTCGTCCCTGCGTCTCTTGATCATTGGAACGTGCCGTTTTGTATAGAACGGTCTGAAGCCGCAGAACTGCAGCGCCAGAGCATTCAACCGGCTGAACGTGGTGCGGCTGAACCAGCGATCGTCTGAACCTCCGTAGAACTCCAGACACTTATCGAAACGGTTCAACGTTGCGATATGGTTCCCGTGGAGAAAAACCATCGCGTGAGGGCCTTTAATCTCGACTCTCGTGTTGGCTTTGTTCCGTTCATGATGGTTCCACACTGCGGCCACCATTTGGGATTCAATTTTTCGCATAATGAAAAACCGGCCATTTAGGCCGGATGATGATGGAACGTTAGCTGTGAGGGTTGCGCCAGTCGTGAGCGATACATGCCGCGATGTCTTGGATGCTGCAACGCTGGCTCATCTCGTTCAAGCTCTGGATATGAGCAGCGGAAAACTTGTTGATGGATTCCGACAGCTGGAACGCTTCAGCGTGGCCGAATTGTCCCTCAATCCGATTGATAGCTTGAACGAAAGCGCGACACACTGACAGGTTGGGTTGAGTCATAAAAAAACCCGGCACTAGGCCGGGCCGTTAGGGTTTGTTGGAACGGTTCAGCACACCGCAGTGGCGCGGGTGTTGTAAACCTGCTCAATGGGATAGTTTGAACCGCGCATCTCTTCATCGCTGTAGACGTAAAGAGCGCAGCCGCGCGGGTCTCCTTGGTGGTAGACCTTAAGGCCGAACCGTACAGCAGTCCCACGCGCTAGCCCTAACCAGTGCTGCTCATCAATAGATGATTCCCCAAAATTGCACTGGTCTTCTGCCCACTGGTGCAGGTTGTGCTCACAACGGCGAAGAATGCGCCAGCTGTGACCGGTCAACCTATGGGCCTTGTTCAGATACTCAAAGTTGGTCATCGGTTCGTTAGGTGGTGCGGTGAAGTGGTCGAACGGTGAACGGGTAACGATCATCGGACGACTCGCACATACGCTTGAGTACCGCTGTGCGTAAAGCTCTGTTGGAGCGACTCAGCAGCAGCCTGCACAAACAACACACCACACAATCCTGAGACCGCGTAGCAAATCAGCAACGTCTTCATGTTTAGGTGAATGAGTGATTAGGTGATCCAAACGAGCACCGACAGGCAGATCAGAGACCCGTCTGAGGGCTGCTCGTTTGTCTTGGTTGGGTGCAGTCCGGCGACGTGCAAACCGCTGAGGCTTGCTGTCTGTACCTAGCAGCTGCAACCCGTGGGCTGAGCTGTTGGTGCGGATCTGCTCCCTATGCAGTTGTCAAGGTTCTGAAGCAGGCAGGGGAGCTGTCACCTCCTCTTCCTTCTTACAGTATAGCAGACACACTAGGGTCTTGCAGTAGTGAGGGAGAAATTAGGTCAGCTTGCTGACTGGCACACGCTGGCAAAACGTGGGTTTTTCGCACTTTTTCCCACGTTTTCCGGTTTTCCGCTGGCTGACTGGCTGCCTGCCAGCTAGGGGGCAGGGTTGCAGATCGCCGCAGCAGGTAGCAGGTTGCCCACTACTTACACATATGTCCGCTAAATAGCACTCGTGTAATAAAAAAGCCCCCTTAGGTGGGGGCAGGGGTCTGAAGTTGTGAGCGTGGGGATCAGTCGCCCTTATCTTCGATGGAGATCTTAAGTTCAGGTGCTTGGATGTTGACGGTTTCAACAGACTCGCCAATCACCCGTCCAATGGAGTCAAGCACCTGGCTGGCGGTTTGAAGCTGTCCCTTCTTCAGGGCTTGATGGAACAGTTTGGTGCGCATGTGTTGAAGACGCGCCAACATGTTTTCGCGATCAGCTTGCCAGTCTTCATCAACGAGCTTTTTGACTTCTGCCCAATCACGCCAAGCAGTATTGATTGAGATCTGTTCTTTCTCTTTGTGCTCGTACACGAGAGCACGAGCGGACAATCCATCGAGCTGTCGTCGATAAAGCCGCCTAACGCGATCTTCTTTTGCTTGTGTGGTGCGATCCGTTAGAGGCTCAGGCATCAACCTATCGACCTTTTTTCAGATAATAACTGCCCGTCATACGATCTGGCACGTCCAGAAGGGGGGTAGGGGTTGAAAACCTGTGTAATGTAATAGCCATGAGCACAAAAGCAGAGCCCGTAAGCCTGAGATGGGCACAGGGCCAAGTTTTTTCAAGCGACAAGCGCTTCCGAGTATTAGTTGCCGGTCGTCGATTCGGCAAATCGTATCTTTCATGCGTTGAGCTATTGCGTGGAGCGCTCAATCGTCCGGGTGAGACGTTTTTTTATTGTGCCCCGACGTACCGAATGGCCAAAGATATTGCGTGGCTGGCCCTTACAC
>BCSF01000815.1_pt1 | contig 11098 bp, 13 predicted proteins | sample 1016431 | NCBI WGS metagenome assembly BCSF01 (sample SAMD00045685;SAMD00045686;SAMD00045687;SAMD00045688;SAMD00045689;SAMD00045690;SAMD00045691;SAMD00045692;SAMD00045684;SAMD00045690;SAMD00045691;SAMD00045692;SAMD00045684;SAMD00045685;SAMD00045686;SAMD00045687;SAMD00045688;SAMD00045689, study...
GAACAGGTGTTTCTGGTTATAGTGTTCCCACTGAACCAGTAATTGATGCTAACGGAACGTTCCCTAATGCTTCTCCACATGTCCCATTCTTTACTAACAACTGGGCGTATATTTCTCCTGCTGTTTCACTTGGAGGCACTACAACAACTACAACAAATGGTCCCACCCACAACGCCGCTGGATACTTTGAGCTTGATGGAACAGATGACAATATGGTAATCAGTAGAGATGATTTTACTTCTGCTGGCAATATCAATTTTTCTATTGAATCTTGGTTCTACTTTGATACCCTACCAACTCTTCCAACATCTAAAGGATACATCTGGGATCAATCACCTGGAGCTGGTGGAATAGCATTTAGAGCTAGCACAGCAGGTGATCTCACTACATTTGCTTACCCCACAGGAGGTGGAGGTGTTGTTCTCACCAATAGTGGCGTTACCCTTCAAACAGGACGTTGGTATCATGCTGTATCTGTCTTTGAAACTGACAAAGTATCTTTATATGTTGATGGTGTGCTAGCTAATGCCACAACAAATGCAACCATATCATCAGTTGCTGACGTAGGAAACACAGACTTCTTTATTGGATGTGCTTCTGATGGTGGCAATGGAAATGGAAGTGAATTTATGGATGGTAGAATTGGTGAAGTTCGTATCTATCCAAGAGCACTAACAGCAGCAGCAGTCTTCCAGAACTACAACGCTACCAAGTCTCAGTATATCAACGAAGCACCTGACACAGCACCTAAGATTAGTGATAGTGCTATTGTATATGGTAGCGACCTGCTTCTGAACTATGACTTTGGAAACAGAGCAACTTATGATCCTGCCCAAAACGATATTAGTGATAGCACAAAGTTTACTGCGTTTAATACAGTCAACACAGTAAAAACCTTGAATGCTGCTAAGGCACCAGATGGTACTATGACAGCAGTAAAAATAGAACGTGGAAGCACTGGTAGCAGCACATGGTATCTTGATTATGTTTCTTCTATTTCAGCAAATAATGCTGGAACATATACTTACTCTGTATGGATGCGTGGACCAGATGGATTTACTGGTGGTGCTAGGATTGCACTTCTTGAACAGACAGGTGGTAACACAGAAGTTTCTGTCAACATAACTGACCAGTGGCAACAGTATTCTGTTACCAAAACATATGATGGTACTTTCTCTACCAACATTAGAATTCATCCAGTAATTTTTAGGAACCAACCAGGAGCTATTGATGCTGGAAAAGTAGTTCCAGAATTTGTTTACATGTGGGCTCCACAATTAGAGAAGGCATCTACTACTGGAAGACATGTTCCAACATATGGAAGTGCCATCACAGCACCAACCACAGTCAAGAACCTCTCCAGTAGTTCTTATACTGGCACACTGAATGGATCAAACTATGTATTCAATAGTAATGGATACTTTGAAACTAATGATGATTTTTGGATTTCTCTTTCCATGTCATCACTTTCTACATTTACGTATGAGGGATGGTTGTATAGCACACCATCTGGTAATGACGAGTATGGTTATTTGGTTAATGGAGGATCTTTTGGTCTTGCTATAAGTGAAGGTGGAACTGCGGGACTTGGTTTATCAGCTGGAGATATGTATTATTTCAATAGTTCTGCTATTGTATCATTGGGCTTAAATATTCAAGCAAACCAATGGATACATGTAGTTGCCTGTTTTGTTTGCACGGCAAACACCATAGCAGTCTGGTTAAATGGAGTATTAGACGCTGCCGTAAATGTTACCAGCACACAAACAACAATAGATACTTTTTATAGACTAGGATTAAATAACACTCATGAATTTGATGGTAATGTAGCAGAGACAAGAATTTATAACCGCGCTTTAACTTCTACAGAGATATCCCAAAACTTCAATGCCACCCGTGGTAAGTACGGTGTCTGATAAATAGATAAAGCATAAAAATATTCCAAGGAACATAGGTAATGGCAAGGAAAACTATTCTGAGTAACTATTATCTTTTTGATGCGTCCGCAAGACAGGTTGTTATTCCTGGCGGTGTTCAGAGAGAAGATCTTATCCTGATCACTAACGTTACGGACAATAAGGTAATCTATAACTTCTCAGATCCTGAGTTGACTGCTACTGCCTATGCAATTGAGACTGACATTAGAAATGTCACGACAACCAGACTGACACTATCGTATGATACATCTGGTATGTCTGACACAGACAAACTCCAGATTATTGTTGATGACTTTGAGGAGTCAATCACTCCAGCAGAAGCTTATCACGACTCCGTGAATAAGATGAGGGTCTCGACTCCTCAGTCCCAGATCGATACTGACTTTGAGTATGGAACTCAGAGCACGAAGTGGGAATCGTTGTCAATGATCAACAACAACCCATTTGCATTCAAGTCTGAAACAAACATCGTCATCACTGATGTTCAGGCAGTACAAGATAGCAGAGAGATTACAGTCTCTGTAGATACAAACCAGTCAACACGTCCTGCTGCTGGTACTGCTATCTTCATGCAAGACACTCTGTTCCCTGGTGCTAACGGTGTCTTCATTGTTGACAGCACATCTGGAACTACAGACTTTACATACACTGCTACGTTTGAGTGGGCACAAGGTAACAGTGGTATTTACGATGCTGCTAGAACTGCATTGTATTCTGGTATTCACTACACTGGTTCTGACATTGGTGGAACTATTACGCTTGCGTCTGGTTCTGGTTCCATGGCAGGATCGGTTAGAGTAGATACATCCAAAGCACATGGTCTTGAGGTTGGTAACGAGATTGCAATTGCTGGATCTTCTGGTACTAATGTAAATGGATCATGGGTAGTTGCTAGAGTTGAAAATCCTACTCGCTTCTATTACTTCCCCGATCAGGCTCCATCTGGTGCTGTCTCTACTGGTACTATCAAACTCTATCCAAGACCACAAGGTAGTTCGATTCACAGAGCATTTGATGGTGGTGTTAAGTTCTCTACTAACTCTTCTTCTAAGAATCAGCAGACAGTTAGACAGACAAAACGTTACTTCCGTTATCAGTCTGGTAAAGGTGTATCGTTCTCCACTGGTTCGATTCTAGAACCAGCACTTGTCAACGTTGACTCTATTACTGCATCTGGAACAACAGTAACAGTTACATCTGCTGAAGCACATAACGTAACTAGAGATACAATTGTTGATGTTCGTGGAGTTGGTGATAACAAATACAATGGACAGCATCAGGTATCAAATGTAATTGATCCATTTGTATTCCAATACGTTGCTCCTTCTGCTCCTAGTGAGACAACAGCAACTGGTGAGTACACTGTTACTCCTATCAATTCTTACGGAACCAAGTTAGAAATTGGTATGATGGACCAGCAGAATGGTCTGTTCTTCCGTTGGGCAAGTGGAAACCTTAGTGTTGTTCGTAGAACATCTACCTTCCAGTTGTCTGGTAAAGTTACAGTAACTCAAGGTGATACTGTTGTTTCTAGTTTCACTGGTGTCAATGGTGCTAGCACTAAGTTCTCCAAGCAACTGAAGCCTGGTGACTATGTTGTCATCCGTGGTTCTTCTTATCGTGTTGATGGTATCATCTCTGATACTCAGATGGTTATCTTCCCTGACTATCGTGGACCATCTGCAAACAATGTACCTGTTACTAAGACTGTAGAAACAGAGTGGAATCAGGCAGACTGGAACATTGACCGTTGTGATGGTACTGGTAAGACTGGTTACAACCTTGACCCAACCAAGATGCAGATGTTCTATATGGACTACTCTTGGTATGGTGCAGGTTTTGTACGCTGGGGATTCCGTGCTGTAGATGGTAACGTAATCTATGCACACAAGATTCCTAACAACAACCAAAACACTGAAGCATATATGAGATCAGGTAACCTACCTGCTCGTTATGAAGTAAATACTATTCCCCCTGCTACAAAACTAGCAAAGACATTTGCTACAGGTGATAGTACACTCTATTGTTTCGATGCTCCTACTCACTTCCCACCATCGGGAACACTAAGAGTCAAGAAGACTACAGGTGCTACTGCTGGTACTCAGGAGTATATTAATTACACTGGTAAGACTATTTTCGTTCAGGATGTTATCGCTTCTACTTCTGGAAACAATCAGATCGAAGTTGCATCTACTACTGGACTGAATCCAAATGGTGTACAACCAATTATTTTTGACACACCTTTCTCCAACATCTCTGCTAACAAAGTATACTACGTTGCTACTGTAGTATCTGGAACTCAGTTTACTATCACTGAGACCCTCAACAGTGGTACACCTATTGCAATCAATACCGCAACAGGTTCTGCTCTGTCTCCTCTAGCACGTGCTACATCTGGTGCCTTTACTGGTATCACTAGAGAGCAAGCAGGTGCAACTGGAGTCAACCTAACCATGGCATCTGGTACATCATCTGGCACCGTAAGTAGTGCAACTGGAATCCAAAAAGGACAGAGAGTTGTTGGTGGCGATGTCCCTGCAGACACCTTTGTACATTCCATCTCTGGTGTGAACATTGAACTGAGTAAAGCAGTTACTGGTGCAAACCCAACTGGTGTAACTTTCCCTGCTCTTGGTAGCGCAGCGGCACAAAACTTCACTTATGATGAAGCACAACCAACTGGAATTGAATTGCTTTCTGCTACATCTGTTCCACAGATTAGTCACTGGGGTTCTTCCGTTATCATGGAAGGTCTCTACGACGATGACCGAGCATATGTTTACACGGTTGGATCTAGAACTGGACGAGAGGTAAACTCTGGTCAGACTAAAGCGTTGCTTGCTATCCGTACATCACCTGCTGTTGATAATGGTATCCCTGGTGCATTTGGTGCTAGAGAACTAGTCAATAGAATGCAGTTGGTTCTTAGAACTGCTGAGGTGTCCTCTAACGGTGCGTTCTTCGTTGAACTAGTATTGAATCCAAACATTACTAACTCTGTCAACTGGCAGAACGTTGGTGGTACATCACTAGCACAGTATGCAGACCTAACACAGGGTGCATCCATTATTACGAACGAACTTGTGGGTGGTGAAGTTATCTACGGATTCTATGCTGACGCTGGTGTTGCTGATTATTCACTAGAGAGAGTTAAGGAAATCTCTAACTCCATCTTAGGTGGTGGTGGATCTCAACTCGCTGCTACTACAGCACCTGATCCAACTGGTGTTTTCCCTGATGGACCTGAGGTTCTCGCGGTCAAGGTAACGAACATCGGTGGTGGTCGTGGTTCTAACAGAAGGGCGATTGACTTCCGTATCTCCTGGACGGAAGCTCAGGCATGATGTATAATAGGGAAAGCATCCCTATTATATGTTACAGTCCAGACCTATTGTACCCACCAATGATGGGTGGTTAGAAGTTCGTCTCCCAGATGAGGTCATGAAGGATCTCTGGGAGACAATTGATCATGCTAGCGTAGACGCAAAACAAAAACTTGCTGGTAACATTAGTACCAGCTTGGAGTTAGATGCTAGTGATAAGTTTCTTTCTTTCATTGGTGAAGTCACTGATGATTATCAGAAGCATTTTAATTACAAACCTTGCCAACTGGTAACAGAGATACCAAAGGAAGCAACCATACAGTTGCATGATCTCTGGGTGAACTGGCAGTATCAGACTGAGTTCAATCCATCTCATGTACACTTTGGTGTATATTCTTTTGTCATCTGGATGAAGATGCCAGTAGAAACAAGAGACCAGATGGAACTACCTTTTGCAAAGAAGACTACTAGTCCGTGTGTTTCTTGTTTTCAGTTTGAATATGTAAATATATTTGGTGGCAGGAGATCATTCAACTATCCTATGGGTAAACAGATGGAAGGTCTTATGGTGTTCTTCCCTGCTGAGATGAACCATCTTGTCTATCCCTTTTATGGTACTGATGAACCTAGGATTTCTGTTGCTGGAAATTTAGCACTGTCAACATAAATAGAGCTGCCTTGCTACTCTATTATGGCGGAAGATAAGTCCAAAGTTGTAGAGAAGGAAGACCAGGATGATGATAAAAGTGAAGTGCTCGGTAACCTTGTAAAGGTTGTCGTTCTTATTTGGTCTGCTTCTCTTCTTACATTCAGTTACGTTAGACTTCCAAATGGTCAGAAGATTCTAGATTTTGATCCTACCTTTATCGCATCCGTGTTCTCTGGATCTTTAGCTGCGTTCGGACTGTCTCCTGCTAAAGCAGGTGGCGCTAGAAAAGCACCTGAGATCAAGAAGAAAGAAGAACCCGAACCCAAGGTCTAATTATGCAAAAAGTAATTAATGTTTTAGCAGTCCTATCATTCTTAGGAACTGCAAGTATCATCGGTGGTGGTGCTTATGTTTATATGAACAGAGAAGCACTTGCCGAGCAAGCAAAGGAGCGTATTACTAAGGCAGCAACAGAAGCAATTGCTGGTGCTCTTCCTGGTATGCTGGATGCTGCTATGCCTGAGTTACCTGAGGTAACTGGTCCTGCTTTACCTAGCGGTGGTGGTGGAATTCCTGGTCTATGATCCATGGACATCCCTGATATTAGAATAAAGGGTGGGGATATTGATATCATTCGTATCCCTTTCACCCCTGATTATTTGTTAGAACCACCCCAAGCATTACAAATACAACCACCAATTACAAATCAGATTGGTGTGCCTATTGTTGACATCCCTGGATGTGTTGAGGCACACGAGGTGGATGAGAATAACATGCTGGAAGGAGATGATCCTAAAGGTGTGAAGACTTTTTGTGATGGTCAGGTGCCATCATTCAATCCGATTGATTACAATAAAGATGAGTTGCAATTTACAGGAGAGGCACAGGTGCCACCTGTACGCGCTCCAGAAGCACCCGAGGTAAAACCACCTGAAGTACCTAAGAAGACCAATACGGCGGAAGTAAAGTGTCCTACAGAGGCACAAGAACTCAAGGAACCTATCGGCACGTTAGTAGAAGATGGAACCAAGAAAATTGTTGAGTACAGACTGGTCGGAAAAGAATGTATACCAGTCAAAGAAGATATCAAGATCCCAGATCAGATTGTTCAGGCAATCCCAACTGCAGGATCTATCACGACCACAGCTAGCATTGCAGTTGTTGCTACAACATCCGCTCTATTAGCAAAACCGTTGGCAGACTTAGTGCTCAAGGCAGTCAAACCAACGGTCAAGAAAGTTATTAAAAAGATTGCTGCTATCAGGGGGAAGTCTGTTCCCGTCCAGTCGTTACGGGACCGCCAAGCTGAGCAGCGTCTGAGGAACCATGCGATTCGGAAGCTGAAGGGGAAGGAATAGAATGAACATGTGGTGTGATATAGTTTTTACCAACTACTTGTACATCAGCACAGATACGAGCATACTTTGTGCCAGGAACAAAGCGAATTCCTGCCTTCAATAATTCTCCACAATTTTTAAGTCTCGCGATCTCAAAATCTAATCTCTTATTAGCTTGCTGTTGATTCATCAATGCAATGTTTGCAGCAGCTGCTTCTTTACATAGTGCCTGTAGTTTTTTATCCTGTGGTGTTGACCATGTAGCAGAGAAACCCACGGAGATATTATAATTATCTTTCTGTCCAGTTCTAGTAGGAACGAAGTATAAAATATCTCCTGGGTTGTTTAAATTTCCATCGTCATCGGTAGTCATATCATAGACAGGACTATCCCAGTAATCTTCATATGGTTTTTGCATTGAAGCAGAACCAGTTACAAAGGGAGTGAAGTTTACAGTGGGACCTTGACACTGTATTCCTCCTCCATATGTGTTAGTGATATATGGGCCTTGTAAAACCTGGATAGCTTGATTAGTCACTGAGCCTGAGCTATTCGCCACTGGAGCTGCAGTTGCACTAACACCACCAACAGTTTCTGCATTTACTGGAGCAGAAAATAGTAATGCGATTACTGCTGGAAGATACTTGTAGTGTCCGTGACGCTTGTTACCTCGGTCACCCTGTTTATAATTGTGTGGTTGCTTAAACCAGGACCTGAGTAGGTTTCGCTGAACTGGAACGCTGCTCCTGGTGTTGTTTGTACAAAGGATGGTTTGCTTGTTACTCCTGTCCATGATGATGTCACGCCATTAATAGTTACATTGTTGCTGCCAGTGCCAGGTGAAAGATTACCTGACGCTGTTACTCCTGAACCAGTTGCAGAGTATTGATACCCTGTGTTATAGTCCATAGAGTTTATGGTTTCAGTTATCTTTGATGTTGTCTCCGTGTGGCTCGTCATTGAGCCCTGTGTGAAGTTTGGGACCACGGGGACCGCCTTCACATCGGCAGCAGTAACTAAGACTGCCGCCGCACTTATCACAGTAAATATGGAGGTCTTTCCAAAACGGATGTTCACGAGGGTCCTCCACTATCAGTCAATAACGGTGATCTCAGAAACGAATTGTCCTGTGGCACTTGTACCAGCTCCACCAGCCGTGACGGTAAGAACACCAGCACTGGTTACAGTACCTGCTAGTGAACCAGCAGATCCAGCTGTGTAAGAAGTAACTGAACCGAAGTTAGGAACAGCACCTACAGTAGGAGCACTGGTTGGCAGGGCGTCAGCCTGTGTATAAGACTGTGAGAAACTAAATGCTGCTCCAGCAGTATCTTGAGTAGCAGCAATTGTGCCAGGATTGTATACACCAGAGGTGATAGTACCAGCAGAAACTGTGCCTGCAGTTGACCCGTCCGTAGTATCAATATTTGAACCTGAGATACTGAACGAGGAACCGATTCTGGTTGCCTGAGTTCTGGCAGCATCAACAGTCAGTTGAACGGATGAAGCGTGTTTGGTAACAAGTCCGCCAGCATTAGCTGCACTTGCGGTCATCAGTAGCATAACGAGTGGTAATAATTTTTTCATATCACTCAGATTTTGGATCCATATTTATTTATCTTAAAAGTAATGTAGCAATTATCACATATCAGGGGTTGACAAAACTTTACATTTGCTATATAGTATTGTAGTATTTCGTTACAAAGGCAATGACTGTTACTAAGAACGAGTTCGGGCAGATCAACATGTTTGCCAAAGAACCTCAGATGTATATTGACAAGACCGAGGCAGAACGCTACGGTTATGAAACATATGCAGAACGTGCAGAGAAGCTAAATGGACGTGTTGCTATGCTTGGATTCCTTGCAGCAGTCATTTCCTATGCTACTACTGGTAGCATTTTCTTCTTTAATGCCTTTGGCATTTAAAGAAATGATTCCCTCACTTTTATCAATTAATTTTTACAGGAGATTTACAATGACCCCAGAAGCAGAAAAGTTTAACGGTTGGGCAGCAATGCTTGGCATCATCGCAGCATTTGGTTCTTATGCAACCACAGGACAACTCATTCCAGGTATTTGGTAATGTCAGAATTTCAAATGGCATTACTCTTTCCGTTTATTCCAGTGGGAGTATACTTATTGATAGAGTTTGTCTTTGATCAATCTGATGATGACGATGATCAAGGTGGTGGGTTGATGCAACCAGTGTATGCACCATCACCATCTTGATGCTATAATTAGAGGGGAGTACCCCTCTTTTTTTATGAAAAATTTTATTGAAGTATATGATAATGCTTTAAGTTCTGATCAATGTCAAAGGATTATTGATTACTTTGAATCATCTAATGAAAAAGAAAGAGGAGTTGTTGGACAGGGTGAGATTGTTCGAGTTGATCTCAGTAAGAAAGACAGCACAGATCTGATTCAAATGTTTTCATATGAGAACGACATTACTAAACTTATCCATGACTCTCTATACGACCATACTCAGAAATACATAAAGGAGTATAAAGACTTATACAAGATAACACCATGGGCACCCCAGAATGATTTTAATATTCAGAGGTATCTTCCTGGTCAAGGATATAAATCAACTCACTGTGAACATACTGCTAAGGAAGACACTACAGTTTTAGCATGGATGTTTTATCTAAACACAGTAGAAGATGGGGGAACTAAATTTACTAGCTACGATCTAGTTACTGACTGTGTAGAAGGTAGACTTGTTATCTGGCCAGCGTATTGGACACACTGCCACCATGGTATAACTAGCAAAACAAAAACAAAGTACATTGCAACAGGTTGGACTTGTTTCATATGACAACTATTTTTCACATCTATCAAAAGGGAACTAACGAGGTCGTTAGACACTCCCTGTCAATTGACGAACTGGAACAAATGATCGCAAAAAGAGAGGTGGATTGGGTCCACTGGGAGATCGAACCATGCTATACTGACTACTGTGTTACAGATGCATCGTTCTGAAATCAAGAGTCACCTTAAGTTTCTTAGGGATCTCAAGAGAGACTTACGACGCAATCCCAAGCACAAGGTTCCCAAGCATCCCTTCAAAGATAGGTATAAACGCTCATCTTCAAAGGGTTGACTGGAAAACCGAACCGTGTTACTATAAATAGGTAAACAAATGTAACGGAGCGTCACGCTTTCGTAACATACCGACGCCTCACCAAGACTAAACAGCGTCGTTAAATAACAGTCTTTCATACCTCTGCTTAGGGTGCAGAGGAATAGTAACTCCACCATGTCCCTGATGGTCTTACTTATTTTTTATTCAAATGTCTAGTTCAACTATTTCACGCCAAGGTGGCGTGTCCAATTGGGAACAGTTTTGCGAGTGGGTCACCTCCACCAACAACCGTCTCTATGTCGGTTGGTTTGGTGTTCTGATGATCCCTACTCTCCTTGCTGCTACCATCTGCTTCATTACTGCCTTCGTCGCTGCTCCCCCTGTGGACATTGACGGTATCCGTGAACCCGTTGCTGGTTCTCTGATGTATGGCAACAACATCATCTCTGGTGCTGTTGTTCCTAGTTCCAATGCAATCGGACTTCACTTCTACCCAATTTGGGAAGCAGCTACTCTAGATGAGTGGTTGTATAACGGTGGTCCTTATCAATTGGTTGTTTTCCACTTCCTTATTGGCGTCTTCTGCTACATGGGTCGTGAGTGGGAACTCTCTTATCGTCTCGGTATGCGTCCTTGGATCTGCGTTGCTTACAGCGCACCTGTTGCTGCAGCATCTGCTGTTTTCCTCGTTTATCCTTTCGGTCAAGGTTCTTTCTCTGATGGTATGCCTCTTGGTATCTCTGGTACTTTTAACTACATGCT
>BCSF01000819.1_pt1 | contig 11084 bp, 15 predicted proteins | sample 1016431 | NCBI WGS metagenome assembly BCSF01 (sample SAMD00045685;SAMD00045686;SAMD00045687;SAMD00045688;SAMD00045689;SAMD00045690;SAMD00045691;SAMD00045692;SAMD00045684;SAMD00045690;SAMD00045691;SAMD00045692;SAMD00045684;SAMD00045685;SAMD00045686;SAMD00045687;SAMD00045688;SAMD00045689, study...
CAACTGAACATTACCACCCTCATAGTCATCAGGGTCAGAAAGTTGAATGGAGAATGACAACTTACGGACAAGTTCAATGTTCTCATTCACAAAGTCCTGTGCCAATCCATCACTACGATTACCATTACTTACTGGTTTGTAGTGTGTTGCCAGTCCAGCATCATTGTGCCATCCATAGAACTCACCCTCTCTATATCTGGTGTATTGGAGACTTTCGCCATCAATATTTCTCAGATCATACAAGAAGTTCTCACGATTAGCACGTTGAACATAATGCCACAGAAAACCAGCTACCCAGTGTGTGGTGGGAATCCAAGTGTTCTGTGAGTTTCTCTTATCTTTGTTCAGTGCGTCTCCGTGAAGACGAGAGTCTGCCATTTTTTCATCAAAAGACTCTGTCAGGTCTCTTTCAATGATGTCTACAATATCTTCTGGCAGGTCGGTATAATACCAAACTGATTGAAATGCCATATACCTATAATATATTCAGGTCTATTATATATCAGGTTTCGTAGAGTGTCAATTCAGGTTGAATGAAATGATGGTCTTTGCTCCTTTTGTTTTAGGTGCCAGGTGTGGAACCATGGGATCCCACAACAATACATCACCTTCTTTGACTGGAACTTGATATCCAGTTCTAGCATTTGGTCCTACAAAAACTGTCGCATCTTTCTTTTTATCAAGTTCTACATAATACACCCCAGAAATTGTTGCTCCTTGATGACAGTGAATAAAACACTCATCAACTCCTGGTTCATACTGATTGAACCAAAACCGATAATTATTAACTGAATAGTTTGATATAAACTTCTGACACAACTTCAACATCCTTGGACGAAATATATGATCATACAATCTAGGAACATTTGGATGAACATCCCAATCATGTCTCCTCAGAGTATGAAAAGTTGATGGAGATGTTGGTGTTTTTGCAATAGCCTCTAATATATTCTCTCTTATATCTTTATGATCTGGAAATTGTTTCTTAAAAATAAATGAAGGTATCTCATATAAATCAAACTCTTCGTACTCTGGTGAAGGAAACCAGCACTTACGAAGAGTTTTAATTGTTTTAAGATAAAATTTATCTACTTTACTATCACGAAACATAATCTTATATCAATCACAAATATTATAGCACTTATTATGCGGTAGGGTAATAAACAATAACGATTCCGTTTCCACCATTACCTGGTCCAGGGTTAGGTCCAGCACCACCACCTCCAGTATAGTCTACGCCATGATGTATTCCAGATTGAGGATCATCCCAACCACCACCTCCACCAGGTGTTCTAGGAAATGTTCCAGGAGCAGTATATCCTGTACCACCACCTGCGAAAAGACCAGTTGGTCCCACAGCAGTTACCCAATCAGTATTTGGTGAAGGAATTGCAGGTGCGATTACAGGTGCGGGGAAGTTTGAGAATGATCTTCCTGCACCACCTGGTGATGCTGGATCGGTGATTGATCCATCCTGGTTGACACCAGCAGCAGCACCAGCACCACCGCCTCCACCACCATTGTCAGAGGGTTGTCCAGAAGCACCACGATTACTATAATTTACTCCAGTTGGGTGTTGAGTAGTTGATTGGAAGTTTGTATCTCCATCATTAGGATCTGCTGGACCGACCGTTCCACCACCACTACCTATACTATCTCTGTGAGTATTATTAAAAGCTGGATCACCATCTCCACTATATCCACCTCCACCTCCACCCTTCGCATAGAGATTAGTTGCTGATGGAGCAGCAGGTGCAGGAGATGGTTTAAAGTATGAAGCATTGCCATTAAGACCGAATGCAGCACCACTAGAGTCAGGTGAGTTAGCACCATTTCCAGCACTAACTTTATATGTTACACCTGCTTCAATTGGAAAACTTGGAGCATGAACGACACCACCGGCACCACCACCAGCACCGTAGAAGTATCCACCGCTTCCTCCACCAGCAACTACAAGAATCTCACATGTTCCCCCTCTAGTAACAGAGAAATTTTGCTCTGATGATCCAAGGAAAACATGATATTTGTTATCTCCACTGGTTATTTCTGTTCCACCAGAAGCTTGTACAGAGTTTTCAACTTTTCTAGTGCTTTGGATGGCACCTCTCAAAGACAAATCATTTTCTCTAAAAACACCAAGAAGTTTTGATGCACTTCTTGCAAGTGTTGATTTAAATGGAGCCATTTATCAAACCTCCTTATCGCCAGTTACCATGAAGTTGACGTGAGTTGCTGCTAATCCAGTATAGTTTCCTGTTCCTACAACTAACTGATCACCTGTTGCTTCTAATACAATTGGATATGATGGTTCTAATAATACTGTCTCACCTGCTTGAACATCAACATCAAAGATTTTATTTGTTGGTCCACTCGTAATACCTGAAGGACAGTAATACACCTGTGCGGTTGCAGTATTAATTCCCGTTCCAGCAGCATGGCAAATAATAGATTTCACATAGATCTTATTGTTACTGGTAACCGTAACGATTCCTACGGATGTACCAGCACCGACTTGATGAACATCAGATAATTTTCCTCTATTGAGTGCCATGACTTATACTTTTTAGTTATTTAGTAAATTAACCATAGAGCCAGTTATCTAATGTTCCATCAACACCAGAAAGATTAGATCCATCACCATAGTAATAGATTGTACCACTGACAGCTGAGATACTTTGTCCAGCTCCAACTCTAATACCAGAACGTGCAGTGACAACACCAACAGAATCTACATTGGTAACATCTTCATAAGTTAATGTTCCACCAATTGATACATTACCAGAAAATGTACCAACACCAGTCACAACAATACCAGAAGGTGCTCCAATAGCACCTCCTAATCGTCCTTTGATATTGTCAACGTATAACTGTGACATGGTATTAATTTTCTAGTTATTTATCACTCAGATGGAGGAGTTTGTAACACCCATCCAGTGGTATTGTCTGCTTGATATGCGTCTTCATCCCAAGTATAGTATGAACGTGCTGCTTCTTGTTCTGCAGTCAGAGCAGGTGCTGCACCGAGAGGTGATACCCAATCAGCAGTTCCATTGTCAAGCGTCCATGATGCATGGGGTTGAGGAGGAACAAATGCATCCAGTTCTGCATTGTATGAATAACCAATACCTGCATAACGAACTCTCATATTACTGTTATATGAGGTTTGTTTCCAGTTGGTATCAGCACCAAGGAGTTTCTGACAGAAAGCAACACCGATGCTTTCTGTTTCTACACCATTGGAATCAGATGTGTCATCGTTGCTCACAACAATGACTTGGGTTACTACATTGTTATCATCTAATTGTGCAAAATGAGCCATCTTTTATCTTGACTAGTTGTTTGTATTTATTTATCAGGTGGGATATGCGATAAGGACAATACCTGAACCACCTCGTCCAGCTGGGTTGCCATCTGTGTTTGATGATGCTCCACCACCACCTGAACCAGTGTTTTCTAGAGCAGGTTCTCCGCCAGCATATGGAGGAGAACTCGCTCCACCATATCCACCACCACCAGCAGGACGTTGTGTTGCACATAGTGGGTTAGCAGCAGTGGAATAACCACCACCGTTACCGCCACCTGCCATATAGAATGCACCACCAGGTCCAGGTGTTCCTAATCCTCCACCATTCACTCCATTTGGTGTTGATGCTGGATTTCTAAATGTTGTGGGCAATGCTACTCCATCACCTCCAATTCCTCTCTGTGGTGTGCTGTTTGGATCATTTGGGTTGCCAGGTTCTCCAGCACCACCACCACCAGCACCAATTGGATGACCACCAGTTCCATCTCCACCAGGATGTCCCCAACCATTTGGAGGTGTTGCTCCTATTGTTCCAGGGAATGGATCTCCAGTTCCATTTCCACCACCAGCAGCAGGATGACCTCCTCCACCACCACCTGATCCACCTGCAATACCAGCTACGCCTGTAGAGGGTGATGTATTAACATAAGATCCTCCCATACCACCACCAGGGGAAGTAATGGGTGTTCCAAAATATGATTCTGTACCATTACCAACACTTGATGAAACAACATTTCCCAGTGGAGCACCACCTGCCCCAACTTGAATAACTGTTGATACTGGATGTGCTCCGATTGGAGTAGTTCCAGTTCTGTATGCACCAGCACCTCCACCACCACCTCTGTAATCGTATTCTCCACCAGCACCACCACCACCGATCACAACATACTCTACGGTTGCTGCCGTCCAATTTGAAGTAGTGGCGAAAGTTCCAGATGTTACAAAAGTATGAATTGTCTTACCACCATAATAACTAATAGCACCACCAGTTGCTTTTTGAGTTGATACTTGTCCGATTTGATAACGGAGTACTACGATACCAGAACCACCACTACCACCCTGTGTTCCTGGATATGACGCTCCACCACCGCCACCGCCAGTGCCAGATTGTCCACTAGCTCCGTCAGTATTATATGTTCCATTTCCACCACCACCAGCACCACCTGTTGAAGCGGGTGCGGGGTAGCTAATATTTCCTCCACCACCGCCACCACCAGCAAACCACTGATATTGACCGCTTGCGGGGTTTAATGCACCAACACCAGTAGTGTTTGCTGCGGGACCAGCAATGGCAACTTGAACACCAGCACCGCCAGGAGCAACATCAGGACCATCTGATCCTGGAGCGCCAGCACCACCGCCACCGCCACCAAAATAATCAGCTGTATAACCTGGAGCATCGCCACCAGGATTACCTTCTGGTTTGCCATCTATATTTCCACCAGAATTACCAGTACCACCAGTTTGATCGCCAGGTGCGTTTCCAGCACCACCACCAGAACCGGCGTTAGTGCCATCATTTCCCGGCAGACCACCGCCGCTACCACCATGAGTTGCTGTTATTCCATCTGGTGCATTTGGTGGTCCAAAATATGATGGAGTTCCGTTAAATCCTGGACCACTTACAGGAGTTCCTGCACCACCACCGCCGACAGTTACTGTATAACTACCACTTCCATCTCCTCCATCTGTTGATACTGGAAATGGTGTTGATATTGTAAGTGGAGCACTTACTGCATTTATTACACCAGAAAGATTAGTTCTCAATCCACCAGCACCACCTCCGCCAGCTTGTCCTGCTCCACCACCAGCACCACCACCAGCAACCACAAGATACTGAACAGTATCACCAAAATCACCAGGTGATGTTACTTCAAAAGTACCTGATGAAGTAAAAATATGTGCTCTATAAACATCAGAACCAGAGGTATAATCACTAATAACACCACCAGTTGCTGTTAATCCCTCATCTGGGGGTGGAATATAAGGATTTCCAGATGCATATGTATGATAATCCCTATTTTTTCCACTCGCAAAGAATCCAAATAGGTCTGCACCTCTATTATTTGACTGAGAACTTCTTCCTGCCATTTATCAAGCCTCCTTATCGCCAAGGACTAATACATTAACTGCATCTGTTGTGTTTTCGTTATAAATCTGAACAGAATCCCCATTGGCTGATAGTGTGATGGGATATGCATTTTCAAAGAAATATGTGTCTTCTGTCGAAATACCTAATCTTGCAATTCTGGTGATTGATGATGCCGTTCCTGCACTACCACCAGAAGCTGGGACTACATGAACCTGTACGTTGGCAACATTAGATGCATCCAAACTATGAATTTCAAGAGCTCGAATGTAAACAGTTTTTGCTGATCCAACAGTATACACAGCAGTGGTAGTAGCTGCAGCCACCTGTGTGATACTTCCTAATCCTACCTTTGCAAGAGCCATCGTATTCCCGTTTTAGTGTTATTTATGAAAAGAGCATTGATTCCAATACATCAGTTCCAGCGGGAACACCAATGTATGTGGTGGCTTCTACTGTTGTAAAAGTAGCAGCAGTTCCAACCATGTTACCATCAAAACTGGTGGCAGTGCAGACACCAGTCACAACAGCACCAGAAGGAAGAGTAGGTGCCCCTGTCCCTTCCTTATTAAAAATGTTGTCTACCTGAATCCTAGACATAATCTGTTTTTAGTTATTTATGTAATATACTAGTAATTACTCTAAGTAAATTACAACTCGTCCGTCCGCACCATCATTGCCAGCACCACCAGCTCCACCTTGTCCAGCACCATTACAATATGGATCTGAATTATTACCCGCAGTACCACTTGTACTTCCACTTGTCATACTAGCATTTGCGATTGACAAGTTTGGATGTCCACCAGTGTATCCTGATCCACCACCTCCACCAGGAGAGTATGAACCATTATCGCCACCACAACCACCACCATAATAACCACCACCGCCGCCACCACGACCATGACCACCTTTCAGTGCAGAACCATCTCCTGGTTCAGGAGTGAATGGGCTAGAACCAGTGCCACCAGCAGATTGTGTACCACCATCACCACCTGTTCCAGGTGCAGGGAGACCAGATCCACCAGTGGTTCCACCACCGCCGCCACCAGCAGCAGGATTAGTACCACCACCAGCACCACCACCTCCACCAGCGAGGATGCCAGAATTTCCGTGTGTAATAGGTCCTGCAAAAATACCAGAGAATCCGCCACCACTTCCTCTTAACGACCAGTCAGCACCACCACCGCCACCTAAATCTGTGGGATGATTAGTTGATGACCCATCTCCTTTTCCAATAACAATATAGAAAGTTCCAGCAGTAAATGTAACATCACCTTCAGAATATCCACCCCCGCCGCCTTGACTACCAGGATTACTGGAACCACCAGCACCACCAGCACCCCATACTTTTACCTTTGCAGTAAACGGTGCAGGTGCTACCAGAACATGACCAGCAGAATCAAGAGTATTTAAGTTTAATGCTCCTACACCACCAGGTTCAAGTGTGTAAGATGTAGTATTTGATGTGTTGCTACCAGGTGCAACAGTAAATGAGGCACCACCGCCGCCTCCGCCTCCTCCACCACTGGAACCAGAATTTCCACTACGGAAAAAGTCGTCAAAGAATGATTGTGTTGGATTAGTAGAACGAGCGCCCACCTTATAACTTTCTAATTATTTATTAAACAGGGTATCGGATAGCGCAGAAACCAGATCCTCCAGCAGAACCAGTACCATAACTTGATGAACCACCACCACCTCCAGAACCAGTGTTAGCAGTGCCCGCTGTAGAACCATCTCCACCTTCAGTACCACCTCTTCCTCCACCACCAACTGTTGCGGCAGCACCAGGGGCATTATATCCACCACCAGATCCTCCACCACCAAAATATCTAGCAGATCCATTAGGACCTGGTGTTCCATAACTGGGAGGTATCCATGTGAAACCCACTCCAGTTCCACCAACACCACCAGCAGTTCCAGATGACACACCGTTTGCACCAGCGGCTCCTGCACCACCTCCACCTGCTCTGTTGTTTTGTGGACTCTCTTGTGTAAAACCACCAGGGTGTCCCCAACCAGCTGGCGGAGATTCTACATCAACTCCCCCAGGATGTGGGTTAGCACCAGTGGTTACCCCACCACCTCCAGGTGGATATGCAGTTCCTCCACCAGCCGAACCACCAGATCCTCCACGATGCCATCTAGAACCTCCACTACCACCAGCATCTGATGTAAAACCAAATCCAGTAGAGTCAGTTCCATTAGAACCAGGATTAAGTCCACCAGGAGGTCCAGCAGCACCACCATTTCCAATAGAAATAGGATAACTTTGTGTAGTTACAGGAACAGCTGTTCTATAGATAACGGCAGCTGCACCACCACCACAACCTTGTTCGGTGCCACCGCCACCTCCTCCACCTATTAAAAGGAGTCCAATATCACCTTCACCACTAGTAACTGTAAATGTACCAGGAGATGGAAAAAAGTGATACTTAAAACCATCTCCTGGAGTTGATGTCGCTCCACCAGTAGCTACTATAGCATCAACAAAAGGTTTTACCGCATCTTTCCCTGTTCTCGCATAAAAGTCATCAAATACGGAGTTTAGATTTCCTACTGATCGAAGTGGTGCCATATGACTTTTTTAGATATTTATCCTACATCGACGTTTGTAAGTTGATCTCCAGCAGAATAACCGTTTGATGTCCAGTTAGTACCAGAAGACAAGGAATTGACTCCAAAATTACTACTGTTGGCATATTTGAAAGCAAAACCACTTGACCATGTAGTATTATCTTCACCACTTATGACAGTATCAAATGGCACAGGATTTCCAGATGCAGTTATAAATTGTGAAGTATCATATCTTTTAGTGTGTGCTAAGTATGTATCAGCCCATTTCATATCAGTTGTGTATGCATCAGTATATCCATTTCTTCCAACATAACTATTATTAAGTCCGTCAGCAAAAGTTGTATATTGATTTAAAGCGGGCCATGAAGAAGATGTAATACTCACCGCAGATCCATCTAAAAAGTAACGGATTCTATCACTATCCGTTGATTGAGTGCTGTCATAATTCATCATTATATGATGCCAGTTACCATCCATAGCACTTGTCGCACCTGTGTTGGTGGTAAATGCTCCGTACTGAGCACTAAACTCATATTGATATGCTTCAATTTGTCCGTTAGAGTTGATTCTAAAATTGAAGTGATTATTATTAGAACCTAAGGCACCGAGTAACCAAAGTGTTGAACTTGTATCTTTTTTAAACCAAGTGGCAAAAGTCCATGTCCTTCTTCCCGAAACTCCACTAGAATAGTTTCTGTTAAGAAAATCTGTATTACCAGCCGAAGACTGATCTAAACCAAATGGGATGATAGAACTTTCTGGTCCTGGAGGAGGACTTGCTGCCTCTAATCCAGTTGCTCCGAACCTGTAATCGAAACTTGCTGATGAGTTACCAAGAGATCTTACACCCATGATCAGATATCTGTGTCGCCGTTTACAATGAAGTTGACTGCTGAACCAATACCTGTTCCACCACTATCAGGTGCATCAATCGAAACAGACAATGAATCACTAGGTGTCATCACAATCGGATACGTTGATTCAAAGAAAGTCGTCTCGTTTGGTGCTATGTCCAGAGTCAGGAACTTGTTAGCGGTAACACCATAACCAGTCAGTACTGGATTAGTATCTGGATTCAAGTACAGAGAAACACGAGCTGTCCCCAATCCAGTGTTATGCATGATAACATTTTTGATGTAGCAGGTTCCTGCCGTACCAGCATCAGTTGGAGTAGTTCCAGCAGTCAAGATACCAATGGTTGAGATACCAGTGACTGATGTGATATTTAAAAGTTTTGTTTTTACAAATGCCATTTCTTTTTACCTCTATTTTTAGGTGAATAAACAGGAAGTGATGTCAGTTCCCTGAGAAACACCACTTAAACCAGATCCATCACCACTAAATGAAGTTGCAGTGACAACTCCAACAGCGTTGATACCATCGGAGAGAACTTGAATCCCTTTTCTTGCCGTAACCATACCAACAGAATCAATATTGGTTACATCTTGATATGTTAATGTTCCACCTACTGAAACACTTCCACTGAATGTTGCGGCCAATCCAACAACATTCCCACTGAAAGTTGCGTCCGTAGCATCAACATTACCACTGATGGTGACTGTATTTCCAGACCTTGGACCTATTTGGTTTGCTACAATTTTAGACATCAGAGATCTCCGATTTGAAGTACGTCAATAATCATAGTCTTACCAACACCAACAGTGACTGCAACACCAGAGTTGACAGCTACGTTAGGAATCACCGAAACAACATATGATGTAGAACCACCAGCCACAGTTCCATCAAGATTGAGATCTGATGTTACATTTACATGTGCATCAATGTAACTAAATGGTGATGTGGTTCCATCAGCATAATTGATAGCAGTTCCAAGACCACCACCTCCACCTCCACCAGAGATGGAGATGTCAATCGTATCTCCTCTTCTTAGGAAAGTGTTACCAGTTCCAATGAAGTTGAGTGTCTTTGCAGTTCCAACAGATGTTCCACCAGAGTGAATGGCAACTGTTGAACCATAAACAGTTCCAGTAACAGTTAAGTCACCATCAATAGTCTGTGTGGATGCTGCTGATACAATAGCATCAGATACTCTAAAGTCATCCTGAATCTCAAATAGAATCTCATCATTCAGGGCGGCTGGATTAACAAGAGTTACAGTTGCTCCGTCAGTTGCTGTAAAGTCACTACTGTTTGAAAGTCTTACACCATTCCTAAAAACACCAATCTGGTTGATGCGATAACCACCAGTAACTGTAAAGACAGTCTGGTTGTTAGTAGCAAGGACCCTGATGATCTTAGATGCTACATTATCTGTAAGTGATATAGGTCTACCAAGTGGCATCGTACTACTTTTTTAGTTATTTATGTCATCTAGCGTTGGCTTGTCCGCCATACAAATTGAATGTTGGTGCTTCAGCCCAGGCACAGTAGAGGTATTTGTTACCAGATGCGCCATTCTCAGCATTTCCTTGATTTCTTACCTTGAATCCATTTGATACAAAATCAACATAATATGCAGAACCTACTGTGTCTTCAGGATTATTGTTATTAATTTGTAAACTTCCTGCAGTTGGATTAAACTTATCTCTTTCATTATCATGTATCATCCAATGTCCTGGGGAGTAAGTAGCACCATATCCCTTAATCCAAACTAGTGCTGGACGGAATCCACACTCAATGAAATTTCCATCTTCTAATCCGCGCGCAGTGTAGTTTCCAAATTTCTGCAGTCCAGGAACATCGTGCCACAGATATGTGATGTATTCGGCACTATTTGTTGTATAGTTTACATCACCCGCAGTTCCGACACTAAAAACGGATGATGTAGGAGCAGTGCTGTTCAAGGGAGCCACACATGACGAAGGTGGTATTGTGTACAAGAACGATGAAGGAGAAAACAACGAAGTATACATCAACAACCTAGAGATTATTAACCCAGAGACTGGTAAAAAAGAAAACGCAGGGTACTACTTCTCAGAATACCTAAAAGACCGTAACGGTAAATCATTCGCAAAGCTTGCACTAGAAGCCATTAAGAAAGGCGGAACAACTAAAAAACTTAAAGATAGGCTTGCAACTATTGCTGGAGCAAATGAAGAGGCAGCTAAAAACACCGGAGAGATGGGAAGAGATAAAAAATATATAGCTAAGTAC
>BCSF01000820.1_pt1 | contig 11067 bp, 11 predicted proteins | sample 1016431 | NCBI WGS metagenome assembly BCSF01 (sample SAMD00045685;SAMD00045686;SAMD00045687;SAMD00045688;SAMD00045689;SAMD00045690;SAMD00045691;SAMD00045692;SAMD00045684;SAMD00045690;SAMD00045691;SAMD00045692;SAMD00045684;SAMD00045685;SAMD00045686;SAMD00045687;SAMD00045688;SAMD00045689, study...
TGGACATCTGAAAGAGGCAGAGCCGCTAGGCGTAGATGGAATTGTTAATATTATGGAATCAAAAGGACTTGGCGATACAATAGAAAAATTTACCAAAGCTACTGGGATTAAAAAGTTAGCAGACAAAATACCTGGTGGCTGCGGTTGCGCTAAAAGAAAAGAAAAATTAAATAAAGCTTTTCCTTATAAAAAATGAAAAAGATTTGGCAATGGCTAACAGGATCTGTTATAAAAGAGGTTGGCCAAGTAATAGATGATCTTACCACAACAGACGAAGAAAGACTTGCCGCTAAGCAAAAGATTCAGGAGTTGTTAGAAAAAGCAGATCAAGATGCACAAGCTCAAATTACAGAGCGATGGAAGCTTGATATGCAATCAGATTCGTTTTTATCAAAAAATATACGACCGTTAGTATTAATATATCTTACGGTTATATTTACAGCGTTATCGTTTTTCGATGGCAACATCGGTGGCTTCCAAGTTGATGAAGCATATATACCAATATTTCAATCATTATTAATTACAGTATACGGTGCGTATTTTGTTGGGCGTACTTGGGAAAAAGCAAAGAAAACCAACAATAACAAAAATTAAATTAAATAAAATGAGTAAAGTAAAAGATTTAGTATCTAAAGTAGAAGATCAAGAGCTGGTAAACCTACAAGAACTTGTAAAAGCTATCAATCAAGTACAATTACAGATTGGTGGATTAGAAGCTCAAAAACACGACTTATTGCACCAGTTAGTTGGCATTAAGCAGAAGTTAAATGAATTTCAAGAAGAGCTTGAAAAGAAATACGGAAATGTCTCTATAGATATTCAAAGCGGAGAAATTAAAGAAAATGAATCTCCTGAGAAAAATTAGTATAGGAAAAGACTATAAAAATGACGCCATGCACTATTCTGTTGGACAGGAAGTGTATGGTGGTCATACTATAGTTAACATTATAGAGGAAGAAGAAAAGTACTCTATCTATATACAAAAAGGGGATGACGTTATACCATGGAAAGATTTTAATAAAAACATGGCAATTGCTATTGAATATAATATAGACTATTAATGAAAGGCATTTTTGATTTTGTTGTTATACCTAAAGATGATAGATACAACAATACAAAAAATATAAGTGGCCAAGAATTAATATTAAATACCGAATTACAAAACCACAATTTTGTTTCAAGAATAGGTATTGTTATGGCCGCACCCAGTATCAATACAACGGGTGTACGAGAAGGGGACGAAGTTATATTGCACCACAATGTATTTAGGAGGTTTCGAGACATAAGAGGTGTTGAAAAAAATAGTAAAAGCTATTATAAAAACAATATGTATTTTGTTTCGCCGGATCAAATATTCGCATATAAGCGAATGGTAAAGTGGATTCCACTTAATGGATTTAATTTTGTTAAGCCAATAAAAGAAGACAAAATGTTTTCTATAAACTTTGAAAAGCCGTTAGTTGGTATTTTAAAATATAAAGACCCAAATTTACATTCGGTAAATGAAGGCGACCTTGTTGGCTTTAAGCCTGGTTCAGAATATGATTTTTTAATTGATAAAGAAAAATTGTATAGAGTTCCGACCAATTTAATTACAATCAAATATGAATATCAAGGAAACGAAAAAGAATATAATCCAAGCTGGGCGCAAAGCGGTTAATGAATTAATAAAAGTTGCTGAAGAGCCTATAGTAGATTCTGGTGATGATATTACCGCTGACAGACTTAAAAATGCTGCAGCTACTAAAAAACTAGCTATATTTGATGCGTTTGAAATATTGCAAAGAATTCAGGACGAAGAAAATATGTTAGAAAATAAACCTAAAGAAGAAGCCCCTAAGAAAACTTTTAGTGGGTTTGCGGAAAAGAGATCGAAATAATGTACGAACAAACTTTATACAGTGTAATAACACCGATAAAAAGTAATACAATATCGAGACTCAATAAAGGTAAAAAATGGAGTTATGGCTATAACAAAGAGCATGACATTGTTGTTATAAGCAAAACTGGACAAATTGGTGATATATATAAAATACAAAATTTAAAAATAGCATTACCAAAACAGCCGTCTAATATAAACAAATCAAATGATAAATGGGTCGTTGAAGAATTACCAAAAGAATTAAAGCGTATACAAAGCGTATTTGATTGGCGTGATTATCCCGACGACTTTAAAGAAAAATGGGAACCATATATAGATGAACAATTCAAACGCCGTGACGAAGGCCATTGGTTCAATAATAAAGGTGTGGGCACTTACATTACTGGCACTCACTTTATGTACTTGCAGTGGTCTAAGATTGACGTTGGGTACCCAGAATTTAGGGAAGCCAATAGATTATTCTTCATTTTCTGGGAAGCTTGTAAAGCAGACAGAAGATGCTACGGTATGTGTTACCTCAAGAATAGACGTTCAGGATTTTCGTTCATGGCAAGTGGTGAGACCGTTAACATGGCCACAATATCAAGCGATTCGCGATTCGGGATATTATCAAAGTCCGGTGCTGACGCTAAAAAAATGTTTACAGACAAGGTAGTACCTATATCAGTTAACTATCCTTTTTTCTTTAAACCTATACAAGACGGTATGGACCGTCCGAAAACAGAGTTAGCATATAGAATACCAGCGTCAAGACTTACAAGAAAGTCAATACAAAATAAACAAGATCAAGAGTTGCTAGAAGGCTTAGATACAACTATTGACTGGAAAAATACAGGTGACAACAGCTACGACGGTGAAAAATTGAAACTGTTAGTTCACGACGAAAGCGGTAAATGGGAAAAGCCAGATAATATATTAAATAACTGGAGGGTTACCAAAACAACGTTACGATTAGGTAGTCGCATTATAGGTAAATGTATGATGGGGTCTACGTCCAACGCCTTAGATAAAGGTGGTGAAAACTTTAAAAAGTTATATAATGATTCAGACGTTACGAAAAGAAACCGCAATGGACAGACTAAGTCAGGACTATATTCTTTGTTCATACCTATGGAATGGAATTACGAAGGATTCATTGATTCTTATGGCATGCCTGTCTTCAACACACCACAGGAAGATTGCGTTGGCCCTTACGGGGACCTTATTGACGTCGGAGTAATAGAACATTGGGATAATGAGGTTGATGGCTTAAAAGGCGACCAGGATGCTTTAAATGAGTTCTACAGGCAGTTTCCACGCACAGAAGAACATGCGTTTAGAGATGAAACTAAAAATAGTATATTTAATCTTGTAAAAATATACGAACAAATAGATTATAACGAGGATTTATCAAATACTGGGGTAGTAAACATTGGCAGCTTTTCGTGGGAAAACGGAATTAAAGACACCAAGGTTAAATTTACCCCAAATCCAAATGGCAGGTTTAAAATAACTTGGGTACCTAATTATGAATTGCAAAATAGACAATATACAAAGAATGGTCTTAAATTTCCAGGCAATGAGCATATAGGTGCTTTTGGATGTGATCGCTATGATATATCAGGAACAGTTGATGGCAAAGGATCTAAAGGGGCATTACACGGCTTAACTAAGTTTAGTATGGAGAATGCGCCTCCAAATTCTTTCTTTTTAGAATATATAGCCAGACCGCAAACCTCTGAAATGTTTTTTGAGGATGTGCTTATGGCTTGTGTTTTTTATGGAATGCCATTGCTTGCAGAAAATAATAAACCCAGACTTTTGTATTATTTTAAAAGAAGAGGGTACAGAGGCTACTCAATGAATAGACCGGATAAAATATGGAATAAATTATCTGTAGCAGAAAAAGAAATAGGTGGTATACCTAATTCTAGTGAAGACATCAAACAAGCTCATGCCGCCGCTATAGAAGCATACATAGATAAATATGTGGGCTTAAAATCGGATGGGCAATATGGAGATATGTATTTTAATACAACTTTAAATGATTGGGCAAAATTTGATATAAATAAAAGAACAAAGTTTGATGCCGCTATAAGTTCAGGGCTTGCTATAATGGCTTGCAATAGGCACTTATATAGGCCAGTCGCTCCTGTTCAAAAGCAAAAGTTAAATTTAAATATTGCTAAATATAAAAATAGCGGTACAATATCGAAAATAATAAAATAACATATGGCTGAGTCAGTTGTAAAAAGTTTTTTTCCTAGCCAAGTTGCTAGTGACGAAGAAAAAATGTCATCAGAGTATGGCCTTCGGGTAGGTAGAGCTATTCAAGACGAGTGGTTTAAATCAGACTCAGGCACTTCGAGATATAGAAGCAATCAAAATACATTTCATCATTTAAGACTATACGCTAGAGGCGAGCAGCCGATACAAAAATATAAAGATGAATTATCAATTAACGGTGATTTGTCTTACTTAAATTTAGATTGGAAACCAGTTCCAATTATTTCAAAGTTTGTAGATATATTAGTTAATGGTATTTCAGAAAGATCTTTTGATATAAAAGCATATTCTCAGGACCCTTATGGCGTAAGCAAAAGGACTGCTTATATGGAATCCATTATTCGCGATATGCAAACTAAAGAGTTAAACGAGTTTGCAGAAGCAGAATTTGGTATAAATCTTTTTGAAAATGACCCTGAGCTTTTGCCTGATAGCCAAGAGGAGCTAGAATTACATATGCAGCTGACTTATAAACAAGCTGTTGAATTAGCGGAAGAGCAAGCGATCCAGACCTTGTTAGATGGTAATAATTATGATTTAACAAAGAAGAGGGTTGTATATGATTTGTCTGTTATAGGTATTGGTGCTGTAAAAAATAGATTTAGTAAATCTGAAGGGGTTGTTGTTGACTACGTTGATCCCGCTAATTTAGTTTATTCATATACTGAATCACCGTATTTTGATGATATATACTATTGTGGTGAGGTTAAAAGCATACCTTTAAATGAGCTAAAGAAACAATTTCCTGATTTAACGCAGGAAGATCTAGAGCAAATATCTAAACAGGGTTACCAAAATAATGGTTTCTACGATAGAACTATAAGAAATTACGATCAGTCTGACAGTAACACAGTGCAAGTATTGTATTTTAATTTTAAAACTTACATGAACGAAGTTTATAAAGTTAAAGAAACCGCAACAGGTGCAACTAAAATATTAGTAAGAGACGATCAATTTAATCCTCCAATTGAAATGCTTGAGGAACAATTCGGAAAGCTTTCGAGATCTTTAGAGGTTTTATATGAAGGTGTTTTAGTTTTAGGAACAAACTTTTTACTAAAATGGGAAATGGCAAAAAATATGATGCGTCCAAAAAGCGATCATACGAAAGTGCTTATGAATTATAGCATTGTGGCCCCTAGAATGTATAAAGGTAAAATAGAATCTATAGTTAGCCGTATAACAGGATTTGCTGATATGATACAGTTAACCCATCTTAAGTTACAGCAGGTGATGTCAAGAATGATACCTGATGGTGTTTATCTTGATGCAGATGGTTTAGCCGAAATAGATTTAGGTAATGGAACAAATTACAATCCGCAAGAAGCCTTAAATATGTTTTTCCAAACAGGTTCTGTAATAGGAAGATCATTTACGCAAGAAGGCGATATGAATCCAGGCAAAGTTCCTGTTCACGAAATAGCTAGCGGATCTGGCGGTCAAAAATTACAGTCTTTAATATCTACGTATAATTATTATTTACAAATGATACGTGATGTAACGGGACTTAATGAAGCCAGAGATGGTAGTGCTCCAGATTCAAGAGCGCTTGTTGGTATTCAAAAAATGGCAGCAGCAAATTCTAATACAGCAACAAGGCATATATTAGATGCTGGTTTATTTATAACTGCGCAGACTGCGGAGTGTTTATCATTAAGAATATCAGATATATTAGAATATTCACCATCAAGAGACGCGTTTATACAAAAAATTGGTGGGCATAATGTTGCTACATTAAAAGAAATGTCTGATTTACATCTTTATGATTTTGGTATATTTTTAGAATTAGCACCAGATGACGAGGAACGCTCAATGCTAGAAAACAACATACAAACTGCGTTGTCGGCTGGCCTTATAGATTTATCTGATGCTATAGATATTCGCGAGATTAAAAATATAAAACTCGCTAACCAAGTTTTAAAAATACGAAGAAAGCGCAAACAAGAACAAGATCAGTTAATACAGCAGCAAAATATAGAAGCGCAAGCGCAAGCGAACGCGCAAGCGCAAGAAGTTGCAGCAGCAGCAGAAGTACAAAAGAATGAAGCTTTAACAGCACAAAAAGCTCAATTGCTTCAAATGGAAAACAATTTTGAATTACAAAAAATGCAAGCTGAGGTAGCTGCTAAAAAAGAATTAATGGCTCAGGAGTTTCAATACAACATGCAACTAAAGGGTGTTGAAGCAACCGGGCAAAAAGAAAAAGAAGCTCAAAAAGAAGACAGAAAAGACGAAAGAACAAAGTTGCAAGCAACGCAGCAAAGTCAACTTATAGAGCAAAGAAAAAACAATACGCCGCCTCAAAACTTTGAATCCAGCGGAAACGACATTATTGGCGGAGGATTTGACTTAGGTTCCTTCGAGCCTAGGTAATAATAATAGTAGTAATTATATAATATTTTATCATGTTAGAAAACCAAGAAGAAGAGGTTCTTGACTCTCAGGAGGGAAGCCAAGAACAGCCTGTTGCTGAAAACGAAGCGCCAGAGCAAAATGTAGACTCACCTGTTTCGCAGGATGATGAAGGCACAATAAAAATAGATTTTACTAAGCTTAATAAAGAAGAGGATGCCATTCAAGAGCAAAGCCCAGATGACAGCGATGTTGCTGTCGGAGAATCCCAAGACAGTAGCGACAGCGAAGAAGTGGTTGAAGAAATACGGGAGCCCGAACAAGAAGAAAAAACTATTCTCGAAGAAATAACCGAGGAAGAAGTACAAGAAAAAACACAGCAGCTTACAGAAGATATTACAGAAGCTGTTGCAGAATCAAATGAAACAGGTGTTGAGTTGCCTGAAAATATTCAAAAGGTTGTTGATTTTATGAATGAAACAGGCGGATCGCTTGAGGATTATGTAAAATTAAATACAGATTATTCTAGCTTAAGCGAGAGCCAATTACTTAGAGAATATTACGAGACTACAAGACCTCATTTAGAAAAAGATGAGATTGACTTTTTAATGGAAGACAATTTTTCATACGACGAGGAACTTGATGAGCAAAGAGATATACGTAAAAAGAAAATAGCTTATAAAGAAGAGCTAGCAAAGGCTAAAAAGCACTTAGATGGGCTAAAGTCTAAATATTACGAAGAAATTAAAGCTGGATCTAGGTTAAGTCCAGATCAGCAAAAAGCTGTTGACTTCTTTAACAGATATAATAAAGAACAAGAAACTGTTAAAAAAGAAAACGAACAACAGGCAAAAATATTTTTACAGCAAACTGATACTGTTTTTGGCGAGAATTTCAAAGGTTTTGATTATTCTGTCGGGGACAAAAAGTATAGGTTTAAAGTTAAAGATACCACAGAGGTTAAAAATACCCAAAGCGATATCAATAATTTCGTCAAGAAGTTCTTGAACGACAAAAATGAAATGGTAGATGCTAAAGGATATCACAAATCTCTATTTACAGCAATGAATGCTGATGCTATTGCTAATCACTTTTACGAACAAGGAAAAGCTGATGCAATGAAAAGCAGTATTGAAAAATCAAAAAATGTGGATATGGATCCGAGAGGGACTCATGAAAAAGTTACTACAGCAAATGGTTGGCAAATACGGGCGGTACCAAGCGATAGTGTTAGTGGTTCAAAGTTGACAATTCAACACAGATAATTAACCATTAAAAAATAATAAAATGGCATTTGCAACTTCTCCAACCACGATGTCACAATTAAGTCACCTAACTCCACGCCCAGTAAAGGGTTTGTTTGGTGACAACTATCTTTCTGTAGGAGAGATGGATTTTACACAACAGTTTCTACCTGAAGTATACGAAAAAGAAGTAGAGAGATACGGTAATCGTACTATCTCTGGATTTTTACGTATGGTTGGGGCAGAAATGCCTATGGCTTCTGACCAAGTAGTATGGTCTGAGCAAGGGCGTCTACACATTGCTTATGATGACGTAGAGGTGGTAGATACAACTAACTTAACATTTCCAGCTGATCACTTAATCGGACCAGGAATGACAATCGTTGTGTCTAAAGGATTTACAACTCAAAAAGCATATGTAAAGGCTGTAACAGGACAAAACGTAGAAGTAGACACTTACGGTGAAGTATCTGGTATTACGATTACTGGTACTGACGTAAAAGTATTTGTTTACGGATCTGAATATTCTAAAGGGACATCATTAGCTGGTAATTCAGTTGACGCTTCTTTCACGACTTTCAACAACAAGCCAATTATCCTTAGAGATAAGTATAATGTAAATGGTTCTGATGTTGCTCAAATTGGTTGGGTAGAAGTAACTACTGAAGCTGGAACTTCTGGTTACCTTTGGTATTTAAAGTCTGAGCACGAAGCACGTATTCGTTTCGAGGATCAACTTGAAATGGCTATGGTTGAGGCAGAAAAATCATTAAACATTGACGGAACAACAAGAGATATTGCACAAGCTGCTCAATTTGGTGGCGGTGGAACAATCACTGGTTCTGACGGTTTATTTTCTGTACTTGAAACTCGTGGTCTTGTATACAATGATGCAGACTTTGGAGCAGCCGGTACAGGTGGTGCACCAAGCCCTGGATTAGGTGAATTTGATACTATTTTAGCTGAGCTAGATAAGCAAGGAGCTATTGAAGAAAACATGCTTTTCTTAGACCGAGCTACTTCTTTATCAATTGACAATATGCTTGCACAGCAAAATACTTATGGAGCTGGCGGTACATCTTACGGTGTATTTGACAACTCTGCAGATATGGCATTAAACTTAGGTTTCTCTGGGTTCCGTAGAGGTTCTTATGACTTCTATAAAACTGACTGGAAATATCTAAACGACTCTACTACTCGTGGATTAGTTGCTGATGTAGAAGGTGTTTTAGTACCAGCTGGAACTTCAACAGTTTATGATCAACAATTAGGTAAGAATATCTCAAGACCATTCCTACACATTCGCTACAGAGCTTCTGAAGCTGATGACCGTAGACTAAAATCTTGGGTGACTGGCTCAGTTGGTGGTAACTTTACAAGCGACGCTGATGAAATGAATGTTCATTTCTTATCTGAAAGAGCGCTATGTGTACAAGCTGCTAACAACTTTGTATTGTTGAAAAGCACTGGAGCATAATCCAACTTTATTGTAATGATTACCCTCGTCTTGTCGACGGGGGTAGTTATTACTTTTATTAACATTTTTATTATATTATATCATGGCTAAAAAAGCTAAAGCAGAAGAAACAATTGAGGTTGCGCCTCAGCCAACCGTTTCCAAAAAAGAAACAGTTAAAACGCCAGCTAAACCTAGTTGGGAAATTAAAGATAGATTATACACGTTAAAAAGCAATAGGCGGCCTTTAGTATTTACAATACCTTCGCGACATACAGCTAAGCGACCATTACTTTGGTTTGACGAAGAAAAAGGTTATCAGAGGGAGCTAAAATATGCTACTATTCAAAGATCGCCATTTGTTGACGAACAACAAGGGCCAGCTACATTAGGCAGAATTGTAATGAGAGATGGTGCTTTGCGTGTACCAAAAGAAAACCAAGTTTTACAAAAATTACTTTCTTTATATCATCCATTTAGAGATGAGGTTTACGAAGAATACAAACCAGTTCAACAAGCGGCTAATCAATTAGATTGGATCGAGGCAGAAATAGAGGCTTTGAATTTAGCTAAATCACTTAGTGTTGACGAGCTAGAAGCTATATTAAGAGTTGAGTTTGGCAATAAAGTAAATGAGCTGTCTAGCAGTGAATTAAAAAGAGATGGATTAATTTTTGCTAAAAGAAAACCATTGTTATTTGTAGAATTAGCACAAGACGACAACGTGCAGCTAAGAAACTTTGGAATTAAAGCAGTGGAGTCTAGAATTATTCAACTATCTGCAGATCAAAGAACATTTACATATGGTGATGCCAAAAGAAAACTTTTAACAGTACCATTCGATGAAAACCCATATTCAGCATTGGCTGCATGGTTTAAAACCGACGATGGTGTTGAAGTTTACAAGGCAATTCAAAAACGACTTTAATAGTCACTCATAATGGTTAGGCCATCTTATGGGTGGCCTAATTATTATAAATAAAAAATTATGGCTGTAAGCATAGATACTGTTTATCAAAGAGTATTATCAATACTCAATAAAGAACAACGAGGGTATGTTACGCCTCAGGAATTTAATTTATTTGCAAATCAAGCGCAATTAGATTTATTCGAACAATACTTTTACGATATAAATCAATTCGGTAGATTACCGGGCAATGACACGGAGTATTCTGATATGCTTAAACTGCTCGATGAAAAAATAGCTCTTTTTGAAACAAAAACTCCATTAAACTACTTATCTAGCTCAAATGGCACTTTCGTTTTGCCGGCAGATTTGTATCGACTTGGTACAATTATATATGCTAATTCCACAACAAAAAATATATTAGATCCAGCATTGGGACCAGAAACTCCTATAACAACAGTAGAAGATGTTACGGTAGAGCGAATAAATCCTAATGAATTCTTATATATAAACTCTTCCCCACTAACAAAACCTAGAAATGTACGCCCTATATACGTGGCTGATGATAGAGGCATTAAAGTATACGGTGACCAAGAAATAACAGACAACGTTAGTGCTACATATATAAGACAACCCGCAAAAGTTGAATGGAAATATCAAATGGTATTAGGTGAAGCATTATATGACTCAACATATTCCGTTGATTTTGAATTGCACGCTTCTGAAGAAACTGAATTGGTTATAAAAATACTTGAGCTAGCAAGTTTAGCGTCAAAAGAATTAGCCGTTAATCAAATAGCTACACAGGAAGAGGTTAGAAATACACAACAAGAAAAATCATAATAAATGGGATTACTTACTCAAAATAACGAACAATATTACCTCGGCGCTGATGGCAAATGGAATAGCTGGGATGAGAATTATGGTGATTACCAATTTACTACAATAAAAGATGTTATAA
>BCSF01000821.1_pt1 | contig 11049 bp, 10 predicted proteins | sample 1016431 | NCBI WGS metagenome assembly BCSF01 (sample SAMD00045685;SAMD00045686;SAMD00045687;SAMD00045688;SAMD00045689;SAMD00045690;SAMD00045691;SAMD00045692;SAMD00045684;SAMD00045690;SAMD00045691;SAMD00045692;SAMD00045684;SAMD00045685;SAMD00045686;SAMD00045687;SAMD00045688;SAMD00045689, study...
AAGAAGTCTTGCCACGAGGCAACGCTTTGTGATATACTGAGAGGGTTAACACCCTCTTTTTTTATGCACGGATCACTTGACCCAGATGAAAAAGTTATGGCAGAATCTGAAGCTCAACTAGAGAATCATCTAGCAGCAAAGCGTAAGGCAATCGCAGTTTGTAATCAAGGTGTTGTTAGTAAACTGTATGATGTAATTGCCGAACTTGGGTGGGATTGCTATGACAATGTTGCTGTAGAGATTGGTGGTACTTCAGTCTATGAGATTGATGGTGCTGGCACCAAGTGGGCACCTGTCAAAGGCACTCGCAAGTATAACAAGGATGCATTTATCGTGATTAAGAATCTTGATCGTAATCCTATTGTACCTTCTCAGGCAAATCCAGATCTAAAGCAACATCATGAGTGAGAATTATGTCATTATTTTATAAAAATAATTCTTCAATATATCATGTACATATTCCAAGAACAGGTGGGAGATTCATTACTCAAACTTTGGTAGGTAATGATTATGAGGTTGCAAACCATACGTGCGATGATGATGTAATTTTATATGGTATTGAGTGTTATCATTTACACTATCCTCTGTATGAATATTTTGAGGATGTACCAAGTTCACTGCAATTTGCAGTTTGTAGAAATCCTATCACTAGATTTTGGTCAGAGTTTTCTACTGTTGCAATAAAAAGACAATATACTCAAGATGACATAGAACCTTTAAATGAGTATGAAAATTTTTGTCATTGGATAGATCTTGAAAGAATGACTCATCACTATGCAAAAAATTGGTTTAGACCTCAGCATGAATTTGTAAGTGATAAAACTGCCATTTGGAAATTTGAAGATGGTCTTGGTAGGTCATTTAGGTCTTGGTTTTATGAATTAACTGGTGATGAGTTGGCCGATAGAGAATACTCTTACTATGGAGATGAAGATACTGAACTAAATCCCAAAAGAAAAGAATTTACAATATCAAAATCCATCATGGATAATGTTTGTAAATACTATCAAGAAGATTTTAAGCGGTTTAATTACGATGAGTGATAATATTGTTCCATTGTTTCCGACACCAGTCGGTGCATATGAGATTGATATTGATTTGGATTTTGTGTACCGCAAAATCACTGAGTATACATCTGCACCTCATTTTTTGCTTGAGGATTCTGATTCTAGTTTTGGGCAAGATAGTAATATTTTAGAAGACTCGGAGCTTGCTGATCTCAGGTCTAAAATATTGGAGTGTATAGATGACTATACTGATACAACTTGTCTTCAACCTCTTGATATAACTGGTGCTTGGTATAACCAAATGAAAAAAGGTGATAAAGTTACCTTACATCGACATGAAGGTAGTGTTATTAGTGGTGCTTTTTATGTAAAAACTGATGAGGATACGGTTCCCCTGAGATTTCAAAGTCCATTAAAACCATATAAAATGAATGACCTGTATGAGAATTTTAATTCTCAGTATGCAAGTTCTGGAGTTCAGATTAATGTTCAACCAGGAAGTCTTTTATTATTTCCTAGTTGGTTAGAGCATGAGACTGATGCGGAGAGAGGTGAAAGGTGTGTAATTAGTTTTAATACTTTTTATCGAGCAGCGATGTTTGTAAATCCTGACACCTAAGTTGACGGGTGTTTGAAACTATCTAATATAGTATAGGTTCGCATAGAACACTTACTATGAGAAAAATCAATACGTTCATACTAGGTTTTACTATTGCAATCATTGATTACCTCTACAGGGGTAGACACTTCCAAAGATTCTGGGTGCTTGAGGAGATTGCTCGGGCACCCTATTTTGCTTTTTTGAGTGTGCTTCATTTGCGTGAATCGCTAGGTTTACGTGGTCAGTGGCACATCTATTTGATGAAAGAACACTTTGAGCAGTCGGTCAATGAAACAGAACATCTGGAGTATATGGAAAGTAGGGGCGGTAATTCTTATTGGATTGATCGTTTCTTTGCCAGACACCTCGTCCTTATCTATTATTGGATCAATGTGGTTTATTATTGGTTGGCTCCTCGCGCTGCTTACCATCTCTCCTACGAAATAGAGATGCACGCAGCAGAAACATATGCACACTACCTATCATATGAGGACTATGACGATAAAAAAATCTGGGAGATTATGAACGATGAGATTCAGCACTTCCAAGAACTTGCAGAAGCAATGAGAATTCTTGACCCTGATCATCTAACTGTAAGAGAGAAGGATCGTGAACCATTCCCACCAGACGTTAGTGACTTGGTAGTAAAAGAGGAGGTTATCAAATGAACTTAGCAAACGCACTTTTATGGATCTCTCCAGTGTTTGTGATTACTACAGTGTATTTTGGGATAAGAAAAGGAGAGAATAACTATTATGACAGCGACAAGTATGACGGGAATGGATGTGCTCACTAAAGGAATTGTAATCTTCGGTGCTACTGGAGATTTGTGTAAGAGGAAATTAATTCCTGCATTATATAAACTCTGGCAGAAAGATCTTCTCCCAGAAAATTTTGTAATCACTGGATGTGCTAGACGTGAACCAACACCACAACAGTGGAAGGAATCTTTAGGTGATTATCCAGAAGAGTTTTTTCATCATTTAGATTATGTCTCTGCAGATCTAGATAATATTGATAGTCTCTCTCACCTTCCAGATTATCTAGACGACAATACTTATTTTTTGTCCGTACCGCCAGAAAGATATGCGAATGCTATCATCAATCTCAAAGAAGCAGGAAGACTCGAAGACCCAGAAACATCCCGTGTGGTTATTGAGAAACCCTTTGGGCACGATTATCAATCTGCTAGTGATTTACAGTCTGTGGTTGAGCGATATCTACGCGAAAAACAAGTCTATCGCATTGACCATTATCTTGGCAAAGATACTGTTAATAACATACTTGCTACTCGGTTTAGCAATATTCTGCTGGAACCTCTATGGAACCGTAATTACGTAGATGAGATTCAGATTTTTGCTACTGAGACTTTAGATTGTAATGGACGTGCTCAGTATTATGACACTGCAGGTGCAGTTCGTGACATGTTGCAGAACCATGTCCTTCAAGTCCTAGCACTAATTGCTATGGAAGCACCCTGTAAGATGGATGCTAGGGAAATCAGACGCGAGAAGACAAAAGTTCTTGCTGCCACTAGAATGGGTACAAATGCTATTCTTGGACAATATGACACCTATCGTTTTGAAGAGGGGGTTGATCCTGACAGTCGTACTCCTACCTATTTTGCTGGTACTTTATTCGTTGATAACTGGCGTTGGGAGGGAGTTCCTTTTAATGTCATGACGGGCAAGAAGATGCCCTATGGATGTGTGGAGGTTGTAATTAAATTTAAGGCACCACCACAACAACTATTTGAGGGTGAGGTCAATGATCGTATTGTTATGCGTCTACAACCACATCCGCATCTTGATATTATGATGGACATCAAGACTCCTGGTATGAGTCAAGGAGTTGAACCAGCAACATTAACACATAGGTATCCTGATTGGTTGGGGGTCGATGGCTACGAGAAACTTCTTTTTGATTCTATCAACGGTAACCAGTCTAACTTTGTCCATGCAGATGAGGTCATGGAATCCTGGAGAATCGTTGATGATCTTCTCTGTACTGGGGAATCTTGCCCCATTCTTACTATTCCTTATCTATACACAAGTGGCTGGGGACCCCAGTCCAAAGCGGAAGAGATAACTAATTGGGATTATCCAGCATGAACTTTGAACTTACAATGGAGGATTACACAATCATCCTCAATGCATTGCACTACTATAAGAAGGTTGAGAAGTATCCAAACTTTGCTCACTTTGATGAGGATCGTATTAATACCTTACGAGATAAACTTGCACAACAATTGGTCCCTTCTAAAAAACTTAAACTAGAATGAGCACTCTTTTTGTACTTTTATTTGTATCATTGCTGATTGCTGCCATGGAATTAACTTGGCCAGGACGGTATAGAGGATAGTTTATAAATATATGAAACCCAGTGTAGATTATAATGGCAGCAGTACCATTGAATCTGACCCTAGAGCAGGGAACAGACTTCCAAGTAAACTTTACTGTAAGGAATAAAGATCAGTCTCCTCTCAATCTTCTTGGTTATACTGCATCCAGTGAGATGCGGAAGCATTATACTGCGACAAAAAAGTATGACTTTGATGTCACTTTTGTTGATAGATCTCAGGGTAGATTGAGACTTAGCATGACAGATGCTGTCACTGGAACTTTGGCAGAGGGTAGATATGTCTATGATGTATTTGTAACTTCTGCAAATGGAACCAAGACAAAGGTTGTCGCTGGTATGGTCTTAGTACAACCAGGAGTTAGCTTCTAATGGCAGATTACATAATCACGTTAGATGATGATCAGGACGCCAGTATTGCTCCACCAGATTATACTCTTAGTGTAAATTATGAGATTCCATCAAAGAGTGTACAGTATCAGAATTTAATTCTTGATAATATTGCATCTCAGTTTGATGGAACTAAGACTACATTTCCACTTACTGTTGATGGTGATCCATACACTCCAGTAAATGCTCAGGGATTAATCATATCTATTAATGATGTGGTTCTTAGTCCAGGGGTTGATTACAATGTAAGTGGTACTGAGATTATCTTCACAACTCCTCCTGCAGCGAGTAGTGAATTTTTTGGTGTTGCCCTCAGGACAGTTGCGGACCTAACTAGAACAATTAATTTTGTTCTTGATAATGGTTCCAATGATATTACTTCTGGAGTGAAGGGATCTCTTGGTCTTGATGTATCTGGTAGAATTGAATCCTGGACCTTGGTTTCAGAGAACGAAGGTTCAATTGTTATAGATATTAAGAAGGATAAGTATGATACTTATCCAGATAGTTTGACTTCCATTGTAGGATCTGAGTATCCACGGTTGTCAACTCAAAAGAAAAATAGAGACGAGTCACTGTCCACTTGGACTACAGACGTTGTTGCTGGTGATATTTTAGATTTTAGCGTTGTCTCTTGTACGGGCATTCAAAAATGCTCACTGTTCCTTAGACTAATCCTATAATTAAGGAACATTATAAATAAATCATAGGAAACACATGTTCATTAGGAGTCCACTCAGATGGCTTTATTAGTATCCGACAACGGTGAACTTCAGTCGCTCAGATACCTGGTTAATTCTGATAGAAATATCCCCAGAAATCTTATCTTGAAACTGTATACTTCAAATACAGTTCCAACTGAGACTGATGTTCCCTCCCAGACCGCATATTACGAACCCTACGACGCTACAGGTCTTGTAGGTTATGGCACTGCGCCTTCCACAGGTTATCCTTCCATCATCAACGCACGTCATGATGAGGATTATTCCAGACAGTATGGAATCTTCCTGAACGGAAGTGAGTGGAATGTAAGAACCATTCTTAACCCAATCGCTACCACCACTGGCAGTGGTAACGTCAACGAGTACACGATCACGGTATCCTCTGTTTCCAATATCGCGGTTGGTCATTATGTAAGCGGCGGTAATGTCGGTACTAACGCTGTTGTTGCGGCAATCGATGGTAACACTATCGTTCTTACTGTAAAGAACGCTGCTACCTTCTCTAACCAAGCACTTGAGTTTGGTGTTGGCACAACAACTGCATCTTATCCTGAGCAGACTTTCACCTTTACTTCTGCTGCTAATAACATCTACGGTTATTATCTGATCAGAGCAAACAACCTGCCTATCTCCCTGAACGGTGTTGAGCACGCGGTTAACGTCGGAACTGGTCTGACCATCGGTAAGGCACAGACAAGTGGAACTATCGGTAACTCTTATATCGATCTGTATCCATTCCAATGGGCTCCAACCGTATCTGGTATCGGATCTGAGTTTACTCTGACTGTATCCTCTAATGTTGGTATTAATACCAGACAAAGAGTTCTTGGTGCTGGAATCGCTGAAGGTGCAAGAGTTGTTGGTATCATGAATACCACCACGATTGTTCTTGACAAGAAGAACACTGGCACAGTATCTGGTGTTGCTACCTTCTATCAAGAGAACACCGAAGACATCTGCGTCGGCATGGGTGTCACCCACGGTAACATTGGTGGTGAGGTTGCTGCTATCCTCGCAGATACTACTATCACTGGTATCGATGAGAAGACTGGTAGAATCTACCTGAGCAGCGAACTTCAGAACAACATCCAGAATGCTACTGGTAACATCGTCTACTTCAACTATGCTGAGGTAAGCGTTGGTGCTACTACTCACGGACTGGTCGCTGGTGATGTAATCTACGTTGCTGCTGGTGCTGCTAACACCACCACAACTTCTGGCACTTACACCATCCACACCACTGAGGATGAGAGCACCTTCACCACTGCCCCTGCGATGACAGGTATCGGAAGTGCAACTCTCTACAACAGCATCTTCTTCGCTGAGAGATTCACAAATGGTCCTTACAACATTCAGAACAACGGTGACCAAATCAAAGTTACTCTGAACGTCAGCCTCGACTGATTACTTACACAATATACTTTGTCATGGAGGGGTTGCCTGGTGCGATCCCTCCTATTTTTTTAGGAGATAATAATCGCTATGCCCGCTTTTAATGTAGGTGTAAATTCAACTTTTGAACAGCAGCGTCAGATAATAAATGCAATCGCTGTTGATACCTTTGCATTATCAACAACTTTATCTGGTATTACTTCAGACGGTCTCGTAGTAACTTATAGCGAGGAGTCTGGAGTATCTACCGTTTCGGGATACGCTAACATTGCAGGGGTCGCAACTTATGCAACTAATGCTGGAGTATCTACATATGCATCTTTTGCTGGAGTATCTACCTATGCTGGTCTTGCAGGTGTAGCAACTTACGCTGCAAGTGCAGGTGTAGCAACCAATGCAGACTATGCTACCACCGCTGGGTCTGCTGCTTTTGCAACTGTAGCAGCGGGTGCAACTAATGCAGACTATGCAACACAAGCAGGAGAGGCGGCGTTTGCTCCTTATGCTGGCATCTCTACCTATGCAACAACTGCTGGTGTAGCAACTAATGCACAAGGACTTACTGGATCTCCTAATGTAATTGTTGGTGTCATCACTGGTGGATTATTTGTTGGAGATGGATCAGAACTTACTGGTATTAATGTAGGTGTCTCTACATTTGCTGACGTTGCTGGATTTGCCACTGCCGCAGGCAATGCCTCTACTGCTGATTATGCTTCTATCGCTGGACTGGCAACTGCTGCAGCAGGACTAACAGGAACACCAAACCTGAACGTTGGTATTCTTACAGCAACAAAGTTTGCTGCAAATGATGCAGAGTTTACTGGAATACTGACTGCACAGAGTCTTAAAGCAATCTCTGGATATATCTTATCTCCAGATAATCAACAGTCGGTACAAATCCTGAGTGGTAGTGGATCTGTAAACTTACCACTTGGTGTTGGTACGGGTGTTAATGTTGCAGGTATTGTAACTGCTCTGAGATTTGTTGGTGATGGATCTCAACTGACGGGTGTTAATACTACAGGTGTTACTACTATCACTGCGGGTGATAATATTATTGTCTCTCAGACTGGACAGGTTGCAATCGTAACTGCTGTATTCAGTGGTGGTGCAACAGGATTCTTTGCGGGAACAAACGGTGTTGGTATTGGTACAACTTCTAAGGTTGGTATCGGTACAACCATACCATCACAGATGCTTACAGTTAAGGGCAACGTTGATGTTGATGGTAATATTGTAGTAAATGGTGAGATTAGCGCACCTTCCAGAATTAAATTTGGAAGTGGTGGAGAGAATATAAAAATTGGTGATATAACTGGTGGTAGTGGCGCTGCTAATATCGCTATTGGTGATCAAGCGTTATCTTTGAACAACAGTGGTGCTGGTCACAACATCTCTATTGGACAATTATCAAATTACGCTATAACTTCTGGTCAGTATAATACATCCATTGGTGACAGAGCAGGACAGAACTTGACATCTGGATCTTATAATGTTCTGCTTGGTGCATACAGTGGTAATCAGAATGGATTAGATCTCAGAACATCATCTAACAATGTTGTTCTGTCTGACGGTGCTGGTAATATTAGACAGTATATTAACTCTAGTGGTGATGTAGGTATTAAGACTACTATTATTACTGAGGCATTGACGGTTGCTGGTGTTGTATCTGCAACATCATTCTATGGAACACTTCCTGCAAGTCAGTTGACTGGTGCTCTTCCATCTCTTGATGGTTCTGCATTGACTGGTGTTACTGCTATTGGATCTGGTGTTGAGATTAGAGATAGTGATTCTCCTGTTGGTGCTGCAGCGACAATCAACTTTGGTAATAACCTTAGCGTAGTATTGAGTGCAGGTATTGCCACAATCACTGGATCAAATACTGCATCGTTTGCAACTGAAGCTGGTGGTCTTACTGGTCAACCAGATATCATTGTTGGAAGTGTTACTGCTAATGGTGATGTAGGTATTGCTACAGGATCAAAACAGATTAACTTTATTCCTAGCAATAATCTTGGCAATACTCAAATTAAAGTTATAAGTGATAATACACAGCAATATAGAGGTTCCGTATTTAACTTATTAAATGGATCTAACGGAACTGAATTTTTACATGCAAACCTTACTCCAACACCAGCAGGAGGACAATATTTTGCAATACAAAAAACTGATGCTAGTGCTGGGTATGAACAACAGATTGCAATTTATAATTATGATAATGATGAGTGGTTGTTTAACACAGGTTCATCCAATGTTCTAGGATTATCTATTAATAATGGAAAGGTTGGTATTGGAACATCTGCCTTTACTAATACCTTAACTGTTGCTGGGAATGCAAATGTCAGTGGTTCTTGCACTGCAGCATCTTTTTATGGGTCTGCTGCTAACTTAACTAATTTACCCGCAGCAGCACTGACTGGAACTCTTCCTGCAATTGATGGTTCCAATCTTCTCAATGTAACTGCTGCAGGAACTGGTGTTAATGTACAAGACGATGGTGTCGGTGTTGGTGCTGCTGCCACTGTAATTAACTTTGCTTCTGGTCTGAATGTAGTTGCCTCTGCTGGTATTGCTACTGTCACTGGATCTGGTGGCGGTGCTCAGTCAAGAACCATTGTCAGTGGAGTGACGACAGCGATTGCAAATCTCGGAATTGGTAATACCGATATCATTGGTCAGAAGTCTTATGCTTTGATGAAGGTTGGTCTATCTACGGCAGGTTGGATACGACTATATACTGATAGTACATCTAGATCAAATGATGTGAGTAGAAGTGTTGGAGAAGATCCAGCACCTGGTAGTGGTGTGATTGCAGAGGTTGTTACCACTGGAATCTCCACCCAGCAAATCATTACTCCTTTTGCTATGGGTGGCAACATGGATGAACCTGTTACTAATAAAATCTACGTCGCCATACAAAACCTATCTGGTTCGACGCAAACAATCACTGCAAACCTCACCATTCTTCAACTGGAGGCATAAAGATAAATGGCAATTACTACAAGCTCTTTTAAAGTAAATGCTGGGTGGGCGTCATCCGATGTTATCACCCAAATGGAACAGGCAATGACCTCCCTTGGATGGCAGGGTAGTGAGATTAGTGGATATATTGTTGGTATTGGTACAATTATTGGTGGTGGTGATACTAATGCATTAGATTATTATGAAGATGTAAGACCAAAATCAACTACTGGTGTTGGTACGCAAGCTAGTTTTGCTGTTTTCAGGGATACTGTTGGTATAAGAAAAGTGATGGTTAATCGACCTGGAGTTGGATATACTTCGGGAGAGATCATAACTCTGTCTGCTGATGATATTGGCGGATTCTCAAACGGTGCTACTGATTTATCCTTCTCGGTATGTGTTGATGAAACTGTTGGTAATGGAACAACAGTCGCTATAGCACTTACAAGCATCGCTTATCAAGGAAGCGGTGATGCTGGTAATACCTATACTATGGATTTTGGTGTATTTGATACTGATAGGGCAGGAGTAGTTGGTTATGGGCATACTATTATTACTGTTAGGGAGGGTGATACTGTTAGTATTGCTAACAGTTATAGTAATAGCTATGATCCTGCCATAGTTCTCCCTCACATCTATGAACAAAGTTCTGCAACAGCTAATACCAGCCACTTAGGTGGATTAGATTATTCTATAAACACTGATGATGGATATACTTCATATACTTTTAAGATTGGTCAGGCAGGAACTTATCTTATTAAGAGTGGTAATTCAAATCTGGGACCAGAGTGTGGAAAAGTAGTTGTTCTACCTTGGAGTGGTGAATCTGGAGATAGAACTGTTCTTGGATTCGGAACTAACACTTCTTTCTGGGAGAAGGATCTTGCATCTAATAGACCATGGGGTGTTCAAAAACATCAGATCGCATCGAATAAATTATATGGACATACATATAGATCTTTCAGGCAAGATACTAGTGGTGGTTACTTAGATATATGGTCATTCAGCGGTTACATGCATGATTATCCTAATAATCGTTATGAACCAAATAGCAGTAATGGACAATCTTCTACACAATTTTATCATGGTGGAACTGGATGGAGATCAAGAGTTGCTGGAGCATCAAACTTAGATTTCTCTTCAGAAAACATTGGAGGACAAGATAGTAGCGTTCTCTCTCATGTTCAGGATGACAGGACTCATGATTATAATAAATTAGCATCCGTATTTTATGGTACAAACTATGGATTTGATTTAGATCTTAATTTATTTAAATCTACAATAGATCCAAGATTTGCTGTATTCTCATATAGGAATCCTACTGTATCTTCAACACATCTTACTGATAATACATTTTCTACATTCTTCTTCCATAATTTTGATTGTAATTTATGGGATTATGATCATGTATTCCTTTCTGGAATGACAGAAATAATTCCTACCTCTGGTAATACGACATATCCTGAGTTAACATTTAGAACACGCCTTAGTAGTAATTATAATCTTACCTCAGGTGGTGGGCAAAAAAGAGCTGCTGAGTTTCCTTATCAGGAGTATGTGAACTACTCATATGATCAAGACAATTATGTTGACACATACTATACATCAC
>BCSF01000822.1_pt1 | contig 11037 bp, 12 predicted proteins | sample 1016431 | NCBI WGS metagenome assembly BCSF01 (sample SAMD00045685;SAMD00045686;SAMD00045687;SAMD00045688;SAMD00045689;SAMD00045690;SAMD00045691;SAMD00045692;SAMD00045684;SAMD00045690;SAMD00045691;SAMD00045692;SAMD00045684;SAMD00045685;SAMD00045686;SAMD00045687;SAMD00045688;SAMD00045689, study...
GTAGCACTGACGTTGACCTTACTGACACTAGTGAATCCTTTGGTCTCCCTGCTACTGCTGATCTTATGTTTGCCCTTATTAGCACGGAGGAGCTTGAGGGTATGAATCAGATTATGGTCAAGCAACTTAAGAACAGGTACAATGACCTTACTGCTTACAAGAGATTCTGTGTAGGTATTGACAGAGCGAAGATGAGGTTGTATGATGTTGAAGACTCTGCTCAAGAAGACTTGATTGATTCTGGTCAAGGTTCACAAGAGCAGCAAATCGACCTAGTTAAAAAGTTCACTACAAAGAAAACATTCCAAGATTTAAAGTATGATTGATTTTATTAAGTATGCCCAATTCGTTAATGAGGTTACGTCCCAAGAGAGCAAGCATAATGATGTTTTCTTTGAACGACTTGCTTACCTCAAAGAGAAAAAGTTTCCTTCCGAGCGACTGCTTACTGCTGCTGTAGGTCTCTGTGCAGAGTCTGGTGAGTTTACTGAAGTCATCAAAAAGATTGTCTTCCAAGGTAAAGAACCGACAGAGGAGAATCTGTTTCACCTGAAGCGTGAAATGGGCGACATCATGTGGTACTTTATGCAAGCATGTATGGCACTAGATGTTTCCCCAGAAGAAATCATTGAGATGAATGTTGAGAAACTGAAGTCTCGTTATCCTGGTGGTGAGTTTGATGTTCACTATTCCGAAAACCGTAAAGCAGGAGACCTTTGAAAAGTCCACTCCCTCAAATATTAATGCTTGTGGGGTTATTCATTTGTACCCTCGCCATTATTGTGGCGGGGTATTTTCATGGTAAAATGCACCTACTCACCGTTTTAAAAAACGCTTTCGGTAATGTATAGTCTCTGGATTCACCTTGTAGCATTCTTCCAAGTTGTTGTAATGAACTGTGTTCAACCCGTCAACTGGAAGTATTGCTATAGGGTAGACCAGTGGTTGATACCAGACATTGTAGAGGGGTATGAAATCTGGTCAGGACAAAAGAAAATCTACCAGAATGAGAAGGATTATCTAAATAGTTTGGATGATCCAATTGAGTAGATGACACTTAAAGTTCCTGAAGCAAACACTGCCACCTTTAGAAAGGTGATGGAAGCACTTGGTGGTGAAGATTATTCTTACTATTCTTTTGATGTAAAGAATATTCAGGATGCTGAATCTAGGAAAAAAGTTCAGATCCTTCTAAAGGTTTACGTCCCCCAAGCAGAGAGAAATAGAGCAACCGAAAGAATTACTAAGGCTCTGATGGATGATGGAGTCGATGTTCTTACGGGAGATAATCAAATCGATGCTTTCATTGCAAACACTGATAACAAGAAAGTAATTCGATTGCAAATCAAACCTCCTTCTGGAGGTTCTGGTGCTGGTGCAGATGTTACGAAGATTGTTGAGTCTGCACAATGTTTGTATGCTGCTATGGTTTACGAATGTAAAGACCTGAGAGTTGTATCCGAAGCAGATTTGAAATGTGGTCAAGCATTTTCAGACACGCCAGGAGTAACTCTTGAACAGATTCTTGGTCTTGATGCTGAGTGGAAAACTTCTTCTCTTAAAGGTGGAGCACTGATTAAAAAAACTCTCGGAGGAACCGCAGGAACATATGAGTTTGTAAGAGGAGATAAAGTTATTGATGACGGAGCAATTGCTAAAGCATTTAAGAAAGTAAAATCCCAAACTAATCTTGCATCAGAAGATAAGTGGAATCCTGCTGATATCTGGGCAGTTAGAAAAAGTATGAAAGCAACGATTGCTGCAGAAATTAAAGCAATTGGAACGATTGGTGAATTAAATGCATATCTTCAAGAGAAGAATGCTTCTAAAGATTTGGTTGGATTTTCCTTGAAGAAGATGGGTGGTAGTCCAACTGCAAAACTTTTAAATGCCGAAACTCCTGCTCAAAGAAAAGCAGCATTACAAGCATCCTTTCATCACTATGATTTGACATTCGATAACAAACGAAAGGGTGATAAACAATATCCAATGGATGTTTACTATTACTATGGTTCTGGTAACTTTCAAAAGTTTCAAGCAAGAAACTTTGGTGGAGAAAATAAAGGAGACTGGAAGTTAGAACTTAAAGGTCAGTTTGCTGCTCAGGGAAAAATTCAAGGTGCTGTTGTAGCAAAGGTATTAACACAAGCAGGTTTTAAAGGTATTCCCAGAGAGGCAGATTGGAATAAATGTCGCTCTAATGCACCTGCTACCGTAAAGAAAGCAATCAATGAAGAGATATACAATTTATTGAAAAAGCATAATGCTGCAAATCTTCCAACAGATAAAGATGCTGCAATGCAAATAATTAATATGCGTCCTCAGGCTTGGAAGTATAGTAAATTGTCTGGTCTTAGATTTTTAAATTATTTGGTGGGATTGAATGGAAGAGCAGATGATGCTATGAAGGCATTGTATTTGTATGCTGGGTCTCAATCGGACTACTCTTCCGTCTACTACAAACTCAGTTGAAGAACTGGCACAAGACCATGTGTGACTCCACTCTGACGTGCTATAATAACGGTATAGAGACAGACGGAATGCCAAACAAACACCTTGAGCACCTGGAAGACTCCATCTTTGATGGTCGTCGTGCAGCACTGCGTGCTGTCAAAGAAGCACTGACCTGTAAGAACATCAGCGTCAAGTGGGACGGTGCTCCTGCGATTGTGTTCGGCACCAATCCTGCTAACGGTATGTTCTTCGTTGGCACCAAGTCTGTCTTCAACAAAAAGAAAGTTCTCATCAACTACACTTACGATGACATTGCGAAGAATCATAAAGGCAACGTTGCGGATATCCTTCGTCTATGTCTGCGCTATCTTCCTCATATCAGTGGTATTGTCCAAGCTGATTGGATCGGTGTCGGTGGGGGGTCTGTTTATTGTCCTAATACTGTGGAGTATCGCTTTGCCATTCCGATTGGTCAACAAATTATTCTAGCACCACACACTTCTTACACTGAGATTTCTCCTGATGCAAAAGCAACTCTTGGTGTGAAGTTGCAATCTAGTAACTTCTGTCGCTTTATTGATACGACTGATGCTGAACTTAAGCGTCCTAATCTTTTGAAAGATGCTGCAGAGATTATTGCAATGCTGCCCTTCTGTAAGGTTGGATACTCTGCAGAATGTAAGAAGCGTATCAATGATTTTATTCGTGCAGGCGATATCCCTAGCGGTGAAATGATGTACGCTGCACTAGATGATAAATATAAGGGAGAAGTCAATGTGACCACCTTTAAGGTATGGCACAAAATCTTCCAACTGAAACAGCGTCTACTCGATGCGATTGTTGTAAATGGAAATGTTGAATGTTACATCGATGGAGAACCTGCTCGACATGAGGGGTTCGTGACCGTTTCAAACAATCCTTATAAACTCGTAGACCGACTGACTTTTAGTAAAGCAAACTTTAATCTTAATAAAAATTGGTAGAATGAAAAAGTTCAGTGCTTTCCTAACTGAAGCCGAAAAATCCTTCGCAGCAAAAGCTGCACAGACTTTAAAACTTAAACATATTGGTTACGGTAGATATGCCGACGCTTCGGGCAACGTAACTCATATGTCTAAGGACGGAAAACTTGTAAAGGTTGACCCCAAGAATCCTGACATTACGCCAACTCAACAGAATGGAGAAGAAGAAACTGGAGATGGCTCGGGTGCGGTCGATCAAGGCGCAATATCTATTACATTTGGAAGATTTAATCCACCTACTGTTGGGCACGAAAAACTTCTTGCAAAAGTAGCAAGAGAGGCAAAAACAAGTGGAGGAGAATATAGAATATACCCCTCAAGGTCGGAGGATCCTAAGAAGAACCCCCTTGACGCGGGCACCAAAGTTAAGTATATGCGGATGGCATATCCAGACCACGCGAACGCAATTGTTGATAATCCCGACATGCGTACTATTTTTGATGTTCTCGGTGCCCTCGATGCTGACGGGTATAGTTCAGTTAATATTGTGGTGGGAGGTGACAGGGTTAGTGAGTTCAACTCACTCGCACAAAAATACAACGGAGACTTATACACCTTTGACGAAATCAAAGTGGTGAGTGCAGGTGACCGTGACCCTGATGCTGAGGGTGTAGAGGGTATGTCTGCATCTAAGATGCGTAAGGCAGCAGTCGAAGGTGACTTTGATACGTTTGATAAAGGTATTCCCGAATCCTTAAGCAAAAAGGATAGAGAGGCATTATACTTGACTCTACGCCAAGCGATGCAAGTAGAAGAGTCTTATGACGATTTTGCTGAAGCATCGTATCACTTACATGAAGTTGCTCCTAAGTTGGACCCCCAGGGTCTGCGTGAAGCATACTTCGATGGCGGGTTGTTTGAAGTAGGAACCTTCGTTGAAAATGTTAACACAGGGATCATTAGTAAAGTCGTTAGTCGTGGTAGCAATTATCTCATCAGTATTGATGAGCGCGATAATATTTTCCGTACCTGGTTGAAAGACTTGGTTGAGAGAAATGATATCAAGTATTTTAATTGGACTCCTGCAGGAGAAATCGGAACAAAGGAACTAGATAATTATATGAGGAAGCTTACCCCAGGTGAATTCCTTCGCAAGATAAATAAAAAGGACAAGGACGCTTAGTAAAATGAATCTCAACGACCTACCAGATATGTCAGATGCACTGAAACAGGTGCAGATGTATGAAGCAAAGAAAAAAGGAGATGGCAATCTCGCTAATAATGCTGTCCCTTATGACAAAGTAACCCGTGCTGACATCATCACTGGTGCTCTCGGTAAAGATGAAGAGGGTGGCAAAAAGAAACCCAAGGGTCATGACTGTGCAAAACTTGTCAAGTATAAGAAAGAAGAGTTTGAAGTCATTCCTGAGCAGCACACTCTGCTGGAAGATGGCACTGTAACTCACTACGACATCACCGATGGCGAATGGATTTACGAAAACGTCCCTGTCGAAGAACTTGAGATTCTGATTTCTGAGAAGCACGAACACTTCGCAAACTACGATAAGAATGCTGAAGTTCTTGGTGAAGGCGAGAAACCCCTCCCCAAGAACAAGATGTTCCGTAAGATGGGCAACCTCGGTCGTGACATTGTTTCCAAGCACACTTCTGATGAAGACCGTCAGAAGAAGTATGATCGTCAGAAGAAGATGACCAGAGTCTTCAACAAGGCAAATGAAGAAGTTGAGCAGGTTGATGAGAACCGTGCTGCTGCTCGTGCCGCTGGCGGTTACAAGGATGACAGCAAGAAGCAACCCGACCCCTCTAAGGCAGGTTTCACTGGCATCGGTAACATGAGCATCGACCAGATTCGTAAGATGTCTGCTCGTATTGAAAAAGAGAAAGCAAAGAAAGAAGCATTTGCATTCTCTGAGGAAGACTTTGAGGAACTGGACCTCTTCGGTGAAGAGATTGACGCAATGACCGATGAGGAACTCATCGACATGATGGAAGAACTCATCATTGAAACTGCTGAAGATGACCAAGACCTCATCGAAATCTGTGAGCACCTTGAAGGTATTGAAGTTCTGTCTGAAGATTATTATGCTTCTGCAGTTAAGGCATCAAAGGAAGCTGCTAAGAAACCTGAAGTCAAGGCAGCAAACCGTCGTGCTCGTGTTGAGCGTCTGAAGTCTGCCGCTAAGGGTGCTGCTGAGCGTGTTGGTTCTGCTGCTAAAGCAGGTGCTAAGATGGTCAAGAAAGGTGTTAAAGCAGCAGGCAAGTCTGTTGTTTCTACTGCAGGTAAAGTTGCAGGTACTTATCAGGGCGAAAAGGAAGCAGCAAGAATCAAAGCAAAGCGTGCTTCAATGGAGAGAACTCCTGCTAAGAAGAAGGAAGCATCTAAGTCTTCGGATGACGATGGCACTGGCGGTAAGTTGGATGCACTTCTGAAGTCTACCCGTGGAACTTCCAGCAGTTCTGATAGCGGTTCTAAGTCTGGTGGTGGCGGGGAATCTTCTTCCAGTGGTCCTGGTCTTCTTAAGAAGAAGAAAGGTCCTGGTCTGCTCAGAAGAGCAGCAGGTGCAGTTGGTAGAGGTCTGAAGAAAGCAGTTGGTAAGACTGCTCGTGCCGTATCCAGCGGTAGCGATAAACTCGCTAAGCGTCTTGGTGAAAACTATGAGCAGATTGCACATCTGTATGAGTCTGGTCTCTTTACAATCGAAGAGATTGAGAATGTAATTGAAGAGGGGTTCAAACCATATCCTGCGGAGAAGGTTGCTCGCAAGCGTGAGGCAGTCAAGAAGAAGGAGGACATCGCTACTTATCAGCGTAGAGATGCTGATGCCAACAAACTTTATAAGCGCGGCGTTGCTATGTCGTTCAAGAAAAAAATGAAGGATGTAGGAGGCAACTGATGTTAAGTTTCAAAGCACTTTCTGAAAAGAAAACTAAAATCAAAATCAATCCTAAACAATCTGATATCACTGAGAAAAAGGGTTGCTCTAAGTGTGAGGATACTTGCGGCAAAGACTGCAAGTGTTCTTGCCATGATAAAGAAATGAGCGAAGCGAAAAAAGACGATACTTATCTGGAGACAGATTTTAAGAAGCGTCAGAAGAATAATGAGAAAGCTCGTAAAGAGATGGAGAAGATTCCTGGTCAGAAGAATCCTCACTTTGAGGCAAAGTCTTATGACCCCATGGAAGACCCTGACTTCGATCATGACGAAGCGGAAGCAACTCGTGGTCAGTCTGGTAAAAACAAATCCATCACTGTCAAAAAGAAAACCAAGAAAACTACTAAAGAGGAAATCGCCTATGTCAGTCAAGAAGAAGTTTCAGAAGAAAGCAATCAAGAAAGCGAAACTGAAACACTCTTGACTTTTGGGCAGTTTTGTGAAGGCAGAGCAGAAGATGCAAAGGCATCCTTAGAGAAAGTCAAGGCACGTCAGAAAGTTCTCGATGCACACGAGAAGAAGACTGGCAAGAAACTTGACATTACTAAGAGTCCTGAGTACAAGTCACACAAACAAAACTTTCCTGGTGCCAAGCGCACTGGTAAGAAGGTGAAAGGTGCTAAGGAAACTCCTCTGGAAACACACAACAGAAGAGTCAATAAAACAGTTGACCGTATTGTCAAGAAGGGTTACACTTCTAAAGAAAAGAAAGAAGTGCAGTCTATGGCAAAGCACGCATCGAGATACGATTGAGCATATATAGATTAGACCCGTTTTGGTGCTAATCATGTTATCTTTTCTCTTACCCCTTGCTCAGAAAATCATTGTAGATGCAGTCACTAAGATTCCCGACAATGAAGAACTGGGTGAGCAACTGATTAAAGTCTGTATTGTTATTCTGGAAAAGGCAGTTAAACTGACCAAGACAGATATGGATGACAGACTGCTTGCTAAAGTCAAGGAAGCAATCGTAGTACGATAATACCTTAGGGGGGCGAAAGCCCCCTTTTTTATAAATAAATATTAGGAAAACGTTTTCGGAGTACAATGTCTTTATACGGAAGAACTGACGCGACGGCGAACAAAGAGGCGATTGAGGCTCTTCGTACAGCAGTTGCTGGAACTGAAACTATCGTTTTCGTAGACGGGACTGAAGCAAGTCTTGCCGAAAACGCATCTCGTGGTATCACTGGTCCTGGCTGGTGGTCCTATCGCACATACACTGATGGTGCTGGTAACACTCGCCACAAGGCAGAGCAACTGGTATTCATCAGCAATCCTGATGGCACTGAAACACAGTCTGATGACACTATCGCAGCAGACGTTACCTCGACCATCAGCATCAGCGCACAACCTTCGGGTCAGACAACTGTCAGCGGTGCAGCAACCTTCTCGGTTACCGCAAGCGCAACAGTCGGCACTGTTACCTATCAGTGGCAGAAGAAAGCATCTGGTGGTACTCGCTGGACCAACGTCAGTGGTGCAACCTCTGCGTCTCTGGTTCTCGCAGGTCAAACAGCAGACAACGATGGCGACCAGTATCGCGTAAAACTGAACAGCACTGCTGGTGCTGAAGAAGTTATCTCCGATGCTGCAGCACTCACATTTGACACCTGATAACATATGAAATTTGACGAACTGAATGAATCTAATTACATTCTGTTCGCCATAAAGCATTATGAAAATCCTGCTTGTGTAACCAGGGAGGATTTTGATGAGGACATTAAACGCTTCAAGTATCTGAAAAGACTCTTGAAGCGTTATGTTCGTGGAGGGTCTCTAAGAACTCACCTGATTATTAATCATCTCATCATTCTTTATAATGTTTTTGGTGAAGCAGCAACTCCCTTACTTTTCTTTAAGATGGAAAGGGAGTATTGGAGTTTGCTAAAAACTATACTGTTGTATTTGAATAAATATCCTATAGGGATGCTTCCAGATTTGGAAGTAGATGAAGATGTTTCAGAAGAACTGGAGAACCTATGACAATTGCAACTGCTGGTACTGGAGGTTTTAGTGGTAGTGCTGACGCCACTGGTCCTAATGCAGGTTATGATCCTGTCATGAAGTTTCGTCGTAAGTTAAAAGATAAGAAGAAAGAAGAGAAGAAGGGGTATCATGTAATGCCCGATGGTACTATGATGCCTGGTAAAGTACATGAATCCAGAGAGAATCCTGGACAACCTTCTCGTCTTTTTCAGTACAAAGTAACTGTACCTGAGATTGGTGAAACTATTCTCTATGCTAACTCTCCTGCAGAACTAGCACAGAAAATGCGTATTCTTGTTAATCCTCGTTACAGAGGTGATGTGAAAATTGAAAGAATTCTGCCCGCTCAAGCAGGTAAATTTTTTATGGACAAGCGCACAAAGCACATGCGTAATGTTGCTGAGCAAAATGATAAGCAAATGCAGGCACAAATGACGCAACAGCAGATTGCAAATGAAAAGAAAAAGGTTCAACTGAAGACTGCTGAGATGCAGAAGCAACTTCAGAAGAAAGTTCAATCGTTAAAGAACAAACAGCGCGTTGGTGGCGCACAAGCAACGGTGGACCAATAATGGCATTCGGACTTCAGAAGTTAGCAGTATTAGAATCTAAACTTGACATCTACGAAGACCTTTCTAAGGAGATGTTGGATAAGTTAGAGCGTGCTGTAACTACGATTTCCGAAAACAGTAATAAGATTGCTATTGTCCTTGAGCGTCATGAGAATAGACTTGATGAAGGCGATAAAGCAAACCAAGCAATCATCAAGATGGTAACTGACCATCAGAAGTATGATGAGAAGATGTTTAATAATTTTGCAGATAAGTTAGATAATCTTGAAAAGAAGGTAGATGAGAATCAGAAGATGCTCTGGATGGTCACCATCAGTGCCAGCGCAGTCATCTTTGTGTTACAGTTCCTCCCAACCATAGGACTTCAGTTGACTCCTGCAGATAAAACGAGTATGATAGTGCCTGAGGTATCTAGTTTGATTGGGTGATTGATGAGCAGTATGCGCGACTAATCTCAGCGCGTCTTGATAAGTTCAAGCAGATTAAAAACGGAACCTATACTTTTCGTTGTCCTTACTGTGGAGACTCACAGAAGTACAAGAATAAGACACGGGGTTATTTCTTCACCAAGAATAGTGGACTTGTTTTCAAGTGCCATAACTGTGGTGTGGGAAGATCATTTGGCAACTTTTTGAAGGACCAAGCGAGTGATGTCTATGACGAATATGTCATGGAACGGTATAAGAATGGATTGACTGGTAAGGGTAGAAATGTTGCAGACCCAACGTTCAAGGTTGAAAAACCTAAGTTCAAAAAGAAAGGGGAACTTCAAAGTATTGAACAGCTAAATAATGAACACCCAGCGGTCGGATATCTTAAAGGTCGTCAGATACCTGAGGAACATTACTCAGATTTATTTTACACTGATAAGTTTTGCACCTGGGTCAACACTCAAAAACCAACGTTCAAAGATGTCAAAAAGGATCACCCAAGAATCATTATCCCTTTCATTGACACCAACGGCGAGTGGTTTGGATTCCAAGGGAGATCCCTAAATCCAGATGATAAGTTGAGGTACATCACTATCATGCTGGACGAGTCCAAAATTAAAATCTTTGGTCTTAATAAAGTAGATTTCAATAAGACCGTATACATTACAGAAGGACCTATTGATAGTTTGTACATTGACAATGCGATTGCTATGGCAGGAGCAGATGTCGATTGGGAACTATTGCGAGACAAAGAAGTTGTCTTTGTGTATGACAACGAACAGCGCAATAGAGAAATTATTGATAGAATGGAAAAGGCAATCAATAAAGGATATGAGATTGTTATTTGGCCAAGTAACTTACAAGAGAAAGATTTGAATGACATGTACATCGCTGGACATGATGTTCAATCTCTGGTAGAATTTAACACTTACAGCGGTTTAGAAGCCCAGATTAAACTAAGCGAATGGAAAAAGGTATGAAAGAAATCCATGTAGTCAAACGTGATGGACAGAGTGAACCTCTGAACCTTGACAAGATTCATGTGATGGTTGAGCACGCTTGTAACGGTCTTGCAGGTGTGTCTGAGTCCCAGGTGGAGATGAATGCAGGTCTCCAGTTTTTTGATGGTATTAAGACCTCTGATATTCAGGAGATTCTTGTTCGTTCTGCTAACGACCTCATCTCTTTGGAAGCACCTAACTATCAGTTTGTTGCTGCTCGCCTACTTCTCTTTGGTCTGAGGAAGGCAGTTTATAATGGTCATCCTGATGGTCACCCTCCTCTCAAAGAGCACGTTGAGAAGTGTATTGAGCGTGGTGTTTATGATGTTTCTATTCTCTCAAAGTATACTGATGAAGAGTGGGAGAAACTTTCTAGTTTCATGGACCATGAACGTGACCTTCTGTTTACATATGCTGGTATTCGCCAGGTCGTAGATAAATATCTCGTGCAGGATCGTAGCAGCGGTGAGGTTTATGAAACGCCGCAGTTCATGTACATGATGATTGCTGCAACTCTGTTCCAAGATGATGATAAGTTCTATCGGTTAGAGTATGTCAAAAAATACTACGACGCAATCAGCAAGCACCGCATCAACATTCCCACACCTGTCATGGCGGGGGTTAGAACTCCACTTCGACAATTTGCTAGCTGTGTTCTTGTTGATGTCGATG
>BCSF01000823.1_pt1 | contig 11031 bp, 14 predicted proteins | sample 1016431 | NCBI WGS metagenome assembly BCSF01 (sample SAMD00045685;SAMD00045686;SAMD00045687;SAMD00045688;SAMD00045689;SAMD00045690;SAMD00045691;SAMD00045692;SAMD00045684;SAMD00045690;SAMD00045691;SAMD00045692;SAMD00045684;SAMD00045685;SAMD00045686;SAMD00045687;SAMD00045688;SAMD00045689, study...
CGCTTCCACATGCGTGGATCGTCTGGGTGTGTGCGGTCGTCAATGTGTCTCATTGCTTCGCGTTTTGCCAGCGGTACTTGCGCGCTGTGTTACGTCCTGTGATGTGCCGCATCCACTCGTTGTAGTTCTTGCAAGGGTTTGCGGGCGTGACTGTGTGGCTAACGCCACTGGGTTTGAGTTTTTCCATGCCACAATTGTACGCCACAATGGCACACAAACGGCACCCAAAACGTAAAAGGTTATCAACATCCATATATGGAAAGAGCCAGGCAACGTTTTGCCCAGCTCCGCCCTGTGAATGAAAAAACTAAATATGAAACTACCCTTGTCCTTGTTGCTCGAACATGGAGGCAATCAAAGGTAACACCGCAATGCCGCACATACAAACCGCTGGCCAACTCATCCCGTGGGTTGTGATGTCCACGCATGCCGTCGTCGCGATCAGGCCTCCAACAGTCCTTTTTGCGCTCCAGCGCTTGAGGTCGCCTTTTGTCTTAAACGCCTCGGTGAGGTCGACGCTGCCCAGCAGCTTAGTAATATGTCCAAGCAACGGCTTCTGGTTTCTCCCAGTCATTGTCTACATGTATAAAATCCTCACCAATGCCAATGCGGTCAAAGCCTGCCGTCAGCAACCCAGTAATGATAAGGAAGCGGTCGCGTGAAGTGCTGCAGGCAATGTCAGCAGCGCAGCCGTGAAGGTGTGAGCTGTCGCTCTTGCCACCTACGTGATCGTTCCAGTCCTCAGTGCGGAAGCCAGACGTAATGACGTAAGGAATGCCGCTTACCTCACGCGCCTTGTCCAACATCTGCAGAAAGTCGTCCTCCATGTTGTGCCCGCTGCCTGGGCTGTCTGGGCTGTCAAACTCGCTGTAGTTAAAATACTTCATGTGTCTTGACGTTCTTTGCGTGCCTTCAGTGCGCGCTCCACGTTCCACCACACAAGCGTCAGGCCTGCAATGATTGCGATTGCATCGTTAATGTAACCAACCATGACTGTGCCCACATAGGTCACGTTCAAAGCGTTCTGTATGTGGGTGCGCAGTTCTTGCATCATGGTTCGTTGAGTGTAAACCAGCCGTCCGTGGCCATGTAGGCTTCATCGCGCACAGTTACGCTGTCAGGCAAAATTGAACCAAATGGCACAGCGTCGAGCTGGTGTATTGTAGATGACAGAGTGTAGCGTTCTTCTGCTGTCAGCTCAGGGAACATGGCCACTAGGCGCTCAAGAGTGCAGTTGGGATGGATAGGCAGCACGTTTTGCGTGTCAACTAGCAAGGCCGCGCGTGTGTGATCGTCTGGATGTGTGATAACGCCAAAGTATGTGCAATCTGCTTCGTCCTCGCGTTGCAAAAATACAGGTCGTCCTAAGTTGTACAGCTCACGCGTAATAATGCGAGCGCGTTGTACGCTGTTCAATTGGCCTTCTGGTTCAATTAGTATGTACTCCATTAGAACACGCTATAGTAAGTATTGATGTCATTGCTAATGTCATTGGCATCATGCGCAGTGCTATTTGACCACATCACATACTCTTGAATATAACCGCGCAACAATTTTGTGCTGCCAGTAGACACAGCACCGATGCGCATTGGGATGCTGTTATTTGTGGGATTGACACCAGTTATACTAACTGAATTTGTTTGTGTACGCAAGGTGCCGTTGTAATAAGCTTGACAAACGCCTGGGCTAAATTCCGCGCTCATTAAATACTGCGTATCAATTGTTGCTGTAGCTGTGTCGTCAACGTATGCTAGGTTGCCATTTGTGTACCTGTAACCAAATCGCATGTCGACAACAACCTCTTGCATTTGGAAGAAAAAGTTTTGAAGAGATGTAACGGCATGCCATTGACTCGCGACACATTGCCTAGCGCTTACGGTGTCAAACTGCACAACAGCAGCCGCGTTGACCTCGCCATTAGGGTTCAATGCAACCGATGACGTGTCAAGGTAATCTGATGCAAAATAAATTGCAGGCTTTCCGTTGACCTCGTAGATAGATCCAGACGATGCTATATAAGGTTGAAGACCGACAGTGCTCTGGGTGGCATTCGTGCCGTTGCCTGATTGATCATACCAAACGCTAATTGTGCCATCACCTGAGCCGATGTGTGTTAGAATCGAAGCCGTGTCTAGCTCGTTGTTGCTGTCAAAGCCAATGTCTAATGTAAATCCACTGTCATTGCGCACTTGTATAGCGTTGCCTGTATAGGACGCATTTACTTTACGCAAGCTGTAGGCGCATTGTGCATTTGCGTAATTGTCAAGCAATGAATCGTTTTGCAGTTGATGAGTGATAATAAAAGACTTGACGTTGTCATGTTTGGCATTGTACTCATCAATTAAAGCAATGCTTTGCCGCAATGTTTGGTTTTTTGTCGGTCTATATCCTGTACTTATTTGGTTCCAGCTTTCAGTTGCATCTGCAAAGCCATGCGTTGATGTGTAGATTTTGCGCAGTATATCTTGGCCAACTGGGCTCTTGTCACCTTGAAAATCAAAGTAGACGCCCTTGCTTCCACTCACATTTGTAATGTAGCCTTCGATAGTTTCACCAGTAAATACGCTGCTGTAATCCTGTCCAAACGCGTCGACGGCTATGTCATTAAACTCATAGCCAGAAGTAAAGCCCACGCCAAATGTGCCGCCCTCACCAAGTCCTGGACCTGGATCAGGTATGGGACTTTTGCCAAATCCTTTGGATGTGGTTGTGGTCTGCGCTTGTCCATCAGTAGCCACTTTGTGCAGCGTTACCTCGACTTCTGCAGGCGTGCTTGCAAGGCGGTAATTAATGCACTGGTAAATGTCCGTGGTGTCATCGTCAATGAACATGTAAAACGGCGGCGGTGCCACACCGTTGCCACGCATGACAATATTGCCACGCTCGACAGCTCTTGGTTTGTAATGTGCAGCAAGCACCTCGCGGACGCCTACCTGGTTGCACTCGTCGTCGTAGTCGTATCGTTGCGTGCTCCAGTTAGTGCTAGTCTGAAATACACCAGCGCTGGTTTCAACCATGATGCCGCCCACGTTTTGGTGCAACTCGCCAATGTAAGTTTTGCCTAGATCGATGCTGCCACGTCCAAAAGAACTGTTGGCTACAACGTCGTAATTAGGTGCTGGCTCCACTGTGTCGCTGCCGTAGGTAAAGTAAAGCGCGTATGTCTGCGTGTCGATTGTGTCCTGCAGCGCTTGGCTATAGTTTCCATCACGATCGTAGCACAAAATGGAACATGTTACCTGAACGCCAGTGAGGTCAGTAGGCACCGATGGCAAGTACAGGTTCCAAAAAATTTGCTGTGAGTTGTTTTCGTTGGCGTCAAAAATTACGTCCGTACCATTTGGGTTGTGCCAGTGGTAATAACCTGAGCTGTTGCTGTATTCACCTTCGGTAATGTTTAAAGGCGTAAAGACGAAGCTGTTGCCGTCAATGGATATACTAGGCACCGACCAACTAAACAACCCTTGTGGCTGTGCGCTGATTGTGTTTTGATAGTATTGATAGTTGCCCTGCGATGTACCAAAGCGAATGTTCAACAACAGCACGTAACGTCCCAAGCGGTCGTCATTCAGGATGCCCACAGTTGGGTTGAGTGCTGAACGCTCAACAAGGATGTTGCCGTACAAAATGTAACCGCTGTCGCCAGTTGTGAAGTTGATTGTGTTGCCACTGATTGCGCTGCCTCCTGAAATCTCAGTCTGACCCAGTACAATAGAACCGTTGTTGGTGTCTCTAGTGATTGTGACTTCGTTGATTGCTGGCGTAAACGTGTAAGTCCACTCGTTGCCCTTCTGCTTCTCGTTGTTTAGGGTGTCAACTTGGTAGTTGAATTGTTCGACAAGCGTGATGCCTGAAACGGACACGCCTGACCAGTTGAGCGCGTTACCTCTTAGTGATGGCTCTTGGTTGTAACAAGGCATAAACCACCAACCTTGTTCGTGATAATACAAGCGCAGCAACAACGTCTTGCAAATGCTGTCGAGCAAGTCGTAGCAATTGATGTACTCTATTTCGTCGTCGTCGTTTGTGTAGCTGAAAAATTGCGGACTAAGCTTCATGCGACCAGTCAAACCAAGGTCTGTACCTGAGGGCGTCGTAGTCACGCTCCAAATGTCCGAGCTGTACATGTCATCACACACAGCCAAGCGACGCTCGGGACCGCTAAAGTTGCCGTTGGCATAGTTGTAGCTTACCCACTTCTCTTGGATGTTGGTCAGTACGTCGTTGAAAATCTTTTGATCCGTCTCGTACTCAACGCCAGCGTTGTTGTAGTCAACAGTCTTAAGCAAGCTGATGCCGTCGCTGGCAACAATGCGACATGCACGCGCCGCGCTTGTTTCTTGCAACTGTACCTCGTCAATCAGAATAGGACCAAACCAATCTTTGTCGCCGTTCCTGTAAACCTGCATAAACCAGGTTCCATCTTCTGCGTCAACCATCGCCGCGATCATGTCGTCTAGTTCATCGGCTACGTCTGTTGGCCAAATGGTCTCAACTTCACAACGCGAATGCACAATGCCAGGCACGAGGATGTCGTCCTCTGGACTTTCGTAGATCAGCTGCACGCCAGCAGGTCCAACCTCAAACTTGTGGTTGTTGCTTTGGCCTACGTCATTGCGCAGTATTTCAATCTGCCAGTTGTCGTCGTTGAGTGAATAGATAGTATCACTCGTGGCGTATCTCACGTAGGCCATCAGCTGTAGCGGTTGCGTTTGAATCCAGAGCGGCTGTTGCTTAAGAAGATGTCGTTGCCGCTGATGCGACCAAACACCTCGACTTGACTGCCACCCATCATGTCCTTCAATTTACTCAATGGCGAGATAACCTCTGGGTCAATCGCGGCGTTTCTGTTGTCACCGACAATGGCCATAGTAGGACCGCTGGCCAAACCTCCTTCTGCCAGTGCTGGAATAGGTATTTTATTAATTAGCGCCATACCTGCGCCAATCATACCTGCCATGACAAATGGATATGCTGGACCTGTGCCTGCTGCTGCTTCAGCTGAGTTTGCAATGACGCGCGTCTTGGCTTCAGCTAGATACGCAATAATTACGCCTTTAATTGCTTCAACCGCGAAACCTGCAAAGCTCTCAGCGCTGGCTGCAGCATTGCCAAACGCATCAGCCATGGATGTGCCTAACCTTTTGAAAGAATTGTCAACTTTAGTAATGACCTTAGTGTTGTTCAATTTTTCAAATAAATTATCTAGGCTGTCTGTTGTGTCCTTTGTCTTGACGTCAATGTTGCTCAACATGTTAAGCAAATAACCGAGCTTCTCGTTAGTCTTGACCGTCTGGCCTTCCATTTTTGATAGGCCGTCCAGGAATGCAGGTATTTTTGCTTCTCCTGTTTCCACAAGTTTGTCACCTGTCTCATTCAATGACGCAATAAGCAGCTTACCAGCGTCGGCACTGCGCTGATATTCGTCACGGTATTCTTTTAGGTCTTTGATTTTGTTTGCGTAGACCGCACGCAAACCAGCACCGCCTTCCTGAATTTTGCGTTCAATAGCTGCTAATGCTTCGTTCGCCTCAGCCACCTTGTTTAAGCTGTCTTCTATTGCTGCATTTATAGCAATCTCATCAGCTCCCTTTGTTACACCTGCTTGACGTCGTAGCTCTGCCTGTGACAACTCGTCAAGTGCTTTTGTTACCTCGTCAACCTGATCTGCACTTTGTTTAGCTTCGCCACGGATGCGCACAAACAAACCAATCAATGTGCCTGCAACAGCAGCGACGCCAAGAATTGCTGGCGTCGTTAGCAACATACTAGCCTTTAACGCATTTATGCCTGCAACGATTTTAGGCATAACCGTCAGCAATGGTCCAATAGCTGCAGCAATACCTGCGATGGCGCCAGTCATTTTCAGCGTGGTTGGTGTGAGCTTAGCAAAGCCCTGCATCAAACTGGTAAACTTTTCTAGCGCTGCATTAACTGCTGGCAATGCTTGTTCTCCAACGTTTGCAAGTGCAAGTTTGGCGTTGTCTAGTGCTGTGCTAAAACGACCAGCTGCTGTTTTGCTCAGTCGTTCCATTGCGCCGTTGGCAAAACCGCCATCCTCGGCAAATGACTGCAACGTCTTGTTAAATTGCTCCACACTCACAGCGCCAGCGCCTAGTTCTGACGGAAGCAAACCCGTGGCTTCACTGAGCGCTGTAAAAATTGGAATGCCACGCTCAGCTAGTTGATTAAGGTTTTCAAGCTCTACTTTACCCTTGGCCTGAACCTTAGCAAAGATGGCTGCAATCTCGTCAATGCTGCTTCCGCTGGTCGCTGCGATGTCGCCAAGAAACTGCAGCCTATCGCTTACTTGATCAACAGCTGTGCCTGATGCAATTAGTTGCCGCGCTGCTTTACCTACAGCTTCAAGTTGAAATGGCGTTTCTGCAGTGAACTTGTTTAGTTCAGCGACCATGTTTTTAGCTTGCTCCGCACCTCCTGTCAAGCTAATAAATGACGTCTCTAACGTCTCTAGGTCGGCCGCGCTTTTGACTGCTGCAGCGCCCATAGCTGCCAATGGCACTGTCAAGCTACGCGTCAGGTTTTGCCCAAGGTTAGTAATGTTGCTGGTCATGCTACGGAACTCCCGTTGCACTTTGCCAAGCTGCTTGTTTAGATCCCGCGTGTCCGCGCCAATCTTAACTACCAAGTCACCCAGTGATGCCATTGTCTTTTGTTGCTAGTGCTTTTAGTGTAGCCCAACCCTTGCTTGGGTTAGACCGTTCTTTTTTCTCCCATGGGAAAGTAGCAAGGTCTTTTGGTTTGACGCTTGCACCTTTCTTTGTGTGGACATTAAGCAGCAACGCCGTCTGCCACCGCGTACGTTCCCAGTCGGCGCGTTGCGCCTGTTCTAGAAATTTGTAGCGACCGCGTACGGCGTTGCCAAACTCTCTGAAGGTGAGATCGTAGAGCGAGTCAGGCGTAAGGCGTAACAGCCCTAGGCCTAACTGCTCTACTTCGTCCCATTCAAGTGGTGCGTCGTCGTCGTCAGCTCGGTTTTTTTTTCGCCGTCTGGTGACATACTCTGCTCAATTACCTTCATAACAGCAGGCAAATCGCCTACCTCAATCAATCCCAAGAAATCGTCCACCGACATTTCAAACGTCATGTTTTGCTTACGGCAACCTTCAGCAACAAAGTAGTACAGCAGCTCAGGCATAGCCGTCACATCTTCGCTGTCTAGCTTGCTAACCTTGTGTCCAGTTGCGTTTTCAAATTCACGCCAGGAACGCATGCTTGCGCGCACTGGAAACGTTTGCTTGTCGAGGGTGATTGTCATTAGCTGATTGCTTCGTAAGTAATAGCGCTCACGCACTCCATAGTGCAAGTGAACGCGGCGTTGTCTTCAGTACCTGCTGACAGTTCCAAGTTAGTGACGTATGCGTCAAACGACAAGCGGTGGTCGCCAGTGTTTTCTGCTGATCCGTCGAAGTCGTACGACGTCACCTTGACCGCTTGCTTAGTGCCTGCGTTGTACGCTGTCATCAACTCGCTGAAGCCTTGGGTTGCATCGTCTGCATAGAAGGCGCTAAAGTTGACGCTCAACGACTTGAGGCCAGGCAAAATAGCGCGATAGCCAGCGTTGTTTTTGGTCGTGGTGTCGCGCGTGTCTGTCTGGATAGAAGCGCTGAGGTCCGTTACATTGTCGACGACAACGTACGTGGGTGTGGCTCCAGCGTCACCGAACATGACGGTGATCTGGCTGCCATTCATAATACCTGTGGTCTGTGCCATTGTTATTTGTTGTTAGATGGTTTTTTGCGGTCTGCAATAATTGTGTTAATCAAAAGGTCGAGGTAGCCAAATACCTTGTTGTCCTTTTCGGTAGGTGTAAGGTTGACGACAACCTTAACCAATGCCAATACGGCCAGCGTCAGCTCGGCCCAGTTTTCTAGAATGAAATTCATTTCTTAATTCTCATTGTGTAGTCTTGGATAGCAACGTAAGTGTTGCGGTCCTGGTTGACTTCAGTTACTTCGTTTGTGTACATGATGCTGCGCACGTCAATTTCTTTGCCTACACTTACACTTAGAAATTCCGCGCGATCTAGTGTTTCACGCACAATGTCGGCTACAGTCATCGTTTCTGTGTATGTCGAAGCCACAGTAAACAATTCAATTTGCGCTTCGTCGATGCCTGTTTCTTTTTTTGTTTCAACAGGACTATTGCCTACAATGCTATAAACAATGTATGGCATAGTAGCGCCCTCTGGCGCGGCTTCAGGATAGATGCGCGTTGCAACCTCATCTGTAACCTTGCCGCTGGCTGTAAGTATTCCGTATATGGCCAGTCCAGCTTTCATCGCATAAACCTTTGAAATTCTTTTTGCAGCAGACGGTTGCGCAGATTAACCATGCGCTGACGCGTTGCTTTCTGTGTGCGTGTGAATACGCCTTTGTTGCGTCCGTAACCAAACCCAGCGCCCTGATCTACGATTGCAGAAAACCAACCGTCTTGGCGGTTTGTCTTAGTACTGCGTCCACGGCGCCCGCCCTTAGACTTTGGACCAGCGTATGTAATCACCTTGTTGCGACGTTGAAACACTTTGATGCTGCGTCGCAGCGTGCCGCGCTTAATTGTTTGCTTTAGTTGGCCTGGCTTGCTCTTGCGTCCAAAGCCGCCGCCTGTGCGCTCATAGACTTTGATGTCAGTCTCTGAGTCTTGGATATTAGCCAACAGCGCCGTGGTGTAAACTTTACCCACCCGTTCGTTGATAGCCTTGAGGCGTGCGGCGTCCTTGACGCTCCAACGAGCTGCGCGCTGGATGCGCTTCTCTAGTTCCTTTTGGCCTTTGACGTCTAGCTTAATCATTACTCACTAATTACGCGTTCAGTGATGAAATGAATTTCGGCTTTGCGGCCAACCTCTTGCACAGCAAGGATATTGTATCTATCGTTGCCGTATTGGATGTAATACTTAGGCGTAACGCCACGCGTCAGGTTGCTGCTGCGCACGCGCCAAGTGACGCGGTTGATTGTGCTTTCCTGTTCCTGGATTACGGCGCCGCTGGCACTCTTGTTGTCCAGGGCAGCCCACACTGTAGCAAGTCTGACAGGCGTGGTTTCTACGACCTCGCCATACACATTGCGGCCAGATGCTGGCTCCATGATATCAATGCGTCTATCTAGGTAGCCAATGTTCATTGCCGCATATCAAGAATGCGCTGCGAGCTGAGCAAAGCTTCCACAGCAAATGGAATGGACGTGGCAATGGTACCTGTCACAACAGTGCGGCGGTTTTCGTACCAGTGCGCGACAAGCATTTGCACAGCGTGTACAACCTCTGGCTTAGCCGTGGCGCCAACTGTTGTGCGCACGCGTACTGGGTGTGCGTTGTAATCTTGTAGATCAGGAACGTCATGAAAATAAATCATGATGCTCCCGTCATGCGGCTGCTGAGTGTAATACTTATCACTGCTCAGCGTTTGTTGTGTGCCGCTTGTGTCGTCATAGGATACGCTTTCAATTGACGTAACTGGGCCGAAGGCCAAAGTAGCCGCACGAAAATGCGATAAGTAAAAGATTGTAGATTGTGAAGTAAATCTGCGGTTGCAGTAGTTTTCACACCATGCTACAGCCGCGTTGCCCAAAGCCGTAATCACGTCGTCCTCGTCGCTGGCATCAACGCGCAAAAACAACTTCATATCGGCCAACGAAATAACGTCGGTCATAACAGAATGTGCTGGCTGTACGATGTGCATGGTTAAAGAGAAAAAAGGAAGCCCAGCCCTATTACCGAGCTTCCCGTTAGTTTAGTTGTTATCAGCTGAAGTCGTTGACCACGGCCAAAGCGCCTGACTGGCGTACAGCTGTGTCGTAGAACTTGTTGACGTGCAAAGCAATTTGCGCAGTGCCAGCGTTGCTGTATGGATCAACCAAAAGATCAACACCACCAAAAAACGCAAGCAACATACCCGCAGCGTAATCGCCAAACAACAAAGTACCAGTAGTTGGTGCGCCTGCTGTGTCAGCGAGGTTAGGCGTAAAGTATGTTTCAAAGCCGTCAATTTGGTTGTTAGCAACCAGCGCTGTAATTGCGGTAACTGCTGCTTCACCTTTCAAGATTGACATAGCTGAAGGAGAGGCTACAAAAGCACAACGCGACAAGTCGCCACCAGCAGCCAAGACTGCTTGCTCAGCGCCCGTAATGTCTGCGTAATCCAAAGCACCAGCAACAGCGTTGGTGCTACCAGCACCAGCAACAGCAGCAGCAAAGACTGCCTTGTCGATAGTCTCGTTGATACCTGCGGCCAACTCGCGTGAAATCAAAGCGTCCACAGCTGGGCCACCTTGCAACATCAACTGCTTAGACCAAAGCGTCTTAGCTGCCACACGTGTTGGCGTCAAAGTCACTTGGTCCATTTCCAATCCTGAGTTTGCGTCTGCAGAAACTTCTGTTTCCTCAGTACCTGCGGCCTTAGCGGAAACGCGTGGGAACTGCAAGTTTGCAGTAGCGTTGTTGATGGTTGTCACACCAATGCGCTCAGCCATAGTTGGCGCGCGCAAGGCATCAATTGCGCCAGGCACTGCAGTGGCAACAAAACCTGCGCCGTCGCCTGAACCAGCTTGAAAATCGTCAGCGGCACCAGCACGGTACAAAGCGTTGCCAGGAATACCAATCTGTCCAGCCATGTTCAATCCGCGCGCTTGCATTTCGCGGTTAGCTTCCTGTGCCCATTCAGCTTCTGCACCTTCCAAGGCCTTTCCGATTGCAACGGCATTTACGGCACGGCTCAAGCTGAAAGACTTGTTAACGCGGTTGATTTCTTTTGCTTCGCTCACTGAGGTGCCGCCCATCTGTGCTTGACGTGCGATCATGTCCTCGTGTGCTTGACGGCGCTCAATCTTGCCGTCGAGGCGCTCAACCTCTCGCTTGCACAGGTCGGCTTCTTCTTGTTCGTTTTTGGTCCAGTCGCGGTTTTCTGTTTCTGCGAGGTTGACCAACTCTTCGTAGCGCTCCGCGTCCTTTCAGCGAACTGCCTTCACCCCGCTTCGATCCTTAGTCACTGTGCTTTAAGTTCCCGTAACAGTT
>BCSF01000824.1_pt1 | contig 11019 bp, 5 predicted proteins | sample 1016431 | NCBI WGS metagenome assembly BCSF01 (sample SAMD00045685;SAMD00045686;SAMD00045687;SAMD00045688;SAMD00045689;SAMD00045690;SAMD00045691;SAMD00045692;SAMD00045684;SAMD00045690;SAMD00045691;SAMD00045692;SAMD00045684;SAMD00045685;SAMD00045686;SAMD00045687;SAMD00045688;SAMD00045689, study...
CTTATATCCTCTCTGAATTGTCGCTGTTCCTCTAATAATTTGACCATTATATGATCTTCCCTGTTGTTGACCTACATCTTGACATGGCGAATATCCTTGTTGAGCATAATAAGCACCAATTGTGCATTTTGAAAGAATGCCTCCAAGACGACGACCATTACCAAAGTCTCTGTTAAACTGTCCTCTTTGATCCATTTGGAAAGATCCTTCCAGAGGTAATTCACCTACATTGAAACGTGTTCCCCCTCTACCAGGACTTCTACCCTGTCCATTTTCGCCTGCCATATCAATACCACCACCATCACCACCTCTACCATTAGTTCCTGCACCGCCACCTCCGCCAGCAACAACAAGAACCTCAGCTTTTCTATACATGACAGTCAGTCCACCACCAAAAGGCGCTCCACCCTCTGGACCTCTACCACTTGCTTGAGATCCTAACTTAATATTATACTCTGTATTTTTTGTTAGAGTTACTCTAAAAACTGATACACCACCTTCTCCACCTCTATTACCATTTCTACTTCCTCCACCACATCCACCAACGGTAATTTTTAGATCAATATCAGTTTCTGGTGCGTAAACTACAATTGCTCTTGACCTGACCTCTGTAGCAGCACGAAATGCTAAAGGACCTCCTTTTGCCAAATCCCTAGATCCAGTATCATCAATTTGATCGTCTCCTTCACCACCTCTTTCATAGTTGATGATGGTTCTAAGTTCAGTTACATCTAACTTTGCAACATCAGATTTTATCGGTGAATTTCCTGCAGTAGGGTGCGTTACAGTGCATTGAACAGTATTCAATCCTGCAGAGGGTCTTGAAATAGTAAGTGTCTTTGATGTTGAACCACTTACTGATGAATCATCAGAAAGATTATCACCATTTAGACTCCATTGGTAACCTAAACTTGCTTCAGTGCCATTTGTTGTGGATGCTTCAACCGAAAAGTCAGTGTTAAATGTTTGAGGTATAACTGAATCTTCAGGTTGAGATGTGATCGAAATTGTGGGGAATACTGTAAGAGTTGCAAATTCTGAATCAGCAGGTTCGTTTCTTGCGTTAGGAGTTGATCTTGCTGTGCCAGCTACAACATCAGATCCTGCAGGTTGTGAATATGCTGAAGGAACATAATCGGGTCTAAGGAAAAATTTCAGTCCATCAGACGTAGGTGATGATCCATGCACCGTGAGTGATGTGGTAGCAGATCCTACCACACCTGTTAGACCAATACCAGTTATAGTTCCATCAGTAAGTGGACCATAACCCTCAACATACCAATTGTATGCAAGAGATCCAGTGTTTGTTGCTAATGCAGTGGGTAAACCAACTGGAAATGTTGCTGTAGCAAATCCAGTGAATGTTGCAATTCCACCGTTTGTTGTTGATGCATCTGATGGATTATTAATAATCTCTATCTTTGGACCATTGAGGTCCAAAGAAGTTTGCCTAGAACCGAAATTTTGCATCTCTTATTCCTTATGCTAAGAAGTTTTGACCACCAACAACTCCGAAGAAACTGTCGCCACCGTCAAATGTCTTATATGTGTAAATGTCTGATCTCTCAGCGGTTGTGGTAATACCAGGAACAATATCTCCACCAGGATAGTGAACAGGGATTGTGGTTCCAGCACCAGTTTGGAAGGTGCTGAGTCCAATCGTGTGTCCGCCAGTTGAATCTTGTCTGATCTTAATGGTAAAGGAACTTGCATCATCAGCGATGTTTGTTATCTTGATAGCAGTTACACTCTCATCAAGTGTGAGTGTAAAGTTCTGAGCACTTGATAGATCAAGAGTTACAACGTTTGAAACACTGGTGACAATACCAACATTCTCATGATATGACTTGAGTCTTGTTCTGCCTTCAATATCTAGGTTAGATCTAGGAACTGATGTGCCAATACCTACATTAGAGGTGGTGACATTTGCCGTGAGAACTGTGCCTCCCGCTCCAATTTGCAGTGAATTTGAAGTTACAATACCTGCCTGAATCTGACCATCAGTTGCTCCAGTGCTAATAAGGCGATACTTAGAATAAGTAAGAGTGCCACCAATAGATACCTCTGATTCAAATGTTGCGGTAGAGATAAATCTCGATCCGTTAGTTACATAAAGAGAGGTAGCAGCAGTTCCTGCAACTTGTAACTGCGCTGTAATTCCAATGCTGGTTCCAATACCAACAAAGTGATTTGCATCATCCTTATCAAATACAAATGTGCTCGTATCGTCTTCTTGCCAAATACTATCAAGATTACTCAATCCTGATCCATCACCGACAAACGCTCCATATGCGCTTCCGTTGATGTACAACTTATAATTTTGAGTGTTTGTAGTTGCAATTCCTACATTACCATTTCCGTCAATAAAGACTGAGGTTGTACCAAATCCAACTTGAACATTGTTAGTTCCAGCGGTTGTCGTTCCAATACCAACACAATCAATCAGAATGTTCATGCTCGTTTGAGCAGCACTTATGTTACCAAAACGATACCAGTCATTCTCTGTTGTGTACATCCATCCAAGATATCCCCCTCTGGTTGGATTCGCGTTGAATACGAGATCTCCAGGGTTACCTGCAAGTGATGGTGTTGCGATGCCAATAGTGAATTTTCTGGATACAGTAGCATCTCCTTGCAAGAAGAGTGAATTTGATTCAACACCTTTAGATGATGTAGAAGTCAGTTTCTCGTTGAAGATGACAGGTCCATCAAATTCAGATACGATGTTATTATCTGTTCCACCCTCAACTCTCAGAGATCTACTGATAGATGCCTCAAGTGGAGTAAGAACATCGAATCCAATACTTACACCAGTTGCATCTACTTCCTCACCCGTGACAGATGGAATAGGAGCATCAAATACCTCTTCCTGACCAGTTGCAGAACTTACTTTCTTATTTCCAATATAGAAGTCACCCTGGTCGTTCATACCAGTGTAAACAACTACACCACCATTACTCTTGACAGACTGTGATAAGAACTCCTCTGATTCTGATAGTTGTCTATCCTGTCTTTCAGGTAGAGCATTTGAATAGTTACCTGGACCATATCCAACATATTCAAATGTGTGACCAGATGCACGAAGGATAGAATTTCTTCTAAATTCAACTGGATTGACTCTGATTGTTCTAACAACAGTATTATTGACGTGAGTCGTTCTTCTTGTTCCAAGAACACCTCTAAACACAGAAAGTGGATTAGACGAAGGAGTCGTCTTGATTCTCATGATTTCATCATCAATCAAGATGTAGTCACCAAGATCAAGATTAAGAGTTTGAACATTTGTCAGTTCAATGCTCTCAGTGGTTGCACTTGAAATTTCTGCAGAAAGCGTTGTAGTGATACCAGCATAAACATAAGATTGTCTACCGCCGACGTTTTCATTTTCGATAGTAATGTTACCATCATTTGATGATACACCTTCACGTAAAGCAAAGATAGTTCCTGATGTGGCAGGAGAATTAGTTGCAATTCCAACATCTACAATGAAAGTATTAAGTGCGGAATCTGTTTTGACAATAACATTCTTATTGTAGAAGTCATTGTTTGCACCCATCAAACGAATCTTGTTATCAACTCTAAGTCCATGATTTTGTGCAGTAACAACAGTGGCAAGACCTGATACATTATCATAAGTCAGAGATGTGACTCTCAGTGCTTCACCTGTAAGATATCCAAAAGACTTGGATGTAAGATTAGCACCCAATCCAGATGTGCTTGGAACACTAACAGTTGATGCAGAAGAAACTTGAATTTCTTTCGCAGTGGATATTCCAGTGATTCTGTAAAGTTGATTATAATCTGTTGCTGTCGCGGATGTGACACCAGAAATCTTAATTACATCACCAGTATTGTCATAAACATCGAGAACGGTCAAGACTGCCTGAGAGAATCCTGATGTAGTAGCAACACCAACAACAGCGAGGGTATTACCAATTCCATATGCCGAACCACCATCCATGATCTTGACATTGGTGACTCCACCAGACGCATCAACATCAATTCTTGCAGTTGCTTCAACACCAGTTGTAGATGATCCAATGCTTACAAGTTTTGCATTGTAGAGAGATACCGCAGATCCACTACCATATCCTGCACCACTGCTAGCAATACTAACTGAAGTAATACCATTGTATCCATGAGATACATTGGTGAATATAGTGTGTGATGTTCCGGTTGCGCTTGAAACGATATCAGTGATACCAAATCCAACAGTTTTGTCCTTGAGATTCTTCTCAATAGTTTCTCTAGTAAGACTGGATTGAGTGTTATCTACAACAACTTTACCGATGGGTGTTGGGACAGCAAAACAAGTTGTTGCCTCTGGATCTGACAGAGGATTGTCTCTATTTGTTTGTGGATATAAGAATTGAACTGGTTGTGCAAATTTCTCAGCAGAGAATGGACTTATAGTGGGGGAGTTAGATGCATTGAGTGTAACAAGGTGATAGACACCATCCTGCTCACCAGGTAGATACTTTTGAATCTCCTGAGATCTATAGACATAGTACGTGTCATTATATCTCTTTCTCTCTAATCTAGGCAGAGATGTCGTTCTAGAAGTTGTGTCATTAGTAAATGTACCGGGATCACCGCTTACTGTTCCAGTAAATCCTCTTGTACTAGTAATTCCACTAACAGTATATGTGTTATTGAATCCAGAACTCGAAATACCAGTTGTATTGTTCGTACTGGTGACATTTTTGATTTCAACAACAGATCCCACAGACAAGTTGTGAGGGAGTTCCGTTTCAAATGTTGCAGTTCCACCACTCCACGTTGCATTTGAGATGAACTTGAAGTTTCTCAGTTCACTAACATTCTTGAGTGTTGATGAAGCGGCACTAAAGTATTTTGCTACTTCTGTGTCAGTTGCACCAGTGGTGTCACCAGACTCTTGAATGACATAACCGTCAATCGGTGGTCTTGCTGAGGATATACCAGATCCAGATGGAATTACATATCTGAGTCTATAGACGGTATCAGACAAACTTCTTGTGTCAGGTCTTCTCGTCAAGAAAGTTCTAGGTGTCGCTGCTCCAAGGGCATTGCTTCCCAGTGAAACAATAGTAGAATAAAGATCATTATCAGTGGCAGCAGTTCCTACGTTGATATACCAACCACCTTTCAGAGTTTCACCACCAATTGAGTATGATGCTCCATCATATTGAATTGGGTGACCTATATCACCAGAGTTCTTATCCGAAACTCTAGAGAGAACAGTAATTCTACCACCTTTATTGTTAAGTGTAAGTGCCTGTTCGTTGAGAGCATCATTCAAGGTTTGTGCAACCTTGATTTGATCAGTTCCTAGTCCAGATGCTGCAGTAATTGCATAGTAAAGTCTATTGTTCTCAAGTCCATCAGGTAAATGTGCAGTGTCGCTGGTGAATCTGATTGATTCACCCTGAATAAGTTGGTGAGGTGATGTAAATGTAAGAACATTAGATGAAATACTATTTGCAGTTCCTACCCTTCCAACTGTGTTTTCTTTCTCATAACTAACTTCGTTAGAGGAGAATGCAGTATCTGGTGCGATGATTCTAGCTTTCTTTTCTGTAGGAGTTCCACTTACTGAGAGCAAGCACTTAAGTTCATCATTAGGTTTAGCACCAATTCTATATCCCTCAATCACATTAGATGGTGCGATTGCTTGGTTTACTTGATTGTAAAGATACAGTCTATTTGTTGATGCAATACCAACTGTTCTCGTTACGTCAATGGCATTAAATTCAATGCTTGTATTTGTGGTGGTGAGTTCTTTGGGTGGAATGTAGTGGGTGATGTATCCAACGTCATCTCTTGAAAACGCATCACGTCTGTAACCATCAGAATTAAGTGATTTAGATCCAAAGTTTGAGTTAGAGTTCGTAATTGATTGGTCACCACCAGATAGTGCAACAAAGTGCTCTGCGTATCCGATAGCAAATACGGATACGACCTGTAAAACAGAATTATTAGAACACTTAACGTGGAAACTTGAATATTCTGGTTTATAAACTGCAAGAGAATCGCTGTGAAGGTTATCATTACCAGCAAAAGTCTTATCCTTGTATGTTCCACTGGTCTTATCATACTTGACGAAAGCATTGTCGTCTTTCTGTAAACCAATTGCAGTAAACTGGGCAATTACCATGGATTTGAATCCAGTTGCCTTATTACCGTCAGCATGAAGACCACAAACACCAAATACTGATCTAAGAGATACGTTGAAAATATATGGTGATGCTGATGTGACTGTATCAACGTTCAGATTGACAGTTGCTCCTGTTGGAGTAGGAAGTGCATCAGTTGGTGCAGATGATACGTTATACTTGAATTCTGTGCCACTTACAACTTCACTGACAACGAATTGACCATCATATCCAGTCGCAGTAATACCATTGATTTGAACAGCGGTGTCAACAGCAAGATTAGCAAACGTTTCAGATGTAGTTACAGTGACGACAGTGCTTGATGTACTTCCATCACCTGCTTTGATGCTGCTGATTCCAACTTCTCCACCAGTTGGACCAACAATACGGAATTCGTCGATTTTTGGTTGAATATCCAGACTAGATGATGGGAAGTCTGGTTCGATTTCACGACCAGAGGATGGACCGTATGCAATTCCTACCTTCTCATAATACATGTCCAGATCAGTTCTGGCTACAGACAGAGACAAGAATGCATCATCAATTGATACATTGTTTACACCGTCAGCATACTCAAAACAAGTGAGTTTGTGGTGAGAGAAGTTTGGAACAAAGGTATTGGTTGTGTAATCTTTGAATACTTTACCGTTTGGATCTCCGTCAAGGATGGAGAACTGCCAGAAATAACATCCGCCCGTTACTCTGAAAATAGCAGATCTTTCAATATTACTATTTTCTGGATTTGGGACATATTTTGGTCTAATTTTTGTTTTTCTGAGGTCAAGACCAACAATTGACGTTCCTCTTGGAATTATGACACCGCCATTTATACTATTAAGCTTATATAATGCGTTATTTTCGGTTGAAAGATCGAAATTAGTGCTAAGGTCAAACTGTGCTAAATCTGAGGAGGTCGTGCCATTCCTCAACTTGAAGGTTGATGATCCTGTTGGTATCCAACCAGGTCTATTATCAACAACGTGATCACCAGGATACAATAATATAGTTGTCTGACCGAATCTATCGTTATCTAACCCTCTCTGGTACGAAAATCTTGAAGCCTCAATTAAAGCTCTCTGGATTGTTTTGAAAGGGCGGGTGAGTGAGTTTCCCGGATTTTCAATACTATCAGTGGCATCAATATCGTTAGGATTGACGTATAAAATATTGCCACGGGTATTTTTAAGAAAATTATCTAAGCGACTTAGAGGCATCTTATTCGCACAATTAGTTCTGTTATGGATTATTTATCATCCATGCAGAATCAAAAAGCCAGATAACAGATTTGAACTGATGACCTTTGCTTTACAAAAGCACTGCTCTACCGCTGAGCTAATCTGGCAATAGGAGTGGGGGGACTTGAACCCCCACGATTTATTCAATCAACGGATTTTAAGTCCGGTGCGTCTACCGATTCCGCCACACTCCCAAGAATCACTCCTCTACGTAAGTGGCGGGGTGAAGACGACAATATTCATTGAAGGTGATTTTCATCTCCTTGTTGGTCAGACTTGCGTTCTTCGCTGCTTTTGGTAAATTCCATTTCGCAGCGAATAACATTTCCATAGATTGACGGGTTTCTGGTCTCATACTCGTAGCACTCAAGAATTTCTTTGTAAAACCCTACAGGGTAAAAATTTTGGGGAATTTTTTTTCCGCCTTTTTTGGAATTGAAAGTCATTTTTCCTCAGAGAGGGTTAGCATACGCTAGTGTTTGCTCATCAAGTGTACTACGAACAAAAGTTAGGACAGACATGAAGTCATCGATGTTGTCACAGTCAACGACACGCTCATCACCTGTATCAGAGAACAGATAAAACTTACGCTTTACAGGATCGCCGACACAGCGGGTCAGATACTCGTCTTGCATGGGGTTTGTTTGTTTACCTATGTATTATAACGGAATCAGTCTCCCTTGTCAATCATTTCCTCTGTCTTCAGTCTTGGAATATCCTTTCTCTCTGCCATCAAAAAGTAGTAGCAATCTACAGGCATCCCACCATGTGACTGAAGATAAATTTTATTATCACCAATCCTTTTGACAATGACGTTTTGATGTGCCCCGATCGGTGTGAGGTGAACTGAGATACTTGTTTCTTCAACCATGCTCTCCCAGTATGAAGGGAGAGCGATCTCAAATTTACCTGTTACACGACCTCTGTGATACAATGCATTTTCGGGACCAAGTAATGTGGTGTGATTGAGATTATAATTTTTAAGAGTTGGGTGTTTAATTTTCATAATGACTCCTGTTCAAAGTATGCATCTAATGTTTCATAACGCTCTTGCTCTCTTGCCAATTCTCCGACACCTTGTCTAGCACCGTAGATTCTGCCATTGAAGTTCTTATCTCTTTCAATTCTCAGAGCATTTGCTGCAGCTACCGTTTTGTTGAAAGTTGATAAGTTTGAATAAAAGTTGCTCTCGGTAGTGTCTCTTGTAGATTCAGCAGCGGTCACCGCTGCATCTTCAGCAGAACATGATGGCAAACTCTCATACAATCCAGATGAAAGTGCTGATGTATTGACGGTAATTTCATCACCTTCCTCCGCAGGGCTACCACCAGATATTGGTCTGTTCGAGAAAGCAGTCTTGTAGTAAACTCTACCTGCACCAACTGGAGGTGCTTTTACATCAGGGATACCATCATCTGAGTATCCTTCAATCGCATACTCTGGTTTCCAACTTTTTGGGTTTGATGAAATACCAGAGTTATCAAATATAACTGAAACTCCTATGCCAATATTAGATTCGTTAATGATACTTGTAGGTGAAAATGGGTTTGAATCAAATGGCACAGCATAATCAGTATATGTCGTAATACCAGTTGGATCATCCAGAACATTGAATGTCACAAACTCTCCATTTGATTCAGGTGCGGTGGCAAAACCAACAGTCGAATCCTTCAGTAAAATGATTGGAGCAACAGTAATGCCAATACCTGATTGTGAGGTAAATTGTGTAGGATTAGTTGTGATACCTGATAAATCTGTGATAGCTGATGAAAATCCGACGATAGTATTAGTCGAGTTAGCAGTAAAAACTCCATCTTTATCAGATGAAACGAGCATTCCAACCTTGAAATCCAACCATAAATTGTTTGAATATGGTGTCATGATAGTAAGAACTGTCGATCCAGTTCCCACGGTTCCAATAAAGTTTCCTACAGTCGTATCACCAATATCTTTAGTAATTGGTTGATCAAAATATTTCAATCCATATAAAAAGTCGGTCTGAACACCAACATATGCACTGGAAGCTGGCATCGTTGTGATACCACCAGAAGTATTAACAATAGCAAGAACCGTTCCAATACCAGTTGCAGATGAAGCAATATTGTCGTAACCGTTCAACGAAATTTTTGTAGCAACTAAAGTTGTTGTTGCTGGAATAGATGCAGAGTCTTGAGATTTGACTCTCCAAAACATATCAGTTCTACACCCAACTGTTATCCTTGCATCATATGCTGTTGCAACATCACCAATCGTCTGATTAACTGCATTGAGTTGAGAAACTAAATCCCTATCAATTTTAGCAATACCAGAATCATAAATCTCTTTTTCAGCGTCAACCTCTACGATGTGATCAGTCAAAAACTGAATACTTTCTTTAGTATCCTTCAATTTTTTTGCTACATCATCACTTAATTTACTCATTGTTGATATCCTCCTATAATATAGTTGTCATTATTTCCTGGATAGTCTGCGGGAGAATCTCCATCATAAACTACATGTAACTTCTCGTCATGATTTTTTGGATCAATATATCTTGCTGCTTTTACTTCATAGAAACAATCAATTGCAGAAGCATTGCCAGATTTAATAATAATTTTTTTACCCCATTCAATTTTATCAACCATAAGGTCTTGAGAAGATCCAATTTGTGTCAAAGACACAGTGATTGTTTCAGGATCAATTAATCCATCCCAGTATTCTGGTAATTGTATCTCATTTTTATTAGAAAGTCTACCCCTAATATAAATTGCTGCCTCAGGACCTTCAAGACAAACATGTCTAATTCTCTTTCCTTTTTTCCTGGCATGTGGAATATCAAAAGACTTATTTCCAGTGGCTTTACCAACGACAACGGGAGATATAGTGATGGGACATTTTTTCGTTGCGTTTGTAATATCTACCCCATTGTTTATCTTTACACCATTTTGGCACTTTGCACCCGCTACAACCTGTGCTCCAACTTCTGCCTTGATCGCTGCTCTAATTTCAGCGCCCGACATCACCTTGAATCCTAAAGCATTTATGAGTCCAACAACAAAGCTTGTAGGGGAGGTTAGTGTAGTAATCGTATCGACTAACATGTTTATTGTAAGAGCATGACCAGCGATACCGACAGGTCCAAGAACATCACCAATTACAACATCAATAGGTGTAGGAACAGTGCCTCTTGAGGATATCTTTAGAATAGATGGTGGAGGTGGCTTACACTCAGCGTTTGAGTTCCTTCCAATCATCACATTTGCTTCATTGATATTAGGAGCACTTGTAAAACTGAAAGGATTACCAATCAAAAGTGGTCCTGCAATATATCCAGCACCTCTAATTTTAGTTGGTCCGACACCTAAACCTACAGGTGGTAAAGGCACACCCTCATACTCTGAAACACCACAAAATAATTGACTTCCTACGTAAAAATCGCCTGCCTTTGCCATATTATTTCAGTGCCTTTGATAATGCTTGTAACAACTCTCTTGGAGTTGCTGGTAAGAAAGGAATGATACTTCTCGAACCTTTGATAGTGGAAGCACCGTCAAACATCTCTATCAGACCTCCGTACATATTTAGAAGTGACTCGCCAATAACCTCACATTTAGTTTCAGATCTGATAGCACAATATGCGTCTCCATTCAGTAATGCTGATTGTTTAGCAT
>BCSF01000825.1_pt1 | contig 11004 bp, 18 predicted proteins | sample 1016431 | NCBI WGS metagenome assembly BCSF01 (sample SAMD00045685;SAMD00045686;SAMD00045687;SAMD00045688;SAMD00045689;SAMD00045690;SAMD00045691;SAMD00045692;SAMD00045684;SAMD00045690;SAMD00045691;SAMD00045692;SAMD00045684;SAMD00045685;SAMD00045686;SAMD00045687;SAMD00045688;SAMD00045689, study...
AGACGACAGTAATAGTGAAGCAGAAGAACGGTTTAAGATGGCACTTGAGTCTATTGCTTTAGACGCTACTTTTGGGGCTGTGTTTAAACTGTGGAGAGCACGTAGGAACATCTTAAAAAGCCAGTTAATCAAGAAACCATCAGAAGAAATAGCAAAAATAGTCTTTAGACCAAAATCTTCAGCAGATATTAATAGAGTTAAAAACTTAGTAAGTGATGAAGCTTTTCTTGACATACAAGATCAGGCTTTAGAACAAATATTAAAAGATACAGTACAAGAAGGAAACATAAAACTTAGCGACGCATTTAAGCCTGGAAATCTAGAACGAGCTTTAAAAACATATGACGATGAAACTCTAGAAGCAATGTTTGGCAAAGATATGGCACAATCTTTAAAAAATTATTCCAGACAATTAAAGATAACTGTAGGAGACGAAACTCCAGGCGGGGGTGGGAGCTTGGTGGGTGGGGGTCCTTCCTTAAACGTATTTAACGTGGCTCTTTGGCCAACCGTTGCAGCAATGGCTCTTTATAAAACAATATTTTCAAATCCAAGAATCACTTCTTTGCTCGCTAAAACAGATAGAAGCTCTGTTGCAGAAGTTGTAAAATTTGTTGCTAACACTATTAAGTTTGGCGGTATTAGAGGATTAGCCGTTGAAACAGGCGAAGCATCAGACGCTCTCAGTAGAGAAGTCGAGAAGCTTCAGCAAAGTGAAGAAGGCCAAGAAGTCAAGGGTATACTAGAAACTTTAAAAGGCGGCATACAGTCAGAGGCTAAAAAATTACAAACACCTACGTTGCAAGATTTGCCAACTGTTGCAGCTGTTACCCCTCCTCAATCTCAAGGTATTGTTAGCCCGAGTTTATTAGGTGGCTCTCCAGCAAATGTAGATATTGCTCAAAGGCTAAGAGGCTTAGCCTAACCTTTAATTAAATAAAGATCCCAGTTATTTCTTAATACTTCCAACCATTCTTCAATTGGCATAACTGTTACCTTATCGTTATCTTCATCCCACTCAGGATTAATTGCATACAAAGGTACGCACACCCGAATAGGCTTACGATTGTATTTAAAAATTAAAACAGGGATACGGCCGTCTGTCGCTTTGCATACTTGATCCCACCAACCCTGTTGATACCAATCCCCTTCTTTATAAAACTTGCACTCTACGGCGTGATGAGGAATATTTATATCGCAAAGATCTTTAGATTGGTATTGGTCTAAGTTACGTTTGCAAACGTAGTCAATACCTTCAGATTCAAAAAACTCGTTTAATATTTTAGCAACGTCTCTTTCAAACGTCGCTCCCTTGGTTCTTGAGTTGATCGGCATTCTTCTTCTCCTTTAAGGTTCTTTCTTTCATTAGTAACTCTAGCTCATGCCAGCGATACATTCTTTTGTTTACATGATCCCAAAACCACCCTTTATAATCGTGTGATTTTTTTACTGGGTCTTTCATTATTTTTCCTTTTTATAATTTTTTACTAATCCCATTTCTTCTCTATCAAAACCTAATGGATGAGGAGATAAACACTCTAGCTCATCTTTACTGAAATGAATGTAAGGTTCTGAATCTTCTTCATAAATAGGTTCTGCAATTGTACCAAATCTTACATCGTATATGTGATCCCTTTTCCAGGTATGACTGTAAACGCTGTCTGTCATTGCATACACAATTACAAATGGCTGATTGGTTGCTAAAGACAAAGCTGAGCCCATCCTTAATTTACTGGCCGAAAGCAATAAAGTGTCATACTTTGTAATACCAAAAGTTCTACATTTTACTTCTAGCCAGAAAGAAACTTCTTTTGACTCACACCAATAATCTAAGCCATAACTAACTGGTAGTTTATGGCATCTAACATTCCAAAGGCCCTCTATAAAACCAGCTACACGTTCTTCGCGTTTCTGGTCATTAATGTTTTCCATTTTTGGTTTTGGTTTATCCATTAAGCTCTCCCTTTTTAAATACAATACGAACACAATATTTGCGAATAATTGCAACAAGTGTAAATACTGTTGTTTGAATAATAGAGGTCGTTAACAAGCTGGCATTAAAATAATTGCACATGTTAAGAACAAAAAAAGATAAAGGCAAAGCTATTACAACGCCAACAGCCACATCGCTAAGACTTTCTCTTAAAGCCAGTTTATCAATCTTCATTAAAAAATTCTGGGTCAATCGCAACAATACGTTTGGTTGGTCGCCCAGTTCCTTTTGCTCTTAAATCTTTTTCTTGTATCTCCCCTGAGTTTTTTAATCTTTCTATAATTTCTTTAACTTCATATGACTTCATTGATCTGAATATTTCACGTCGATCAATATCACGCTTACTTATACCCCAATCCCCTTGCGATCTAATAAAACTAAGTATTTGTTTAATACGTCCTTCCATTTCAGAACCTGCAACTTTGTCTTTACAGTTTTCTATTAGCAGTTGATCGTAGTAATAAACATAATCTATTGCCCATTGAGTTATATCTCCTTTAATAACTTTAGTTCTTCTATCATCCGCCAAAGCCCCGATTAAAGCTAAACGCATTGCTTTCTCTCTAGTTCTAGACAGCAAAACTTCTAAGCCTTCTTTCTCCAAAGCATTCTGTTGCTCAACAAGCCTGTAGGCTAAACTATCTAATAAAGCATTAGAATCATCGTCAAACTTTACAACCCTTTGCTTAAAATCCATTTCAGCATTGTCTCTAGATATTTGCTCCATTTCATTGTCAACCCGTCTAACATGAGAAACCCAATCGTAGGTTGATTGAGGCGGCTCAACAAAAGCCACCATCTTGCCAACAGTTCTTGGTACATGCGATTCAACAACAATAAATCTATTAAGGAATCCGTCAACAATACGACCTGTTGATAACGCGCCATAAAAGTTTTTAGGCACACTCATACCGACCAAAGTAATTGCAGGTTTAATCGTTGATCTATCTAATACTTCTTTTTGTTGTTTATTAGTTAGCGTCATCATTGAATAGTTATCTGGTCTTAAAACGCCATGACATCTTCCCCAAGTCTCCATAAGTATTTGTAACGCATCTTCTTTGTTAGAGTTAGATGACTTAGATATACTTTCTAATCTTTTACCAAACTCATCCATTACGGTTATATGGGTTGGCTTATATCTTAATAAGCTGTAGATAGCCCCACTTGAAGTATAGCCGTCTCCAGCCATTAAATCGCTGTACTCTGCATGATCTAAAATAGTTTCAACAACCGTCTTAACATTTTCTTTGCCTTGGCCAGACTTAGCAATACACATAAAAAATAAAGATGAAAAGTTATTCATATTGGTTCTATACATTCTGCCCAAAGCTACCGAGCCTAAAGACAAAGCTGCTTGCATGCTAATGGCTGGCTGAGATATGTGCGCTATTTCTTCTGAGTATTCGTAAATGTCTTTTAACACACCAGGCGGAGAAAAAAGATTGACAGGCTCTTTTACTGTTTTGGTTGTTGATATATAAGCAGGCGCTTGTTGGTTTTTTCTATCGTGAGTTTTTTGAACTGAATTAACTGTTGTGGATATTTCACTTGCTGATAAAGGTGGAGTATTTTGTTCGTTCCAAGACTGCACAAAGAACTCTGTAAAATCTGTATTTAAACCTTTGGCTATCAAATAACCCGCCAGTCTTGCCGCTTGATCGTTACGGCCGCCCTCAGAAACACCTTGAATAGATAAAGGTGTAGAGATTGGTTGACCGTTAAGTTTCTCAACTCCCGTTATTTTTACCCATAACTCTTGAGTTAAGTTTGGTAAATCATCAACATCATTCAGATCCCAATCTTCAATTCTTGTAGGGGTGTATATAGCTCCTGTTGCATGAATATTATGCGTAGCAACAATCAAGCCACCCACACCTCTAATATCAATTAGTTTGGCTGGATCATAGCCTTCAGTTCTTTTAGCTACCCAAGTAGTAAAGTTTTCTGGATTATTATAATAATAGTGAACCCCTTTTCCTGTTGCTACTTTAAAGGGTGTTACTGGTAAGTTGGCCTCACACCAATTGACCGCTTCAGGTGTATCTGCATCTATAACAATAAACTTGCCACAGACTAAAGCGACGACTAAATCATCACGCCCTTTAAACCATTTCTCTATTTCTTCCGTCGTCGGCTGTCGCTCTTGAAACTTTTGCCACCCCCCTAATTCTTTGGGCGGAACTTTATTGTGTCTATGTAGTGGTACTACACTTATGCCGTATTCTGCATAAGCCAGAGCTAAGTCCAACGCAGAGTCTTGCGCTGTTACTTGTAAATTGAACACTCTTAACTTTCACTACTTTCTTCAATAGGACCAAAGATAGACTCGAAGTCTAGCTTACCGCCAGATGCTTTAATAATTTTTTTAGCTTGTTTAATTGAAGGCTGCCTTAAACCATACCTCCAAGCTTTGGTTGATGCCGCTGAACAGTCAAATAATTCTGCCGCAGGTTCTGTTCCAATAAATTCTATATACTTCTTTAAAGTTATTCTTTGCACTTCCCTCTCCTTATGTTCAGGTTCTAGATTTTTTGTTTTAAATGATTTAAGCTCTTCATTCGTAAGGTTTTTCAACCTCCAGAGATAATTCACTCTCCATTGATTTTGGTCTACTTCTCTCATTTTACATTCCGTTAAATATTTAATGTTCACACATTGTAATTCATATTAAAATAAATTAAAATAGTATTTTTAAATAAAACGGAGAAGATTAAATGTCTGATATTTTAAGTAGAATTGTAAGTCCTAGCGAATTGGTAGAAAACCAAGGTGCTAAGATTTTAATGTATGGAGCATCGGGGGCTGGTAAAACAACCGCATGTGCTACATCACCTGGAAAAACTTTAATTATTAGTATGGAAGCTGGTTTGTTATCTATCAAAGATGCAAACAATGTTACCGCTATTGAAGTTAAAGAAGCTTCAGAGATAGAGGAGATTGCTGCAATGCTTGAAAACGGAGATCTTGATTACGATACTGTCTGTTTAGATAGTGTTACAGAGATGTCTGAGCTTTTACTAGCGCAAGAAAAAGCAAGGTCCAAAGATCCTCGACAAGCCTACGGCGAAGTTATTAATGTAATGACTAGAACGATGCGTAGATTTAGAGATCTTAAGATGCACGTTATTTTTGTTGCTAAAGAAGACAAGCTTCGAGACGAATCAACAGGTATGTTTCATTATCAACCAATGATGGTTGGTGCTAAACTACCTACTCAAATTCCTTACTTCTTTGATGAGGTGTTATGTCTTAGGACTTTCACCGAAGAAAACGATGAAGGGAAGAAAGTAACCAATCGTTGGTTGCAAACAGTTCTTGGTGATAATTATATTGCTAAGGATAGGAGTGGCAAGCTAGATTCTTTTGAAGAGCCTAACTTGACATATATTATTAATAAACTTGGATTTTCAAAAGGAGAAAAATAATGAGCGATTTTGCAGACGTCAAGTTTGATTTTGAATCTGGTAATAGCGGTGAGTCTACTATTCCAGAAGGGGACTATTTAACAGAGATAAGCAAGTGCGAGAAGACTACTTCTAGCAATGGCAACGACTATCTTGCGTTAGAGGTCAAAGTATGTGGTGAAAAGTACAAAGGCTGGATTGCTAGAGACAATCTCAATCTTTGGTACAAAAATAGCGATGCTGAAAAGCAAGAAATGGTTAGAGAGATAGCCTCTAGGAAATTCTCTAGCTTGGTCAAAGCTTTAGGCAGAAAAGACAACCCGCCCGCTAATGGTGGCGAGCTGGTTGGTAACAAAGTGATTTGTACTTTTGGCATTGAGAAAAGTAAAAATCCAGACTATCCTGATGATAAAAACAACATCAAGGGTTTTAAGCCGTTGGAAAAAATGTCGCCTAAACAAGCAGACGACACTCCAGCTTGGGTAACAGAAGGAACTTCTGAGGCCAAAGCTCCAGCTAAACCGAGCTTGTAATTGTTAGGCTTTGCTAGGAAGCCTTAAAGGTATTATCTCCCCCCATTTAGATAGTATGTACCTACCTAGCACTTTAATAGACAAGGGCTTTACGAGAAGTTATCCACTCTGCTTTAGTCCTGTAAAGTGTCTTGAGAGCGCAGGCATTGTCGAAAAGCGCTCTACCTTTTAATGAATGGTTAGACTAATATGATGAGAAGGATCTATCTCGCTAACATCTAAAATTTTTCCAAATGTATAATCAGAGCTTTCTTCCATAGAGCGTAGCAAAGCAAATAGCTCTGCCGTATCAGAGTTTCTGGCCTGTAAGACAACCATATGAAGGTTGCTGTCTATTTCATAAACGCACAGGTATTGGGGAATGCTAGGAAATAACATACCTATAATCCTAGCATAATTTTTATTGATCGTTGACGTACAAAGCAATCATTGCATAATGAATGATTTTAAGAAGCTCCTTTTTTTTATCGTCTTTTTTGCCATAGCGCATGGTGTACTTCATTATATTGCCAATACAAAAACCCTCGCCAAAACCAGCATCTACAATCATATCTGTTGCCTGGTACTTGCCCTTGGCATAGTGCTGATCGTAGGTGCTGTCTATATAATCTTTCAGCTCAGCAAGAGATACGTCTTCTCTAAATTTGTAAGCTGGCACGATTATAAAGTTAGGGTAACGATATTCGGCGAGTTATAAACGGATAGATGGCCACCTTCTGAATGATTTTTGTACAGCTCCAAGAAGCCTTCCATCTTTTCCCAGCCAAGATTCATTTGTTCTTCTGAGATGATAAATACTTTGGATGCGTATGGGTAGACCTTCTCTTGCGCCACAAAGACAAACTCATCTAACTTAAAGCCAGCTTTTTCCATACCTCTGCGATACCAAGCAGCCTGCATATCGTAGCCATACTTTTTAACCGAATAAGCAAACTCTACTGGATCACATGATTGAGTGGTCTTGTAGTCCACTACACATATGGCGTTGTCTGGGTATGGGCTTTGGACTGGCGGACAGATAACATCTGGTCGGCACTTACAAAGAACCTCGCCCTCATACCAATAGAAGCTAGCCTCTGCTACCTTGCCTTCAGCGTTAAGGTAGATGTTGCCTTCTTCAATCATATGCTCCTTCATACCTTTGATTGCCGTCATTTCAGCTTCTTTAATAACTGTTAGGCCGCGCTCCTCATACTCTTTTTTCAGTTCTTTGTTGGCATTGGTATAGGGAGAACCCATAACAACTGCTACTGTTTGGTTAAAAGCTTCTTCACCCTCTACCAGTAAAGCGTGGGCCGCTGTACCAAAGTTCATTGCAGGGGTTGTCTCTTGGACTCTCTCCACCGCATGCAGTTGCGATTTGCCAAAGGCTCTAATCTTACTGCTACTAACTCCAACACCCGCATGGTAAACAGGGTTGGGTATGTCTGAGAATACCAGGGTGTCGCCCTTTTGCTCAGACTCAAACTCTTTTAGTTCTTCTATTATCATATTCATACTCCAAAATCATCGTTTGCACGACATTATCATTTAGCATTGGCTTAGGCCAATACCGCAACTTGTTGTATAAGTTTAGCATGTTGCCTTCAAAAGACAGTTGCTTGTTATACATAGGGTTTCCTATCGAATCCCAAAAATCTTCTATTTGCTCTAAGGTATCTCTACCACCACCAACATATTTTAATTCTGCTTCTGTATAGTCATAGGGTATAAATATAAAATCTCCCGTCTCCTTCCTAAATGGATAACAACGTGTTGGCTTACCTATCTGCATAAATATGATTGACGATATTGGGGAACTTGCCCGAATAATCGACTTTAATTAAATCTGGTTTGTTAACTTCAGTTTGTCTAAACAAAGCTTCATCTACTGTAGAGGGTGGGGATCTTCGCAAGCTATCACCACTTACCATTTTTCTCCACCAAGCCACAGCTTTTTCTCTTGCATAACCCGAATGCTCAAAGCATATGTACTCACTAATAATTTTATTGGGTGTTTTGTAGCTGACCTTAAGCACAGGTAAAGGCTTGCCTTGTTTTTGATGATTACCAAACCACATGTTGATAACTTTAGTATCGTAGCGTTCTTTTTTGGCTGTCTTAGAAATAATATCTAATTTAGATGCAACCAGCTCTAATTCCAGCTTACGCATAGGATAGACATAACCACAATCTGGACAAGTGGTTACAGCTTTAGGCACATACGATTGACATTCTGGACAGCTCTTAACAAGCGCTTGACCCGTTCTTTTACGCTTGCCTTTTTGATTGGGTGCTATTTGATTGATAGGGCCATGACGTTCAATATTCTTGGCAAAGTCTAAAATCAAACAATCTTTTTTGCCCTCTGCTATACGCATGCCTCTACCCATCATTTGCACATATAAGCCTGGTGAATGTGTAGGCCGCAGCATTATAATTAAATCTGTATTTGGCGCATCAAAACCTGTCGTTAACACATCGCAATTAACCAAAGCTCTAATCTCTCCTTTTTTATAATCAGCTATTAACTTATCTCTTTGCAGTTGATTGGTATCTCCCGTTACCACGCGAGAAGTTATATTGTTGGCATTTAAAATACCGCTGACCATTTCTGCATGATTGATACCAGCACAAAATATTAACCATTGTTTTCTGTTTGCGCCTTTAATTAAAACTTCTTGTCTGGCTTTATTGGTTCTGCCGCTGTCGTTCATCTTGGCTTGTAATTCCGTTTAAATAAACTCACCCCCTCTCAAACCAATATCTTCAAACTCGTACTCAGTATCCATACACTTAGTTACTAAGGGTGATAAGTAGCCGTCATCAATCAACCGAATAAAGTTATCACCACTACCAAAGTCTATTGCGACATCATCAAAGATAGATCCCTCGCCTTCAGTTAACATGCCAGAGTTAAGTCTGTATGGAGTAGCAGTAAATCCAACCACACGTAAATTTGGGTTGCGTTCTTTAAGGGCGACAACGAGGGAGCGGTACATTCCCTCGCCGTCTTTTGGAACAAGATGCGCTTCATCAATAGCGAGGAGATCGAATAAGGGCAGTTGATCTACCTTGTTCCAAACTGATTGAAGCTGAGCATAGATAATATCGTTATCTGTATCTCTACTTCCTAAACTGTTGCCATACAACCCTATATCTCCATAGGGCCAAGCGTCTTGTAGCTTTTCGTAATTTTGAAAAAGTATTTCTTTAACATGCGAAACAATTAAAGTTTTTTGTTTCTTTTGTTCATTCATATGCAGAACAAAGTCTGCAATCACATGAGAATTACCAGAGCCTGTTGGCATGACAACCAAAGGATTGCCGTCTTCTATAGCAATATAATTTTCTAAAGCATCTAAAGCTTCTTGTTGGTAATCTCTTAACGGCATCTATTCTTCATTTTTATCCGCAAAATCAGTTTTAATTTCTTTACCGCTTGCGTATCTTATTCTTCTGAAATGTTCTCCCGCGCCTTTTTGATACTCATACCAAACTACTTTCTTATCATCTTCTTCAGCTTGAAGTTTCTTTCTTTGCTTCTCTACATTTTTTTTATACTGAGTCATTTTCTCTTGACCCCCCTGGTAATTGCTCAACGTCAAACCAACCGCAGGGATAATTTACTCCTCTCATTTGCCTTGACCTCGATATTTTTTACGCGTTTTGCGCTTGTTAGTCCCAGCGCCTCGGCTAAGCCTTGAGTCGCCAATAGATGTTTTCTTTTTAATACTTTGTATTTTTTCTTTAACCCACGTTTTTGCCATTGTCTTTTTCCTCTAGTTGTTTATAAAATTCTGCAACTGCCATTATCTCCTGCCAAGTGCCGTCGCTTTTAATACAGTTGGCCCGATGAGAAACAATAAGAATGTTGCCTATAACATACCCTTTGTTGTTGTCTATTCTTTCCAGCGTTGGAGAGTTGTATCTGTCTTCTTTACCATGAATAAGCTCAATTCCTAAAATTGGGCATTTAACATCTTTTGGCCATACGTCCCAAATATCTTGGGGTTTAAGAGTACAAGGCGGCCAACCCCTTTCTAAGGTTCTGCGCCTAGCGCCAGATAACATCTTATGCGCCCAATACAAAGGTTTGTTTCTTTTGTTTTCGTTATAACAAGATCGACACTCCCGTCTAAAAGGCGGAGCTTTCTTTAATTTTCTATTGGGAAAGTTAACTGAGTTCAATTCTTTTGTTTCCTTGCATATAGTGCATTTTCTCACTTTGGGTCAATAGCCTTTAAATAAAGTTCTTGCCAAAACTTAACTTGATGTTTTAAGTCGTTGTTTTCTTCTGCTAGTTTTTTTAAATCTATTTGATTGTTGTCCCCTGGAATGCAAATGCTAAAAAATATTTTGTTTCTATCAACCTCTTGCTCGAACTTATCTCTCAACAAATCTGGCAGGCCTTCAGCGTTTGGATCTACATTATCAACATAAAATGTAGCTCCAACCAAAACCTCTCGCTCTTTCTTTAGGTCTTTCATAAGTTTTTATTTATCAACCAAATTAAATAAAGCAAGCCACCTACAAAGTAAGCGGCTGCTGTTCCTAAAACCCAAAGAACAAACTCAAGCATGATTTTTAAATAAAGTTTCTTTAGTATTTCTCCAAATATCAATAAATTCTGGAGCAGCATTTGAATGCTCTACATATATAGTTATATCTCCTACTTTTATATATGCAGAAACATCAGACCTTTGATCTATCTCGATACTCATTTGGATGCTTCCTTGTAAGCATGCTCAAATAAAGCTGGGTGATGTTGACGAATGTACTCAACAAACTTGCTCAACCTTTCGGTTGATTGCATGTCTTCTTCTACATCCGCAGTATGTTTGGGAGCTGGCAATCCTGGTTGTAAAGCTTTCATACCTTCCCTTATAAAATCTATTTCTGTCATTGACATAATCTTCTCCTGATTAATTGTTTCACTAATAGTATAAAATTTCAGTTGCTTTGTAAACACCTTTTGATATACTAAGGGTATATTTATTTTGGAGAGCATAAATGACGATAGATAAAAAGATGTCAGATTACGTAGACCACACCAGAGATTACTTACAACAACTGGTATGCCAGATCATTA
>BCSF01000826.1_pt1 | contig 10991 bp, 15 predicted proteins | sample 1016431 | NCBI WGS metagenome assembly BCSF01 (sample SAMD00045685;SAMD00045686;SAMD00045687;SAMD00045688;SAMD00045689;SAMD00045690;SAMD00045691;SAMD00045692;SAMD00045684;SAMD00045690;SAMD00045691;SAMD00045692;SAMD00045684;SAMD00045685;SAMD00045686;SAMD00045687;SAMD00045688;SAMD00045689, study...
TGCATTGACAATGCGAAATAATCATGGTAAAAGCATTTAAATGCCGACAAGGAGAGTGATATATGAATATAAATACATACATTAGTGACTTAGATATAGGAATAGGAGAGAGTAAACGTCTTAACTGTCCTATTTGTAATGGTTACAAGACATTTACTGTGACCAATAACATGGGTCAGATGCTATGGAATTGTTATAAGTCTTCCTGTCAGCTATCAGGCTCTAAACGTATGCCTTTGTCAGCTAATGACATCAAGGTGCATACCCAAGTGACTGAAAAGAATAGTGAACCTTTCGTAATGCCTGAGTATATAGTGCCTTACGACAGGGAAAACTACTATGATATACCTAGTGATAGGCTCATGTATGATGTCAAGGAACATAGAGTTGTGTTTCCTGTGATACATGAAGGCAGGGTTGTTGATGCCAATGGTAGGTCACTAGGAAAAAGAATACCTAAATGGAAACGATATGGAAAAAGTGACTTGCCTTTTGTCGCAGGACATGGTAAGGTCGCAGTAGTTGTTGAGGATTGTGTAAGTGCTTCCGTTTTAGATAGTGAAGTATATGTTGGGGTAGCAGTATTGGGTACGTCATTGTCAGAATCTCATAAGAAGTATCTCTCACGATTCTCAACAGCAATAATAGCACTTGACCCTGATGCTCTACCCAAGACTATGGCATTTGCAAAGGAACTAAGAGCCTATGTAAATGATGTCAAGGTGCTAAGATTAGAAGACGATTTGAAATACAAGAAGAGGAACGATATAGAAAACTTAATTAACTTAACCCCAAAGGAGAACCAATATGGAACTATCCCTACTACGTAGCTTGATGAATCAAGAGTTTTATACCGACCATCGTGGCTCTAAATGTCCTGACCGACTATTTAGTAAAGATGCTAGGAAGTTAAAGCACACGATTGATTATGCTATGAATAAATATAAACGAGATGTAACACCTGATGAGGTGGAAGCATTGTTCATGGCGAACAATCCATCTATGACTACTGCACAGAAGCAAGGCTATAGTTCTCTGTTCAATACAGTAAAACGTGAGCAACCTATGGGTACTGACGTGGCACAGGATGTGTTGTCTAAACTATTCCAACAGGTCATAGGTGAAGACATAGCCAATCTAGGATTTGATTATGTCAATGGTGCAGAGAAAAGTCTTAAGCCATTGCGTGATTTATTAGAAAAGTATAATGATAACTTCTTACCTGAAGTAAAGATTGAATGGGATGATATATCTTTTGATACCATCATGGCTAAACAATCTGTACAGATGAAATGGACATTCAATATACCTGAGATGGCACGTAAGATAGAAGGTGTCAACGCAGGATATCTTGTTGAGGTAGGAGCAAGACCTAATACAGGTAAGACTTCCTTCCATGCATCCATGTTGGTAGGACCTAATGGTATGGCTAGGCAGGGTGCTAAGTGTGTAGTGTTATGTAATGAGGAATCATATGACCGAGTTGCTTTCAGATACATACAAGCATCAACAGGCTTCCCTAAAGAAAAGATACAGGCTAATATACATGAAGCTAAACGTATCTATCAAGATGTCACTAAAGATGTAAAGATTAAAGATGTTAGTGGCGAAGACATGACTTGGGTTGAGACTATGTGTAAAGCAGAGAGACCTGACATAGTTGTACTTGATATGGGAGATAAGTTTGCTAGACAGGGTAGCTACTCTCGACCTGATGAGATGCTTAAAGCTAATGCTATATATGCTAGACAGATAGCTAAGACGTATGGATGTGCTATATTTTATATGTCACAGTTGTCTGCTGAAGCTGAAGGTAGACAGGTTCTTAACCAAGCTATGATGGAAGGCTCACGTACAGGTAAGGCAGCAGAAGCTGACTTGATGTTATTGATTGGACAACCTGCTCAAGTAGAAGGGGTTGACGAACAATCAAGTTTAAGGCATATTAATGTTGTGAAGAATAAAGTAACAGGATGGCATGGAATGATTAATTGTAACCTTGATTATAGAATCGCAAGGTTCACAGCATAGAGGAGTAAGATATGAAACTTACATTAGATGTAGAAAATACTGTCACTAAACGTGATGGTAAGATGTATCTCGACCCATTCGAGCCTGACAATAGACTTGTCATGGTAGGATGCTTGACAGATACAGGTAAAGAATATTTATATAGAGACAACTTCGATGGTGTACAAGAACACCTAGACAATGCAACTATATTAATAGGACACAACATAGCATATGATTTGATGTGGCTATGGGAGTGTGGCTTCAAGTATGAAGGTCCTGTCTTTGACACAATGCTAGGCGAGTATGTCTTGCAACGTGGACAGAAAGAACCCCTGTCATTAGAAGCCTGTGCTGAAAGATATGAGTTAGATACTAAGAAGCAGGACACCTTGAAAGAATACTTCAAGCAAGGTGTAGGTGTTGATGAGATACCACCTGAAGAGTTGTCTTCTTACTTGTCAGCAGATTTACACGCAACACAGCAGTTAGCAGATAAGCTAACAAAAAGATTGATGACTACAGATTCATCGTTGATGGAGTGTGTTGTACTCACTAATAGAGTATGTGTTACTCTTGCTCACATATACAACACAGGATTTGCTGTAGATGTAGAGAAGTTAGATGAGGTTAAGCTTCAGTTTGAAGCAGAGAAACTTGAGATAGAAAAGCGACTACAAGTTCAGATAAGAAAGTTGATGGGTGATACACCTATTAATCTTAATAGTCCAGAGCAAATGTCTTGGGTTATATATAGCAGGAAGCCACATGATAAAACCATGTGGGCAAATGCTTTCACTCCTTATATGGATAAGGCACACTTCAATGATGTTGTATCAAGAAACTCTGATGTAGTATTAAAAACAAAAGCTGTATCATGTAGAGAGTGTAATGGTACAGGACAGATAAGAAAGGTTAGAGTAAATGGAACTCCTTACGCAAATACCACTAAGCACATTGACTGTGGTGGTAACGGTTATACTCTTCAATCTCTTGGATTAGTAGCAGGGTTGAAGTTTAAAGCACCAAGTTCTAAGTGGATATCTGCTAATGGATTTGGTGTTTCTAAGACGAACTTAGATATGTTACAGAGCATGGCTAAACGTACCAACATGACAGATGCTGTCAACTTTTTGACAGATGTTAAACGTTTATCAGCTTTGGATTCATACTTAAGTTCTTTTGTAGAGGGTATCAAAGCACACGTTAAGACTGATGGTAAGCTTCATGTGAGATTATTACAACACAGGACAGCGACAGGTAGGTTTAGTGGTGCTGACCCTAATATGCAGAATATGCCTAGAGGTGGTACGTTCCCTGTTAAGAAGGTATTCGTATCACGTTGGAAGGGTGGCAAGATACTTGAAGCTGACTTTGCACAGCTAGAGTTTCGAGCTGCGGCATATTTATCACAAGATAAGGTGGCAATGGATGAAGTTTCTACAGGGTTTGATGTTCACTCGTATACGTCTAAAGTTATTACAGATGCAGGTCAACCGACTTCTAGACAGGATGCGAAAGCACACACATTCGCACCACTCTACGGAGCAACAGGCTTCGGCAGAAGTAAAGCAGAAGCAGAGTACTATGAACACTTTACCAAAAAGTACACAGGAATCAAAGCTTGGCACTCCAGATTGGCTAAAGAAGCTCTAGAGACAGGCAAGATATCCACACCATCAGGCAGGGAGTTTTCTTTTCCTGATGTACAACGAAGAATGAATGGCACAGTAAGCTTCTTTACACAGATAAAGAATTATCCTGTACAAAGCTTTGCTACTGCCGACATAGTTCCCATTGTACTTATACAGATGGAGAACTTATTAGCCAACTACAAATCATGTATTGTTAATTCAGTACATGATTCTGTGGTGGTTGATATACACCCTGATGAGATAACCCAAGTGTTATACCTCATCAAACTACTCAACAGTAGTCTCCAATCTATTGTTGAGCAACAGTTTAACATAGAGTTCAATGTACCATTATTACTTGAAGCAAAAATAGGTGATAATTGGCTTGACACGAAAGATGTTAGCTGATATAACTATGAAACATTTGACTCACAGAAAGGAGCAATACATATGGATAATAATTTAGTAACGATTGATACGAATAACTACGAAGCTATGGCTAAAGCAATGGGTATAGCAGGTGAAGGTACTAAGTCTTCAGATACTAAGAAGACTCAACAGCTACCACGTTTCAGAATAAACCATTCAGCAATCATGGGTGAGACCAAGATGAATGGTAAGAATGTAAACGTAGAGGTAGTTGAAGGTGGTACGTATAAGCTTGAGATACCTGATGGCGATACTTACTACAGTAAGACTGCTAAGATAAGACCTTTCATGCAAAGGTATATGTATAAGAGGTTCGTTAAGAATATGAACGCAAAGATGGGTGAGCCTATGGGCATCTATCATAAAACTGTTATGGCAGATTCACTTAACCTAGATTTAAAAGATAATCAAGGTGGTTTTAACTGTGGTAAACCAGCAGGTTATATTCAAGACTTCAAGGCATTACCTGAGAAGACTCAAGACTTAATCAAGCAGATTAAAAGAGTGCGTGTTATCTTTGGCATGGTTGATTTACTTGACCCATGCAATGATAAGGGTGAAAAGATATCTTTTAAAACTACACCATTCATATGGGAGATAGATAATAGAGATGCTTTCAAGACTGTAGGTCAGCCTTTTACTAAGTTGGCACAGTTGAAGAGACTTCCTGTTCAGCATACTATAGCCTTAGAAACTGAAGAACGTAAGTTACCTAATGGTAATGTGTTCTACTTACCTGTATCTACACTAGATGTAGCCAATAAGATTGACCTGTCTGATGAAGACCAAGTTATCTTTGGTGACTTCATGTCATGGATACAAAACTATAATCAGTATATAGTTAGTGAGTGGGATGCCAACGTAGGTGGTAATGCAGATGCAGACATGAAAGATATAGTTGAAGACTTTATCGAAGTGGATGCCAACTAATGAATCACCGTGCTGAATTGTCGATACATAAGTTGCTAGAAGATATACTTGCATCTAAGAAGCAGATGTCAATAGAGACTATTGAAGGTGTAGCATCCGATATAAAGGAAGCTATGGTTCGTCAGTTCGGAACAAAGAATGATAGGAAGGATTTTAAATTACGTATGTCTAACATAGGTAAGCCTTCTTGTCAGCTTTGGTTTGACAAGAACCACCCTGAAAAAGCATTACCAAAAGGTAATAGTTTCTTGATGACAATGATGATTGGTGATGTAGTTGAAGCTATCTTCAAAGGTTTATTGAAGGAAGCTAAGATTGAATATCAAGATAGTGAAGAGGTTACGTTGGAACTAAAGAATGGTGTCAATGTAAAAGGAACTTATGACCTTGTGCTTGATGACTGTGTTGACGATATAAAGTCTGCATCAGATTGGTCATACAGGAATAAGTTTGCTTCATTTGAATCGGTAGCTAGTGGTGATAGCTTTGGTTATGTAGGTCAACTCGTTGGGTATGCGAAAGCGAGTGGTAAAAACATAGGTGGTTGGTGGGTAGTGAACAAGTCTAATGGACAGTTCAAATACGTATCAGCAGGAAGTGCAGATACAACTCAAGTCTTAGGTAACATCGAGAAGACTGTTAAACAAGCCAATGCTAAAGACTTAGTTAGGTGCTTTGAGCCTGAAGAAGAAACCTTTAGAGGTAAAGCTACAGGTAATCTTGTTCTTAATAAGAACTGCACCTTTTGTGACTTCAGATATAGTTGTTGGGATACTCTACAAGAGTTACCTGCACAGAAGTCATTAGCCAAAGAACCTAAGATGGTTCAGTATATTAAGCTAGGAAAGGAGAAAATAGCATGAGTAAATCATTAGATGAATTAAAATCTGACATTGAAGAAATGGAGAAGCAACTAGTAGAAGCAAAAAAGCAGTATCGTGAGATGCGTACAGCAGGTTTGCGTGATGCTATGGAAGCTAGGAAGGTAGCTGATGAAGCTGTAAAAGAAGAGTTAAAGAACTTAGGTTATCAGACTTCTTATAGTCCTTTTACAGGAATCACGTGGCGAAACTTCTAAGTGACTCCTCATAAGGCATATCGTGCAGCCTTAAAGCATGGGTATAGGAGTGGGTTAGAGCATAAGGTATCTGTCTATCTTACAGAACGTAAACATAAATATGGTTACGAATGTATTAAGATTGAATGGGAAGACCTAGCCTACCGAACCTATACCCCTGACTTCATATTAAATAATGGTATTATTATTGAGACAAAGGGAAGGTTTCTTGCAGGAGATAGACGTAAACATCTAGCTGTTAAGAAGCAACATCCACAATTAGATATTAGATTTGTCTTTGAGAATAGCAGACGTAAGTTAAGTAAAGGTGCTAAGTCTACGTATGGAGAATGGTGTAACAAGTATGGTTTCAGGTACTATGATAGAGTAATCCCTGAAGATTGGTTGAAAGAAAAAGGTAAGAATAAACATCCAAAGATAATTAAATTTACAGGTAAAAAGATAAGGAGAATAAATAGATTAATGATAGATACTTACAAGAAGAGGATTTTGTTATACAAATAAAACCCCACGTGGATAGCAAAGGTTGGACAGGTGATGTGTCACTTAGTATAATGGTAGGCAAAAAGAATCCATTAAACGATGAAGACTTTGAAGCTATGTTAAACTTTACTAGGCAGATATGTGCTACTGTTCCTTTGATGGAGCAGAATAAAATCTTCAGAGATGCAGTAGAAGAAGAAGCTAATAAGCACCTACCTATAGAAGACGTGTTTGATATACCTGATAAGAAAGGTGGTAGAGTAAAAGAAATAGAGGATAATGTAATTCATATTTCTTTTGGAAAAGAAGAGACTACTCATTGACAATGGCTAGAAAAGAATATATAAAAGACATGAGACACTTAGAATTTATGAATTATATGGCAGAAAAGGAGAAGCAAGCTATGGCACAATCAGACAATATCGAAATGGAAGACATGGTTAATAGTCCTATTCATTATAACAAAGCAGGTATTGAAACCATTGATGCCTTAGAAGCTATGTTAGTTGATGGGTTTGATTATTATTTACAAGGTAATATAGTTAAATACCTATGGAGATTTAGATATAAGAATGGTATAGAAGACCTCAAGAAAGCACAGTGGTATCTAAACAAACTTATTGAGGTCTATGATGATAAGAGTTAAGATAATGATGACAGTCTCTGTAGACCCTGATGAGTATGCTGTGCCTGCCGATGGTATGGTCAGTGAGGAGATTGAAGAATACGTAAGAGAAGCCTTCCATGAAATAGAAGGTGTTAAGATTAAACATATGAAACTAGTTAGTGAGGAGACATAAATGATACAGAACTATTTACCTACCGACTACCAAAACTTTATAGCACTCTCTCGCTATGCAAGGTGGAAGGATGATGAACAACGTAGAGAGAATTGGGGAGAGACTGTTGATAGATATTTTGATTACATGACTAATCATCTTAGTAAGAATCATTCATACACTATTACAAAAGCTCTCAAAGAGAAGCTTACAGAGCAGGTAATATCTTTAGGTGTAATGCCTAGCATGAGAGCCTTAATGACAGCAGGACCTGCCTTAGACCGTTGCCATGTGGGTGGTTATAATTGTAGCTACATACCTGTAGATAGTCCACGTTCATTCGATGAATGTATGTACATACTTATGTGTGGCACAGGTGTAGGTTTCTCTGTTGAAAGAGAGAATGTGGACAAGCTACCTGTAGTCAATGAGCACTTTGAGGACAGCACTACTATCATCACTGTTGGTGACAGCAGACCCGGATGGGCAAAGGCATTGAGAGAACTCATTGCTATGTTATATGTAGGGCAAGTGCCTACTTGGGATGTATCACAGGTCAGACCAGCAGGTGCAAGGCTAAAGACATTTGGTGGTAGAGCATCAGGACCTGCACCATTAGTTGAATTATTTCAATTCTGTATACAAAAGTTCAAGGGTGCTAAAGGCAGAAGACTATTTCCTATTGAGTGCCACGATTTAATGTGCAAGATAGGTGAGGTTGTAGTTGTAGGTGGAGTACGTAGGTCTGCACTTATATCATTATCCAACTTAGGGGATGACCAAATGAGACATGCTAAGTCAGGACAATGGTGGGAGAATGAAGGACAACGAGCACTAGCTAATAACTCTGTAGCATTTAAAGGTAAGCCTGAGATGGGTACATTCATGCGAGAGTGGACATCATTATATGAATCTAAGTCAGGTGAACGTGGTATATTTAATAGACAAGCAGCTAGAGTGAAGGCTTCTGAGAATGGTAGACGTGAGATAGACCATTACTTTGGTTGTAATCCATGTAGTGAGATTATACTTAGACCTTATCAGTTCTGTAATCTTACAGAAGTAGTGTGTAGAGAGACAGATGACCTTAACTCTTTAACAGAAAAGGTACGTATGGCTACTATACTTGGTACATTTCAATCTACTCTTACTAACTTTAAATATTTACGTAAGGTTTGGAGAGATAATACAGAGGAAGAAAGACTATTAGGAGTTTCCCTAACAGGTATACTAGATACTAATATATGGACAGAAGAAATACTAACCATACTAAGAGATGTAGCAGTAGAAACTAATAAGAAGGTGGCTAAAGACTTAGGTATTCCACAGTCAACTGCAATCACTTGTGTCAAACCTAGTGGTACAGTTAGTCAATTAGTTGACAGTGCTTCAGGTATTCATGCTAGACATAATGACTACTACATAAGAACTGTACGTGGTGATAACAAAGACCCACTCACACAGTTTATGAAAGATAGTGGCATACCAAGTGAGCCTGATGTTATGAAGCCTGACAGCACAACTGTGTTCAGCTTTCCTATGAAGTCACCTTCAGGTGCTGTTACTAGAACACAAATGTCTGCTATAGAACAGCTAGAGTATTGGCTTATGTTCCAAAGACATTGGTGTGAGCACAAGCCTTCTGTTACTGTATCTGTTAAGGAAGATGAGTGGATGAAGGTAGGTGCATGGGTATATGATAACTTTGATGAAGTATCAGGTATATCTTTCCTGCCATTTAGCGACCATACTTATGCTCAAGCACCCTATCAAGACATTGAAAGAGAGGACTACTTAGAGTTGAAACAGATGATGCCTAAGTCTATTGATTGGTCTAAGTTGGCAGACTACGAAAAGGAAGATACAACTAGTGGTGGTAGAGAACTAGCTTGCACAGCAGATGCGTGTGAGATGGTTGACATACAGGCTAGTTAATGATAGAAGGTACAGAAGAAATACTATGGTGGCAGTGGTGGTTACTCATTGCCATCACCATAAATACGACAATAAACTTAATTGTTTTCTTCAAGGGTAGGAAGCTACACATAAGGGAACTATTACATCTTAAACCCAAAGCGAAAGGAGTTGCACATGGAAAACCTAGCACCAAGTAAAGAGAACAGAAAGAAGTTTGACATAGACCTAGAATATGGTAAAGTAAGAGAACAGTTTGTAGCAGATATGTTACAAGATAAAAAGATAGAAGTAAAGAGTGAAAGAGATAAGTGGCAACAGACAGGTAACATAGCCATAGAATATCAGTCCTATGGAAAGCCTAGTGGTATTAATGCAACAGAAGCAGACTATTGGTTTCACAATCTTTGCATAGGTAAAGACGTATTCTGCACACTAGTGTTTAGTGTAGATAATCTCAAGAAGCTAATTGATGGATTAGATTACAAGAGAAGTGTATCAGGTGGAGACCATAACGCATCAAGAATGTACTTACTAAAACTTGATAAGTTATTTTCATCTGACGTTTTAAAAACATTTAAAGGAGAGAGTTAATGAGAGAGATGCTATTAAATGCGGCAAAGTCTTATTATGTTGGACTTATAAATAAACATATATCAAACGTAGAGATACTATTAACTAGGTCAGTAGGGATAGGAGAACATCAAGATATCCAACAAGCTATTGATGCCGAGTTAGATGCGGTAGCTACAGCAGATGATAAACTTAATATAATATTAAAGTATTTTGAAAGGAGAGAATCCAATGAAGCAGAAGAAAAAAAGGAATCCAAATCTAAGTAAGTATGATGCACCTCTAAGAATACAATTCGATAGAGGATTTAATGCGTTTAAAGGAAAGCAGTACGTAAGAAATATTAATGGAGCAAGAATTATAGCAACAGAAAGTCCATACAATATAAATACTATGCAGTATAGAGAATGGCAAAGGGGTTATAATTCAGCATATGCACAGCAACTAAAGAAGGTGAGGGATGTTGAGAATAGAAGAAGAAGCAAAGAAGTTCATGCAGGATAATCTAGTCATAGCAGAGGTAATGACTGCTGACTTTTATGAAGCACGAGCAAATAACACAGCTATCTTTCCAAAAGAAAAAGCCTTAGAGTATTTAGCTCTAGGCTTGACAAGTGAAGCAGGTGAGGTAGCAGGTAAAGTTAAGAAGATAATACGTGATGGCAAAGGAAACAAAGAAGCTATAGCCTATGAGATAGGAGATGTTCTTTGGTATTGTGCTGTATTAGCTAGTGAGTTGGGTGTCAGTTTAAATACTATTATGCAAAAGAACTTAGAGAAGTTACATGGTAGGAAAGAACGTGGCACACTTGCAGGGTCAGGAGACAGTAGATAATATTAACGATAGGCAGTGCTTAAACTATTGCCTATCAATTTACCTAGACGATAATGATTTCTTTCAGGCTCATCTTTCTGCATTTCAGCGACAGACTTACCATACTTTGATTTGTAATATTCATCAGCTAATTTTCTAGCTACACTAGATGTTCTTGTCCACTGTGCTCTGTCAAAAGCAGTGAAAGATTTTCCAAGTACATTATCACTTCTTGCTTCTTGCTCACCTAACATCTTAGCTATCTTTCTATACCTACTTAACTTATTCTTGATAGCAGCTTCCTGTTTAACTCTAGATAATTTTTTATAACTAGCTGAGTTTATTTC
>BCSF01000827.1_pt1 | contig 10989 bp, 3 predicted proteins | sample 1016431 | NCBI WGS metagenome assembly BCSF01 (sample SAMD00045685;SAMD00045686;SAMD00045687;SAMD00045688;SAMD00045689;SAMD00045690;SAMD00045691;SAMD00045692;SAMD00045684;SAMD00045690;SAMD00045691;SAMD00045692;SAMD00045684;SAMD00045685;SAMD00045686;SAMD00045687;SAMD00045688;SAMD00045689, study...
ATTGTGAACCACTTTCAGGTGCAAATACTACAAATCCTTTATTATCACTTACTTGTGCGAAAGTTGAACCAGAAGTAATTAAATCTCATTCTGAACTGTCAACGATTCCGCTGGGATGTTAAATAATCCACTACCATCACCATCAAATCTTGATGCCGATGTTGGTACATTTATAATGAGTTGGTTAGGGTCAATTATTGCCTCAGCTGAACCAGATTTGATTCTATCTAACTCTAAGTCTTGAAGTGCTTCAGCTGGGATGTTGAATAGTCCACCACCATCACCAATAAATAAAGATGCAGATATTGATTCTGATATAAACACCGAACCACTAAATTCGGTTTTTACAGATGATGTGGAGAATACTCTAAAAAATCCGTGCTCATCTACCGATGCAGTTACAGAGCCCGTAGCAATTCTATCAGCATCAAATGCTAAGTTAGCGATTGAAATGTTTGTTAAACCACTACCATCACCACTAATCACTCCGCCAACATTTAATGATTGTGAAATTTCAACAGAACCACTAAATTCAGATTTAACACCACCAGTAGTATCTTCAACAATGAATCTACCATCCTCTTTAGTAGATGCCGTTACTGAACCTGTTACGATTTGGTTTACATCAAATGCTAAGTTAGCGAGTGAAATATTTGTAAGACCAGAACCATCACCAGTATAGATACCACCAATTTCTATTGATTCAGAAACAAATAACGAACCACTAAGTTCGGTTCTAACAGAACCAGTAGATTCTACTACAAATTTACCATCGTTAGATACCGATGCCGTTACTGAACCTGTTACTAATCTATTTACATCAAATGATAAGTTTGCTAATGAGATGTTAGTTAGCTGAGAACCATCACCAGCAAATGAACCAGAGAATGAACCACTAAGTTCTAAATTTTCTCTTGTATTTTCCCATCTTTGAGAACCACTATTCCAAACTAATAAATCACCATCATCAGATTTAATTGAACCACTATCAACTAATATAGCATCAGATGTAGTAATTTGTACATCATGTAAATCATATAGATGGTCTCCCAAATGAGGTCTTACCAATAGTGTTACATTGTTACCATTCTTAGCAGTAATTACAGCGATGGATGATTTTAAGTTTGGAGCTTCAGGTTTAACATTTGTTAAACCACCTGGTCTTTGAGGGTCTCCATAAAGAATATCACCCTCTGCCCAAACTGAACCACTATCTTTTAAAGAACCTGCTTCTAATGCGTTTATCTGAACTCCTCTTACATATCCAAACCAAGTTGCAAATCCTTCTTGATTATTATCAATAGGTTCGGTAAGAATACCAACTAATAAATCCTCAGGGTAAGTTCCATCGGTTACTGATTTTATTACTCTAATTCTATTACCTTGTGCTGGTTGAGCTGGGTCAACCATTACTAAAGTACCATTGATTAGATTATTACCATCTTTGTTTACAACAGGTGGATAATATAATTCTTGTCCTAATTGAAGTGTAGCTTCACTACCCTTCATTCCTAAATCAAGAGTGCCATCAGTTTCGTTCCACTTCAATCTGCCAGCTACACTCTGAATTCCATTATCAAAATTAATGAAATCTAAATAAGATGCGGTAATTGAAGATGCGGTGATATGGTTTGCTACTAATTTTTCAGTAGTTGTTGTATCACCAACAGTTAAATCGTTTGTTATAGAACCATCATTTGCGATAATAGTTTGTGATACATCCAAATTACCACTAACTTCAGTCTTACCTTCGAATGCAATTCTTTCGTTTATATTAAGATTATCAGCAACTCTAATACTACCACTTAATGAAGAAGATTCTTCAGAAATATAGTAAAGTGTACCAGGTGCTGATTGAGGAACTGTGAATACGATTGAACCACTATCCTCACCATTATTAGTTACACCAGTAGAGAATAAATCACCACTACCAGTTGTATTATTTGTTTTGATGTAGAAGTTGTAGTTTGGTGTATTTACATTGAATGTATATTCAATACCCCTTACCAGCGTTAAAGTTGGTTCTTCTACACTATCTACTAAGTATGATGAACTATCAGCGTTAAATGTTATATAGAATGATTGCGATACAGCTTCTACTTCAGTAATTGATGATGAAATCACCAATCCACCAGTTACGAATGTATCACCAATAACTTTTAAGTTACCTTCAATTGATGCCGATGAATTAACCTCAAATCCATTATTTGGAGAAACTGATGCGGTTACTGAACCACTTGCGATGAATGAACGAGGAAGTACATCCTCAGCAAGTGCTGAAAGTGGGATATCGAATAAATCTCTACCACTACCACTAAATGAACCACTAAAATCTCCTAAGAATTTACTAGCACTTACCTCATTAGCTGTTATAGTGTTGGATACATCTAAATTACCAGTAATAAATGTACTACCTGTTATATTTAGATTACCAACTACTTCAGTATCACCAATTAAATCAATTTGTCCGTATAGTGGTATTTCATCAACTACATTAAATTGTCCAGCCATATCCGAATGGATTGAACAATTATAATAAAGTGAATCTGGAGCTGAACCGCTGACTTCCCAAGTGATTATTCCACTTGAAGTACCATTATTAGTTACTCCTTCATCATAAGCATTACCACTACCTACACTACTTACTGTTTTTATATAGAACGGATGCCCATCAGCTGAAACATCAAAGGTATATGTTAATCCCCTTACGATTGTAATTGATGGATTATCACCACTTGCTGCTCCACTAAATGTATAAGCAATAGCACCATTATTTACAACATTAAATTCAGTCAGTAATGAACCAGTATCAACTACACCAATTGAAGAAGATACAATAAAACTACCACTAATTCTAGTATCACCATCTATTTGAGTTTGTGTATTTATATCTAAACCAAAATTAGGTGAAATTGATGCAGTTGCTGAACCACTTGAAATTCTTTTAGCTTCTTCAGCAAAAGTTGCTGCTGGTAAGTTAGTTAATTGAGAACCATCCCCAACAAAGAATGATGCAGATACAGTTCCACCACTAGCAGTAATATCATTTTCAACCTTTAAACTTCCACTAATTCTAACTGAACCAGTGAATTCAGAACCACTATCTATTGATTCTACAAAAAATCCTTTATCAGGTGTTACCGAAGCACTAACACTACCACTTGCAATTCTGAATGCTTCTTCAGTAAGTGCGGATTGTGGAATATTAAATAATCCACTACCATCACCACTAATAACACCATCATCTACACTAAATGAACCACTTACACTCACCGAACCGGTAAATTCTTGTCTATCAGTTACATTATCACCAAATGTATTTGAACCAGATGAAGTTATTACTTCAGATTCAATAAATGTTACATTTAATTCAGTAGCTGTTATTTTACCAGTTACATTTAAATCACCTTCAATAGATGCTGATGTATTTACTTGGAAACCTAAGTTTGGAGAAACCGATGCGGTTACTGAACCACTAGCAATTCTTGGAGAGTCCTCAGCTAATGCCGATTGTGGAATATTAAATAATCCAGCACCATCTCCTTTAAAAATACCATCATTTATTTGAACATTACCACTTACAAAAAGTGAACCGGTAAACAATGAACCACTATCCAACGATTCTACAACAAATCCTTTACCAGGGTCAGTTGAAGCGGTTACCGAACCACTTGCGATTCTTGGTGCATCTCCACTAAGAGATGTAAATGGTATGTTTGTTAAACCACTACCATCACCTTGGAATGAACCAGAGAACGAACCACTAAATTCATCAGAACGAATAATTGTAGAATCAATCTCATCTACTATAATTTTACTTGCGGTAATATCATTAACCTCAAAATCATCCGAAACTACAAGTGAACCAGTTATATTAACCGAACCTGTGAATTGTGAGCCGCTTTCTTGAGCAGTTACAATAAATCTATCACCACTTTCAACCGATGCCGTAGCAGAACCACTAGCAATTACAGGAGATTCTTCAGCTTGTACATTTGTTAATTGAGAACCATCACCAATAAAAAATTTAGAAGTAATTGATTCTGAAACGAATACAGAACCACTAAATTCTGACTTGGTAGTTCCAGTAGAATCTTCTACTCTAAATATGTTACTACCAGATTCAGGTGGTACTACTATGACCGATGCAGTAATAGAACCACTTGTAATATTATTTGTAAGTAATGCATCTTCGGTTAATGCTGAACGAGGGATATCAAATAAATCCCTACCACTACCACTAAATGCACCACTAACTTCAGTACCAATAAATCTATCAGCTGTTACATCATCAGCAACTTCAACATCTTTAGCAAATACCGTAGTTGATGCTGAAATACTAGAATCAAATGTTGCAGGTACATTTACCTGTAATCCTAAGTTTGGAGAAACCGATGCCGTTGCTGAACCAGATGCAATTCTTGGAGAATCACCAGAAAGTTGTGCAGCTGGAATATTAAATAACCCACTACCATCACCTTGGAATAGAGATGCGGTTATTGATTCTGAAACGAATAGTGAACCACTAATTCTCGTACTATCACCCAATTCAATAAGTGATACTTCAGCTTCACCGGGTGTTTGTTCTGCTTTTACAAATAATCCACCAGTAATTGTTGTGAATGTATTTACATTCATTCCACCATTTGGATTAAGAGAAGCAGTGATTGAACCAGTTGCTATTAAATTTGATAATAATGCATCTGGTGCTAATGCTGAACGAGGAATATCAAATAAACCTTCACCACTACCACTAAATACCGATGCTGATACGCTACCACTTACTCCAAGAGAACCACTCAATTCGGTTCTTATTTCTTTTTTAGTTGTATCTTCTACTCTGAAAATACTTGGTTCTGTAGAACCCGATTTGTATAATAATGAAGCGGATATCGAACCACTCGCGATTCTAAATGCTTCTTCCGATAATGCGTTTAATGGTATATTGAATAATCTACTACCATCACCTTCAAATGATGAACTAATAATTCCACTTGCGGTTACATTACCAACAATTTCGGTTTCACCAATTAATGTTTGTTTATCGGTAGATGAATCACCAAATATATTTGAACCAGATGAATAAACAACTGATGATGAAATAAAGTTTGTATATAATTCATTTGTTGTAATTCTACCTGTTACAACCAAATCACTATCTATTCTAACATCTTGCTCAAATAATGAAGATGTATTAACTACAAATCCTAAATTTGGAGAAACAGACGCAGTTGCTGAACCACTTGCAATTCTAAATGATTCCTCAGTTAATGCTGAACGAGGAATATCAAATAATCCAGCACCACTACCACTAAATGAAGATGCGGATATTGGGAATTCAAATGTTGAGAATGTATTAACTACGAATCCTTCATTTGGTGAAATTGATGCAGTTGCAGAACCACTACTAATTTTGTTAATATCAAATGCTAAAGCTGATTCTGGAATATCGGTTAACCCAGCACCACTACCACTAAATACAGATGCAGATACCCCACTCTCCACAAATAATGAAGAACTAAATTCTGCTCTACTAGTCCCTTCTAATCTAAATCCAAAATCAGGAGATACAGATGCAGTTACACCACCACTAACAATTAAACTACTTTCTAAAGCGTCTTGTGTTAATGCAGCTCTTGGAATATTTCTTAAATATGTACCTTCCGCATATATAAATGATGATGAATCAATTAATATACTACCACTAAATGTAGAACCACTATCAAAAGAGTTTACGAAAAATCCACCATCGGGCGATGTAGATGCAGTTACAGAACCACTACTAATTAAACTTTGGTCTAAATCAACAATAGCTGCTACTGGGATATCAAATAATTTTGCACCACTACCACTATACGATGAACCACTTTGTACTCTTACTTCACCAAAAAATGTTGAACCACTATCTATTGAAGTTACTATAAACCCATCCTCAGCATCAACCGATGCGGTTACTGAACCAGAAGTAATCTTATTTATTTCAAAAGAAAGTGCTGATTCTGGAATATCGAATAAGTTAGCACCACTACCACTAAATGAACCACTAATTTCCTTTGCTTCAATTGATTCGGATACAAATAATGAAGAACTAAATTCTGCTCTATCCGCTCCAAAGAATTTAAACCCACCTTCTGGGTCAACTGATGCTGTTGCTGAACCACTAGCAATTCTTGGTGAATCACCTGCTAAGTTTGAAATTGGGATATTGAATAACCCACTACCATCACCGGTATATATTCCATCGGTTAAGGTAACCCCACCACTTACAAACAGTGAACCACTAAACTGAGAACCACTTGCCTCAGATTTTACAATGAAACCTTCAACTTCATCAACAGATGCGGTTACATTACCTTCTTGGATTTTAGTTGCCGCTACAACTTCTTCAGCAAGTGCTGAGAGTGGAATATTAAATAATCCCTCACCACTACCACTAAAAAACGATGCGGAAATTCCACCACTTACAAACAGTGAACCACTTAACTCACTTCTTATAGGTCCTTCTAAATCTTCTACTATAAATCCTCTATTAGGAGATACAGATGCAGTTACAGAACCACTTGTAATTTGATTAGTTATTAGTGCATCATCAGTTAAAGCTGTTCTTGGAATATTAAATAATCCCTCACCACTACCACTAAAGAATCCACTTCCAGATGGAATTTCAACATTCCCACTTACAAACAATGAACCAGTGAATTGTGAACCACTTAATTCTGATTTTACTATGAATCCTTCTTCGGCATCAACAGATGCAGTTACAGCTCCATCTTGAATTTTTGTTGCTGCAACAACTTCTTCAGCAAGTGCCGAAAGTGGGATATTGAATAATCCCTCACCACTACCACTAAAGAATGAACCACTATTTAATTCTACACCACCACTTATCAATAAAGAACCACTAAAAGTAGAACCACTTTCAATGGATGTTACCACAAACCCACTATCGGGGGATACAGATGCAGTTACAGAACCACTTGTAATTTGATTAGTTATTAGTGCATCTTCTGTAAGTGCTGAACGAGGAATATCAAATAATCCAGCACCACTACCACTAAACATAGATGCGGATACTGAACTACTTACAAATACAGAACCACTAAATTCTGCTTTAACATCACCTTCAGTATCTTCTAATATAAATCCTCTTTGTGGGTCAACCGATGCGGTTACTGAACCGGAAGTAATTTTATTGGTTACTAATGCATCTTCTGTAAGTGCTGAACGAGGAATGTTGGTTAATCCCTCACCACTACCACTAAAGAATCCTTCACTATCAAAAGGTATCTCAATAACCCCATCAGTAGTTAGTGAACCAGTTATTTCAACTGAACCAGTAAATTCTTGTCTATCGGTTAGTTCATCACCAAATTTATTTGAACCAGATGAGAAAAATATAGATGAAGAAATAAATTCAACTAAAATTTCCTTTGCTATAATTTTATTATCAACAACTAAATCACCAGTAAATCTACCATTACCATCTACTAATAAACCACCATCAAACGAACCAGATGTGTTAACTAAGAATCCAGTTTGTGGAGAAATAGATGCCGATACCGAACCAGATATTAATCTACTAGCATCTTCTACTAATGGTAAATTTGTAAGTTGAGAACCATCTCCTTGAAACGAACCACTAAACGAACCACTAAATTCTTCTAATTGAATTTTGGTAACAAATAATCTATTACCAGCATCATCCGATGCAACCAAAGCAAAAGAGCCAGAATCAATACTACCACTTTCAGGAACCCCTAAATTAGGCTCGGCTTCTGAAAGAGATAAGTACTGATACCTATCCAGCGATACGTCCTGCGGACGAGTTACTTTTACTTTACCACTTAGTAATTGACCCATTTACAACTCTTCTTTTATTCGTTAGCGGTTTCTAATATAGATAAAACCACAGTTAAATCAGTAGAACCAGAAAAAACCAGTCCATAATCTTCCTCCAATACCAATTTACCAGCAACAACAGGGGAAAATGAATCACCTGATGGTATCGGAAAATTAGTTACAAACTCTACTGGAGTTTGTGTTTCCGTTACCGGGTCTTGAATTGCCCCAGATATTACAGTAAATAGTTCTCTTATAATATTTGATGAACCACTTTCAGCTATTAAATTAGTATTAATTGATTGTGTTACATTTGATTGATATAATCTATCTACATCATCAGAACCCGTTACTGATTCATTTAGAATAATTTTCTGAGCAAGTGTATTTGTGTACGATATTGCATTTATTGATGCTGTAATTTGATTGTCTGGAATCAATAATACACCATCTTTATCATAAAAAGATAATGCCGCTTTATTGGTTCTAATTGTACTACCACTATTAATTATATCAAATGTTACAGCGTTTACAGCGGTTTCAACATATTCTTCATATCTTGATGATGAAAATCCAAATGGAATTTCTTGAAGATTATTATTAAATTTAGTGTAAGCAGCTACTTCTTTTTTAAGGAAATTTTTATTTTCAACTATTAATGCTGATGATGAGAAGAAACTTCCTGAATTTATAATTCCAGCAACTTGTGGAACTGGTAAGATTCTATTTGGTGCTAACTTAATTACAACTTCTTCGGTTTGTGTACCATTGTTTGTAATTTGAGCCGATAATATAATAGTAGAAACACCAGTAGGTGCTTTATACACCTGGTCTTCCTCACCAGTCAAAGTTGCAACTACTGATTTAAATGCGTTTAATGGAATTAATTCATCTGCCATGTTTTTTCACTTTATCTTATATAAATATTCAACTTTAATTTATTACCCTTCCAGAGCGAGAGAGAATGGTGTAACTAATGAGAATAATGAACGAGAGAATGTTCTACCCTGTAATGTACCAGTTGCCTGATTAATTACAAGTCCCGTACCAATCTTAAAGTCACCAAGTTCGTTACCCGCAGTGAAGAATACTCTACCTCCACCCAATTCAACAATTTCTTTATCTGGGTCTGGAACTCCGTTACCACCTTGGTTAGGAGGTAATGCTTTGTAAGTTACACCAGAACCAGCATATGAGAAATCGTGTCCAGTAGTAATAATTAGTGAACCAAATAATTCCAATGGTGCGTTTCTAGCAACTTTTTGGAATAAAGTTCTTAAATATCTATTTGTTTCCGCTGTTTCTTTCTTTTGTTCGTTAATCACTACACTAGCATCACCATAAACACCATTGTAGTAAGATTTTGCAGCTTCAATACTTCTCTCATTACCACCATATAGTAAATCAGTTGAAATAGCATCTAAAATAAATCCAGTATCTCTATAACATTTTTCTTCATTATATTCAACACCTGGCAATGCTGCACCAGTATATGAAATACCAGAACAATGTAAATATTTCTTCTATACCCTACATACATTTAAACCAATACTTTCATTCAAACTAGCAAATGTTAATTGGTCTTGCTTAATAACTTTTTCAGCCATTCCTTTTGCAAAATCAATGCCATCGATTGTTTGAGGTTTTTGTTCGGTAATTGCTACTGATGGGATATAGTAATAGAATGTAGCCGCTTGGATACTTCTTTCATTACCACCATATACTAAGTCAGTTCTTACCGCATCTATGATGTATCCTAAATCTCTACTACAACTTACTTCATTGTATGGGAATTCACTCCAAGATGAAGATAAGAATGCGATAGTTTCTTTTTGAATAAATGTTTTGTTTTTCACTAACAAATCAGCCGCAACTAATACCGATGCTGATGGTTCGTTCCATTCAACATTTTGTACCACATTTTGTGCTACACCACTAGCGTATTTTATACCAGTTGTAGTTGGGTCTAATTGAGATACTACCGAAGGAGTTCCTCTTTCAGTTGCTGCGGATGGATATAAGAAGTAATAATTACCCGCTATAACACTTCTCTCATTACCACCATATAATAAATCAGTTGCTGCAGCATCTATAATGTATCCAGTATCTCTTCTACATTTAGCTTCATCATAATAAACACCACTCCAAGATGAAGATACATATTGAATTGTTTCTTCAGCGATAAATGGTTTATTTTTTCTTAATAAATCAAACGATGCAGATACTTCGGTTGATGCTGTTACAAATTGGATATTTTGTACTAATGCATCTGATATTCTACCCGCGTATTTGATTCCATCGGTTGTTTGATTTACCTGAGTTGTTGTTGCTTCAGATGGATATAAGTAATAGAACTCACCAGCTACTCTACTTCTTTCATTACCTCCATATAAGAAATCAGTTGCAACTGCATCTACAATATGACCTACATCTCTAGCACACTTATCTTTATCATATTCAAATGTACTCCAACTAGCAGTTAAGTATGCTAATGATTCCGATTGAATAAATGTTCTATTGTTTAATAAAGATTCATTACCAGCGATTCTTTCTGCAGATGCCGTTTCAAATACATTATTTACAATTACATTTTCTGCAATATCACCAGCGTAGTTGATACCTGTTGTAGTTGGGTTAAGTTGTGTTGTTGTTGCCGATGAAGGATATTTGTAATAATAGTTACCAGCGATAACACTTCTTTCGTTACCACCATAAAGGATATCAGTTGCTACAGCGTTGATAACATGCCCAATATCTCTACTACAACTTGCTTCGTTATATACAAAATCACTCCAAGAAGATGATAAGTAAGCAATAGTTTCATCTTTGATGAAATCTTTATTACTTCTTAATAATTCCCAAGAAGATGATGCCTCATTTGATGGTTCAACAAATTCAATGTTTTGAATTAATTTTTGAGTAATTCTACTAGCATAGAATAATCCATCTAATGTTTGTTCAACTTGCGAACCAGTTCCATTTGCTTGTGATGGATATTCGTAGTAGAACTTACCATTAACAATAGATGCTGAGTAAGTATTCCAAATTAAATCTTCAGCTGCACCAGAGATGATTAATCCAGTATCTCTTCTACATTTTTCTTCATTATAATCAAAATCTGCCCACGAAGAAGATAAGTAAGCAATAGTT
>BCSF01000828.1_pt1 | contig 10985 bp, 19 predicted proteins | sample 1016431 | NCBI WGS metagenome assembly BCSF01 (sample SAMD00045685;SAMD00045686;SAMD00045687;SAMD00045688;SAMD00045689;SAMD00045690;SAMD00045691;SAMD00045692;SAMD00045684;SAMD00045690;SAMD00045691;SAMD00045692;SAMD00045684;SAMD00045685;SAMD00045686;SAMD00045687;SAMD00045688;SAMD00045689, study...
ATAAAATTGTTTCAAAATAAAAAAAATAAAAAAATTTTAAATTTTTTAAAAGAACAAATAGGGAACACCTGGAAAATCGCTAAAAACAGCCAAAAATTTAGAAAAACCCTTATATTGTCATAGTAGGGGGTTATTATGTAGGGTTGTATATATAATAGGTATTGTAAGCTTATATAATATATTGTAGTATTTTATTATATTTATTAAGAAAGGAAAAAATAAAATGAATGAAGTTATAAAAGAAATTCCAAATTTTAAAATTATGGAAACAAGCGAATATAGAAAGTTTATAAAATGGCTAATTGATAATAATATAAATTTTCATCCAGATGACAATTATATTGATTATGAAAATACTTTTTCAAAAGAAGTAGCAACAAAAATAAATAATAATTTTGATCTTGCTAAAAAAGTATTTACAAACAATCATTTATATAAAATCATTAGGCAAGAATTAAGAAAGTTTAATTTAAAAGAATTGGAGGAGGCTAACAATGTTTAATAATAGTAAATATTTTATTTATAGGGGTTTTGAAATAATCGAAAATTCTAACAGTTTTAATATTTATCATGAAAATGATAAACATTTAAAAATAGTTCCAAAAGATAAAACCTTAAAAAAACAATGGTCATTTGAAGTGGCAAAAGGTTTTATTGATAATCATTTAAAAAAGGAAAATTAAAAATGAATATTCTAGAAATAATAAAAGATAAAAAATATTTATGTAATAGTGATTTTTCATATTATAGAAATATTGATCAGATAAAGAATAATAAACTATATTTTTGTGCTTATGGTGGGGGTTTTGTAAAAACTATAAGTTTAGAAAATAAAAATTTTTTAAATGATGTAAAAAATAAAAAAATTATCTTTACAAATGAAGAGCCTAAACAAGAATTTCACAAAGGAAAAATTTATATAGACAGTTATAATGGGGTTAAAAACTTTGTTGAGGGTTATATTCATAATCATAGATTTTGGAATGGTTGGAATATTGTTTTTATGACTTTAGAAGGAATTAAAAAGCATAATGAACTTATAAAAAATTCACCTTTTTATTCTGATAATTTGGATAATAAAGAAGAGTTTAACCCTACTTTTCATATTAAAGATAATGATACTATTATTTTATATGATCCAGAAGAAGAAGGGGGAAAAGTAGAAATTAAAAGCACTCAAATATTATTTGAAGGGAAAAAAATAAAAGTTTTTAACCCTTGTTCTATGTCTTGGTGTTGGAGTGAAATAACAAAATAATTAATTAAGAAAGTAGAAAGGAAAAAATAAAATGAAAAAATTAATATTTAATAAAACAAAAGGGAATTTGTTAAATTATGATAACAATGCCAAAACAGTTAAAGGCCAAAAGAAAGGATATAAAACAGCAATTTTATATCTTGCCCCTCATATTCAATCTGGTTTTAATGTTTGCCCTTTAGCCTCTAAAGGCTGTTCAAAGTCTTGTTTATATACATCTGGTATGGGTATTTTTTCAAATGTGCAACTTGGAAGAATAAATAAAACTAGGTGGTTTATGCAAGAAAGGGAAAGTTTTCTTGAAAAGTTAACAAAGGAAATTAAAAAGTTTTCTGAAAAATGCAAAAGAGAAAATTTTAAACCTTGTATTAGATTAAATGGAACCTCAGATATTTCATTTGAAAATTTTGGTATCTTTGAAAAGTTTCCTCAAATTAAATTTTATGATTATTCAAAAATCTATAAAAGGGCTTTGAAATATTGCAATGGTCAATATCCTAGTAACTACTCTATTACTTATTCATTAAATGAAGATAATAAAAACCTAGCTTTTGATATTTTAGAAAAGGGGGGTAATATTTCGGCTGTGTTTCGTGATTTTATTCCTAAAAAATACAAAGGCTTTAAAGTCATTAATGGTGATGAAACTGATCTAAGGTTTTTAGACCCTAAAAATTGTATTGTTGGGTTAATAGCAAAAGGAAAAGCTAAAAAGGATCATTCTGGTTTTGTTTTAGATAATTAAAGAAAGGAAAATATAAAATGATGTTGAATAGTAGATTTAAATTACAAGTATTTGATGAAAAATTAAATCGCTTTAGAGATGTAACAGAAAAAGAAAGATTACAAAGGGAATTAAGTTTTATTCTTCAAGATAGAACTGATAACACTTGTAATATGAAAGAAGGAAAAGAACAAATCAAAGAATGTAAAGAGAAGTTAAAAGAGCTTTTTGAAAAGAGAAAGGTTCTAAATAATAAGATTAAAAGCCTTAGAAAAAAAATAGAAAGGATAAAATAAAATGAGTAAAATAAAAAAAGAATGTGCCGAATATTTAGGGGAAAGGGGAATTTTTAGAGAAATTAAAAGATGTAAAAAATATAAAAATTTATGGTTTATAGTTTTTAAAGATTTCCCAGAAGATGTTGAAATTTCTTTTATAGGTTCAATTATTTATGAATGTTATGATGAAATTCATATTTCAAAAATGAAGTGGAATATTTTGTTTTATCGTCAAACCTATAAAGAATTAAATAATATGGAATAAAAAGGGTTTTATTTCGTTTACTTAATAAATTTAGAAAGGATAAAATAAAATGGAAAATAATAAATTAATAGTACATTTTAAAACCGATTATGGAATTGAGAGAATGTACCCCACTTGCGAAACTTCAAAATTGATTGTTAAACTATTTGGAGGTGATAAGTCTATAAATGATCATAGAAAAGTAATATTAAAAAAACTAGGCTTTGAATTTAAAGAAGAAGAAAGGAAAATATAAAAATGGAAAATAACAAAATTATAACTACTCAAGACCTATTAGAAATTGAAAGTATAAGGTCAAAAATCAAACAACCTAAAGACATTAATAAACATGAAGAAGGGAAACTATTAAACGATTACTTTTCGAAGTCTAAAGGGGAATTTATACCCCTTTTAGATATGTCATTGCCTTATATGGTTAGGGCTTTTAATAAAACCCTTCAAGAACTTTACAACCTTAAAGAAAATAGAGGGGAGGAAAAGAAAAAGTTTAAGGTTGTTATAAATACAGATGAAACTTATTCTAACATCATTGAGGCTAAAAACATAGAAGAGGCTAGAGAAAAAACCTATTCAGAATTTTTTGATAATGGAGGGGATAAAATGAAACTTGTTAGCCAAGATTTAGATATTTTTGAAATTGAAGAAGTTAAATAAATAATTTTTCGTGGTTCGTGTTTCGTGGGGCTTTTTATAAAGCCCCTTTTTTATTGTCTGATAACAAAAATTTTAAAATCGGCTTTTAGAGCTCATGGAATGATAAAAAATTAAATTACACTACTACAGCACTTTTTGAAGACGAAAAAAAAAAAAATAATTTTTTTAAAAAAGAAGTGTACTAGTGTAATAGATAACAAAATTTATTAGTTTTCTCTTTTAAATCATCATACACTACCCCTTTTTAAGTAGTGTAATAAATCGATAGTAGTGTAATAGATTTTTAATCATTTAACAGAAAACAAGGATTTTTTTCTAGATACCAAAAAAGAAAAATGTTAATTCTATTTGAATTAATACAGTATGAAAAAAGAGATAATAGACAAAAGAAAAGCAAGAAAGTTGACCCCTAAACAATTAAGATTTGTTTATGAGTTTTCTAATTATACTTTGTTAGGAAAACAATCAGCCACAGAGTCAGCAAGAAAGTCTGGATATAGTGAAACAGTATCTAAAAAAATGGCTTATGAATTACAAGACCCAAATAAATATCCATTAGTTGCCGAGGCTATTCAAGATATGAAAAGAGAATTGAAGGAAAAATATTCTGTTTCAATGGATAAGCACTTATCAAGGCTTGAAGAGTTGGGAAGAAAAGCCGAGGAAGAAAAACATTTTTCAGCCTCAATTAATGCCGAGCAATTGAGGGGAAAAGTAGGGGGTTTGTATGACCCAACGATAAGACTTGAAAATTCAATCGAAAACTTATCTAGAGAAGAACTATTAAAAAGATTAAAAGAAATTCAAAAGAAAAAAATAGATGTAATTGATCAAACTAAAATTATTGATCATGAGCCTTTAGAAGTAACCCAAGAAAATAATATAAAAAACAGTAAATAATTATAATTTGTTAGAGAAAAACTTTATTAAATTAATTAGGAAAAATATACCTTTTTATAACTTTATTCGCATTGAAACCACCACACAAAATGGCTTTCCAGATCTTCTTTGTATTGGGTCAAAAATGGATACTATTTTACTAGAAGTTAAAGTTGCAAAAGGGAATAAAATAAACTTATCAAGTCATCAAATAAGTACTAATTTGAGGTTGTGGAATATGAAACAAGGTTATAATTATATTATTGTTTATGTTCCTAAATATGCGAATGACCTTCCCCCAAACAGTATATATCTGTATGAGGGAAGGAAAGCCAAGGAATTAGCCTTAAAAGGGGTAAACGAACCCCCAACAGCGAACAATTGGGATACTATATCTAGTTATTTGTTAAAGGTTCACGAAACACGAGCCAAAAAACCTAGGAAATGAGCCAATTATAAGGCACGATAACTTTTATTTTCGTACCAGATCCCAAAAACCCCCAGAAATTGGGCATTGTTCACAAATAATGGCTAGGTACTTATGAAATATGATAGAAATGGCAGAAAACAGCCAAAAATGAGACAATATTTCCAGGACCTGGTTTTTTAGAGAGGTGCTTGTGATCATGTTTCAAATTTTCAGCCATGAATTTTTCATATGGAAACGATTTTTCTAGGGGGTACCCCCTTTTTTAGTATAAAAAGACCCTAGGAGTCCCAATGGTATCCAATAATAATAATTTTGAAAACTATTCCGATGAAGAATTAAAGCTAATGCTAGCAATTGCTATGCATGATGACGACCAAGCTGCACAAAACAGCTTTATGCATTTTGTCAAAAAAGTTTGGCCAGAGTTTATCGATGGTTATCACCATAATGTGTTAGCAAAAAAGTTTGAAGAAATAGCATCTGGTAAATTAAAACGATTAATTGTTAATATGCCACCAAGACACACTAAATCTGAGTTTGCTTCGTACTTGTTTCCCGCCTGGCTTATGGGTAAGAAACCAAAAACAAAAATAATACAAGCAACACACACAGCAGAACTCTCATATAGGTTTGGCAGAAAGATGAGAAACCTAATGAATGATGAACAGTACAGAAGAATTTTTAAAGAAGTGTATTTACGAGCAGACTCCAAAGCATCTGGACGATGGGACACAAATCATGGGGGAGAATATTTTGGTGCTGGTATTGGTGGTGCTATTACTGGTCGTGGTGCAGATTTATTAATTATTGATGACCCTCATTCAGAGCAAAGTATAACTGATACAAGTTTTGATAATGCATTTGATTGGTATGTGTCTGGACCAAGACAAAGACTTCAGCCTGGAGGAGCTATCGTTGTTGTTATGACAAGATGGTCAGAAAGAGATTTGACCGGGAGACTAATAAAGCAACAAGCTGAAGTAAAAGCAGATGAGTGGGAGGTTATAGAGTTCCCAGCAATACTACCAAGTGGTAAACCAATTTGGCCAGAATATTGGAAAAAAGAAGAATTAGAAAAAATACAAGCCAACCTACCTGTTATGTCGTGGGAGGCACAATATCAACAAAAACCAACCTCTGAAGAAGGGGCAATCATTAAGCGCGAATGGTGGAAGACGTGGGAAAAAGAAGAAATGCCAGAATTAATTCATGTCATTCAAAGTTATGATACAGCATTTTCAAAAAAAGAAACAGCAGATTTTAGTGCTATAAGTACATGGGGTATTTTTAAAACAGGATTCAATCAAGAAAATATATTGTTATTAGATTGTATAAAAGAACGTTGGGAATTTCCTGAATTAAAAAAAATCGCTTTAGAACAGTATAATTATTGGGAGCCAGAAACAATTATTGTTGAAGCCAAAGCAAGTGGGCAACCATTAATACAAGAACTGCGTCAAGTAGGAATTCCAGTTGTTTCTTATACACCTTCAAGAGGTAATGATAAGCTTTCACGTGTAAACTCAGTTTCTCCTATTTTTGAATCTGGACAAGTATGGGCTCCTAATAAAAAATTTGCTGAAGAAATGATTGAAGAATGTGCAGCTTTTCCTTATGGTGAACATGATGATTTGGTTGATAGTATGACTCAAGCAATGATGCGATATCGTCAAGGACATTTTATTTCTTTAAAAGATGATTATGAAGATCCTATAAAACCAATCTATGAACAACAACCAGAGTATTACTAATTACTAGATTTGTCACAATGAATAAGGTATAAAAAAATATGGCAGAAAATAATATAGATCAAAAAATACAATCCGTTATTGGTGAAACACTTGAAGAAGCAATTAGTAATGAAGAACCAATAGAGATTGAAGTAGTTACAGAAGAAACAGTTGTATCTGATGAACCAGAAATAGAAGAAGATTTTTATGCTAATTTAGCGGAAAGTATGGATGACAATGAACTAGGGATAATTTCTAGTGATTTGATGGGAGATTTTGAAAATGATAAATCATCAAGAGATGAATGGGCTACGACATATACAAAAGGATTAGAGTTACTTGGAGTAAAGTTTCAGGAAAGAACTAGACCGTTTCGCGGTGCGAGTTCCGTTACACATCCTTTATTAGCTGAAGCAGTCACACAATTTAGTTCAACAGCCTTTAAAGAAATGATGCCGTCCGATGGACCCGTTCGAACGCGTGTCGTGGGAAAAGAATCAGTTGAAGTATATCAACAATCACAACGCGTAAAAGAATTTATGAATTATAACATTACACAAGTAATGGAAGAGTACACACCTGAACTTGATCAAATGTTATTTTATTTACCACTCAGTGGTTCTACCTTTAAAAAAGTATATTACGATGCACAACTAGGACGTGCTGTATCAAAATTTATCCCGGCAGAAGATCTCATCGTTCCTTACAGTGCGAGCGATTTAGACTCATGCGAACGAATTACGCATGTTGTTAAATTAACAGAAAATGATGTACGTAAAAAACAAGTAGCAGGTTTTTATAGAGATATAGACATTAACCCTGCACCACCTCAAACAGCAACATATAGTACAGGAAATATTCAAAGCACTATTGATAACTTAGATGGTATTCAACAAACAGGCGACTCTTACATTGTAACATTATTAGAAATGCATGTTGATTTAGATTTAGAAGGATATGAAAATGTAGATAGTGATGGAGAGCCAACAGGCATTAAATTACCTTACATTGTTACCATTGATGAAACATCAGGAAAAGTTTTAGCTATAAGAAGAAACTATGATGAAGGAGATAAACTTTATAAAAAGAAACAATATTTTGTTCACTTTAAATTTTTACCGGGACTAGGTTTTTATGGCTTTGGTTTAATTCATTTAATTGGTGGCCTATCGCGTACCGCGACACAAGCATTACGTCAATTAATTGATGCTGGAACATTAGCTAACCTTCCTGCAGGTTTCAAGACACGCGGTCTACGGATCGCTGATAATGATGAACCATTACAACCAGGAGAATTTAGAGATGTCGATGCACCGTCTGGTGCTATTCGAGAAGGGTTACTTCCTTTACCTTATAAAGAACCTTCACAAACATTATTTGGTTTACTTGGATTTGTTGTTGATGCAGGTCAACGCTTTGCACAAATTGCGGACATGCAAGTTGGTGATGCAAATCAAGGAGCCCCTGTTGGAACAACAATTGCTTTATTAGAACGCGGTTCGCGTATCATGAGTAGCATTCACAAAAGAATGTATTATTCAATGCAAAAAGAATTTAAATTATTAGCTAATGTTATTCAAACATATTTACCTGAAGAGTATCCTTATGCTGTTGTTGGTGGAGATAAATCTATTAAGCAATCTGATTTTGATGAACGTGTAGATATTATCCCGGTCGCTGATCCAAATATATTTTCTATGGCACAAAGAATTCAGTTGGCACAAACACAATTACAACTTGCCACATCAGCACCACAATTACACAATGTTAAGGAGGCCTACATCAGAATGTATGAAGCACTTGGTGTAAGTGATATTGATAAAATTATGAAACTAGAAAAGCCCGAGCCAATGAGCCCATCGATGGAAAATCGTAAACTCATTGAAGAGGATAAGATTGAAGCATATGAAGGACAAAATCATGATGCACATATTCAAGCACATTTAGTTTTAGGCTTATCACCTATTGTTCAAATTATGCCACAAATAGGGATAGAAATTAATAAACATATTCTACAGCATGTGACATTAAAAGCTAAAGAAGGTGTAGCTGCACAAATAGAACAAGCAGAAAAACAAATGGGTCAAACAGCAGAGGGATCTAATTTAGAAAATATGACACAATCGCAAATTGCTACATTAGAGGCACAGTTCTTACAAGAAGTTCAACAAATGCAGTCTCAGATGAGTGGCGAAGGTCAACCAGACCCTATTATTCAATTAAAACAACAAGAGCTGCAACAAAGAGCAATGAAAGATCAAGCAGAACTACAGTATGATCAACAACGTTTAGGTTTTGAACAGAAAAAATTAGCACAAAAAGATGAGATAGATAGAGCTAGAATTGATTCTCAAGAAGACATTGCTCAACTTAGAGCAAATGTAAATCTTAAAAAACTAGATGAAAATGCAAAAGGCCCTGGTTTTCAATATATTAAAAATGGTGGGTAATGAATTCGAAAAATTTAGTTAGTCCTCAACAAATATTTGATAGTTATATTAAAATGCTTGATAAATTTATTAAAGATTCTGTGAACAGTGACTCTTTAGCTTTAATTATGGCAGAAGTTTTAATGGTAAAAGTAAAAGAATTGTTTGAAGGTAAAGGATACAAAGAAGAGGATGCTTTACTATTTATACAACATGCGATACAAGAATTAGAAGAAAACAAACCCACAATACACTAGGAGATAACATGGCACTCAACAATCCTAAACCAAAATTTATAAATGGTTCTCTATATCCTAATGCTAAAATGACAGTTTCTAATGACATGAATCCTTATGCAGGCTCTCATGTAAATAAAACTGCTATTGCAGATGTTTATAGTGCTACAATGGAAGGCCCTAAAGTTACACAAAATTTAGGATCTGGCCCAAAAGGTCAACGTAGTAAAGTACAGATTAAAAAGGTAGCATTCAAAGGTTTAAAATAGTATACTTCGCTACTTTAACAAAGGAGGTTTTATGAACCTATTAAAAGATCTATGGTCACACATTAAAGAATGGAGTGACTGGAAAATGAAAGATTGGATCAAGGCAGCTATTGTAGCTATTATTGTTATCTGGATTATTAGTTGGATGACAGGCGGAGCAGCATAATGTTTCAAGTTCTCGGAGGACTATTAGGTGGTAAAGGCGGAGCCTTAAAAACTATTGCTAAAGTAGTCGATGAGATTCATACTTCAGAAGAAGAGAAATTAGATAAAAAAATTTTAATGCAACGCATACAACAAAAGCTTGCAGAAAAACAATTAGATGTTAATGCAAAAGAAGCCAGCCATCGCAGCATATTTGTTGCTGGCTGGCGACCATTTATAGGATGGATAGGTGGCCTTGCATTAATGTTCGAATTCATTTTATCTCCATGTATAGAATGGTATAGTAAATTTGCAGGTTTAGATTTAACTGCTCCAGAAATTCAAACTGGGCCTCTTCTAGCCATTGTCACTTCAATGCTCGGAGTTGCAGGCATGCGTAGTTTTGAAAAAGCAAAAGGATTGACAAAATGAAAAAAAGAAAATTAAAAGATTTAAGTGGTGATGGTAAAATAACTCGTAAAGATGTTTTAATTGGTAGAGGAGTTATTAAGAAAAAAAGCGGTGGAATGGCTAAAGGATCTAGAGAAGGTTCTGTTATTGATACACCTGTCTCATTTGCTAAAGGCGGAAAATTAGATATTAAAAAAGCCATTAAGAAACCTGGAGCTTTGCGTAAATCTCTTGGTGTAAAAAAAGGTGAAAAAATCCCTGCAAGTAAATTAAACAAAGCTGCAAAAGCAAAAGGTAAACTTGGCCAACGAGCAAGGTTTGCTAAAACATTATCTGGATTAAGAAAAAAATAATGGGTAAACTTTGTGCAAGGGGTAAATCAGCAGCTAAACGTAAATTTAAAGTATATCCCTCAGCATATGCTAATATGTATGCTAGTGCTGTTTGTTCGGGAAAAGTAACTCCTGGAGGAAAAAGAAAGCCAAAGAAAAAAGCCAATGGAGGAATGATTAATAAAATTTCTCAGCAAAGAAAAAAAGTATCTAACTACAATCAAGGTGGAATTGCTAAAGGTTGTGGAGGTATTAAGGAAAATAGACGAAAAGTAACCACTGTAGCATAATGGCTAAAAAAGGATTAAGAGAGTGGGTTAAAGAAAAATGGGTAGACATAGGTGCTCCAAAAAAAGATGGTAAGTATCAACCATGTGGTAGATCTAAAGGAAGTAAAAGAGCTTACCCAAAATGTGTACCTATAGCAAAAGCAAGATCAATGAGCTCATCACAAAAAAGATCAGCCGTTTCTAGAAAAAGAGCTGCTGGTAACCCTGGTGGTAAACCAACTAATGTAAAAACTATTGTAAAAAAATCTAATGGAGGATATATAACCGTAAATCCAAGAGGTTTTGGTAGAATGCTATCAAACAAAAGACCAACAACAAGAATATTTACATGACATACAACGAATTATCTGATTCCGTAAAATTATCCGAAGGCTTTAGAGATCACGTATATATGGATACGGAAGGATTTCGCACGATAGGCTGGGGCCATAAAGTGGTGCATGAAGATAAATTTGAAGACGGTAAAACATATACCAAAGAAGAATTACAAGACGTATTTGATAAAGATTTACAAAAAGCGATAGGTCAAGCAAGGCAACTAATGGAAGAACATGGTGTCGCTGATTTGCCTACAACCGCGCAACATACCATCACCGAAATGGTATTTCAGCTTGGAAAGTCAGGTGTTTCCAAGTTTCGTAATATGTGGAAAAACC
>BCSF01000829.1_pt1 | contig 10974 bp, 16 predicted proteins | sample 1016431 | NCBI WGS metagenome assembly BCSF01 (sample SAMD00045685;SAMD00045686;SAMD00045687;SAMD00045688;SAMD00045689;SAMD00045690;SAMD00045691;SAMD00045692;SAMD00045684;SAMD00045690;SAMD00045691;SAMD00045692;SAMD00045684;SAMD00045685;SAMD00045686;SAMD00045687;SAMD00045688;SAMD00045689, study...
TGCGTGTGTGGTGAGTGTGTGTAGAGTGTTGTTGGGTGTTAGGGCGGTGGTGGATGATGGAGTGTGTGTGGGTGAGCGTGGCGTAGTGGTTTAGTGATGGGGTGAAGTTGTACTGTCAGAGTAGCAAGTGGGCTGCTGAATATTATGGTGATCGACCAGTCGGATAGTTTCAAATGTTTGGCGTGCCTCATCTGGGATCCCTAAGTCGCCTGGAACCAACCTTAGAACGCCTTGCACCTCTGGCGCTGTGGGCGCGGCTGTCGGTGTGACTGCTGCAGGTACGTCAGGCGTCGGTGTGACTGCTGCGTTCAGATCAAAGCCTGCCTCATTTAGCATCTGCGCGTATGCGGCTTCCATCCGCAACAGGGATGGGTCATCTTGGTAGGGCACGCCCTGAGCCTGCGCGACAGACGCAGCCATTCGCCGCTGCGCCTCAATTTGAGCGAGACCGTTCAATCCAGTGGTGATTAAGTCCTGACGGGTTTCATTCAGCAGGCGCTCTTCTTGCTGCCTGCGCAGCAGTCGCTCCGCCTCCGACCCCGCTTGTTCAACTCCAAACCGCCGCGCGCTTTCGTCAAACTGCGTCTGACGGAACCTTCTGTCTTCCTCCGCCTGAGCCTGCTGTTGGAACCCGCTCATAGTGTCAACGAAGAAGTTGGTGTTCTGCCCCTGCAGGGCAGCACCTGCATCGCGGAGCGCGGCGAAGCCTAGAACCATGCGCTGATCGCGCGATAGCTCGCCGCTGCTAGGCTGCTGTTGCATCTTGTCGTCCATTGCGACCCCCGTATTTTGTGTGTTTGTTGGTGCTTGCCCAGCGGACGCGCCGTAATATGCGTCCCGAAGCCACTGTGGTGCGCTTGCGCCCCTACCTTCTTCGCCCCACACAGCCGGCGTGCCGAAGCCAATGTGCATTGATCCGGGCGTCATATAGTTTTCGCCAGCACCGAAACCCGTCAGGCCTGCGGCGCGGCCACGCTTTACGATTTCCTGATAAATTGGCACGTCTTCCGGGTTGCGCCAGTCAAGTTGACGCCCGTTTTGAAAAAACATAACGTCGGCTGCGTTTCCGTAATCGTGCCGGGTTGAACCTATGCGATTGCTTCCCGCTGAAGGCTGCCCGCCAGAAAACACGCGCGCCGTTATACCGAGATCAGGCAGAAAGCCCAACGCTTGGGTGAGCTGCGGTGACAGAGGTTGGTTGCGCGTTGCCCCTTGGTTTGCGTATTGGATGTAGTCCATCAGGCGGCTCCACCAACGGCGTATGGCGAGAAGTCAAGTTTCATCAGAAAAGCCCAAAGCCCTTCGGCCCCAAGCCCATGCCTGCAGACCCGATGGCACTAAGAATGCCGCCAAAGCCCGTATTCTGTGTGGCTGTCGTCGTGCCGATGCCGCCCGGAATAGCGCCCGCAGCACCTGTGAGCGCGCCAAGCTGCTGAAGCGGCATGCCCTGCTCCGCCAAGTATTGCTGATATTGCCCTGCCAGATCGGCCTGTGTCAGCCCCTGCTGCGCCGACCCTACACCCATCAGGCCCGCAGCGCCCGCGCCCAGTGCGCCTTGCTGCATGCCAAGCTGCGCCATCGTCTGCGCAGCCGCCTGATTGTATGCCTGCTGATTAAGATCGGCCAAGGTCTTTGCCATGCCAATGTCGCGGGCAGCTTCGCGCTCGCCCTCGAACACTGCGCGTCGGCTGCTGTCGAAAGCTCCAGAGCCGATGACACCCGCTTCGTCGCCGACGCGCTCCTGAGCGTAGCGGCGCTCAAGGGCAGCCATTGTCGGGTCGATCACGTTTGTCGTGAAGCCCGCGAGGTTCTGCTGTGTCAGTGCCTGATATTCAGCAGGCGTCATGGCGCCCATGCCGCCGATCTGGCTGTACAAGTCAGCAGCCTGCTGAGTGCCCTCAGCCAAGGGGCCGGCAAACTCGCCGGTGTATTCCTGAAATGGAGTTTCGGAGACTTCTATCGCCTTCGGTATGACCGACCCAGTCAGGTAGTCTTCCTCAAACTGCGGAAGCTCGGTCGTCTGTGTCGATGTCTGGCTGCCCATCTAAATCTCCATTTCGTAGTGGGTCCACATCTTGTTGAACCCGATCTTGTCTGCGTGTCGCATCCACCCGTCGCGGGCGTCCGCCTCTATTCCTGCGCATCCTGCGAATTTCGCAAGGGCACATATTTCTGCCATCGCCGCATCGATCCACGTTTTCATGTTGGTTCCCCCGACAAACTGGATCTGTAAGGTAGTGCGGCGAGGGTGCTGAACGTGTGCGACGATGACCGTCGCGATCAGCTTGTCCTCTTTCGTGACCGCCAAGGCCATTGATCGCCCTTCGGTCAAATCGCGACGAACATCATCGACGCTTAAGTTTCTTTCAACGCGCTGCACTGCTGGCTCAATGAGCGGTTGAATGTGTGGCCACAAGTGCTCAACGCGAGGTTGTGGCACGAAAACCACTTGAATGCTTGCCTCAAGTGTATCACTAGCGGCCTCCGCTGTCACCATCACCCATGCAGCCTTGTGATTAGGATCGTAGACGCTGGCGCAGCGGGCGCAAACGGCGTCGCCGCAGAAGCGTCCAGCAGCGCGCTGGTGCTGTCCACAGCCCACATAGCCTCCAGATAGTCTCCCGCCGACACGTCGAAGATGCTGGATCGACTGACAACCAACGTGGCGTTGTTTTGGTGCAGTGCGTTTTTCATGGACGCGCCCGTAACGTCGGTTCCGTTGATGCGCGGCCAGAACCAGAAGTTGACTGTGCTGCTAGATGTGCTGGCGATCTGCACCGAAAACGACACCATGTATTGCCCGCCTTCCTCAAAGACCAGTCGCGAGGCGGGCGTGCCGTTCTCGATACCGTCCTCAGTCTGCGCAGTGTACGTCAAGGCGTAGGCGGTGTTGATCGATGCCGCTGTTTGATCTGTCGTTATGTGCCCCACGTACTGACCGTCGGACAGCACGATCTGGCGGAACTCGCCGTCTTTAGAGACGACTGGGTATCCGTTGACATTATCCCACAGCAGCACGCCGTTCTCTGCGGCTGTCTCGTCGCCAGTCTTGAACTGTAGCGTCGGGATTGCGCGAGATAGGTAAGCGTTAAGCTGCCGCGCCCAGACCTTCCAATCAACGCCCAGTGGCGGTGGCGCAATAGACGTCATCGCTTTCCGCCCTGCTTGGCCTCAAAGCGGAACTTCCCGACGCGCCACGAGGACGGAGTATTGCCCGTGACCCTCATTCGCACCTGACGCCCTTGGAGGCGCACGCTGGTGGGCTGTGTCATTGTAAATGGTCCGTGCGACGTCTCAGCAGACGTAGGGTACAGACGCGTCTTAAATGTCGCCGTGACGTCGCCAAGGTTAAGCTCGTCGGGAATCAGGTTAGTGACGACAGCCAGATTGTCGCCCGTGCCAATCTTGAACGGCCCGCTCTCCGCAAACACCTCTCCGCCATCGTAGTTAAAGCCTACCTCGTGATTGTATATCGACCCGTCAGGATCGCCCCAGACTGGCGTCTTGAATACGCCTCGGTCGATGCCCGCCGTGCGCGCCAGAGCGCCCATTGACCAGTGACCTTCCTTGTAGTCGAACACAACGTAACGGTCGATCTCCATGCTATCGGCGGATGGGTAGAAGAACCAGACCTCTCCATTCGGCCCGTTGGCCACGGCCCAGCACTTGCTGATCTGCGCGGTGTTGATGTCGTTGAACACCTTATCGTGAACGTCGCACTTTATTTCGCTGACAGAAGATCCGTTGTACGTAAAGAAACCATCGCCACTCATCCAGAACACGCCGGCGGGCGTATCAGCCACAGCCTTGCGCGCAATCAAGCCGCACGCGGACGATACTCGCTCGAACTGGTGGATAAACGGCGGGCCGACGTATGTGCTGCGGTAGCACTCTTGATCGGTCAGGATCAGCGTCTGGCCTGCTGTGCGGACGCCCGCTATAATCTGACCCGCCGATTGCAACGTGATGTCACCGGCTTGGTTTGTGCTGGCCGCCGCCCATAGGGTGTTGTCCTCAAAGTCGCACCACGAGATCTTGCGCGGGTCGCCATCCGCGCCCAGCGCAAAGATGAAGCGGTTCTCTGTGACAACGAGGCCAAGGCAGTTGGTCGGCGCGTTGGCGATCACCGCAGCGTCGCTGCCCGTTCCAAGTTGCCACTCCCAGAGTTTTCCGTCGGCGGGGCTGCAAGCCACAAGGTACTGACCCCAGTTGTCCAAAGACCATGTCGTCGCCTCAGAATACTGCCCCGTCGCTTGGACCGTCTGACCGTAAAGGCCCAGAGCAGAAAATGCGCCGCCGTAGCCAGTGTTAACTGTAGCGTCCTCATCGCCTGCCGTCAGCGTGGCGGGTGTGATGTCATAAGTCGTGCCGCGGGCGGTGGTTGCATAGAGTTTGTTGTACGTGCCCGCAGCAATCCAGCGGGTGCCGCTGTTGGCCTCCCAGCCCAGCATGCCGCGCGGGGCAGCGTTGTAGGGCGCAGAACCAATGCGATCCACCCAACCGCGTACTGGGCGGAGGCTGCCGGCACGCGAGCGTACAAGGCTGCCGTCACGCCAGCGGCCCTCGCTCTAAAGGTCAGTTCCGTGGAAACGAAATCCCGGCGGGGGTGCAATTTGAACAAGCGCCATTTAAGCCACCTTTCTTGTCAAGCGAACACGACAAAACTCAGTCAATTTCCCCACGCAATGTATCTCATGGTTACATTTGTGCCCTCAATGTTGTCGGGCCTGTTTGTCTTGAAGCCCGTCAGGGTCATGTCGTAGGTCGCTCCGTTTCCTCCACCCGCCGCAGTATGGTTGGTAAAGCCACCCAGCGTTACTCCCCAACAGGCGTTATCAAAGGCTTCATGAAAAGTGACGTCAATTTCGCCATCTCCGGTGCTTGTAAACGTCCCCCAAACCAGCTTGAAGCCCATAAAAAGCTCCAAGTATCCGTTCTGGTTCATGGTGTAGTCTGTGGCCAGTAAGCTCTCTATCGCAGCTTTCACTTTTGCAGGTGACACAATACTTTCTGTTGTGCCTGTACCCGCCTCCCAGTCCGCCTCTGCCTGTGTCGTATCGGCGGCTTTAGCGTCAAGCTGCGTCTGGATCGCGGAGGTGACACCGTCAACGTAGTTGATCTCGGCGGTTGTGGCCGTCACACCGTCCAGCAGATTGATCTCAGCGGTTGTGGCCGTCACGCCATCGAGGATGTTAATCTCAGCAGCCGTCGCCGTGACGCCATCAAGAATGTTCAACTCGGCAGTCGTCGCCGTGATGCCGTCAAGCACCGCCAGCTCCGCGCTGTCCAGCGATCCTAAGAACGTAGACAGGTTAGCCCAGTTCTGGTTGAGCGTGGTGCCCCATGTGTCTGCGCTGCCGCCGACCGTCGGTGCGGTGTATGAAAATGCCGCCATGTTATTTCTCCGTCCATGTCGTTGCGGCGTCTGCCGCTGGTGTCCAATCGCCCGACGCTATAACCGCAGGCACCCAAGTTTCGGGCGTTGCGCTTACTGGCGTCCAAGTTTTATCGCTCGGCGCTACGTCGGTCCAGTCCTCCGCCGTCGGCGCGTCTGGCTCCCACTTCAAGCGGGCGCTTGCGGACATTATAGCAGATATTGACGTGAACGCGATAGCCTCGCCGCGGAGCTGCGGTACGGGCGTCATTGTCAGGCTGGCAGACGCCTGCGCGGCGGCGTTGGTGATGATTGCCGTGTCAGCGGTTACGGACAGCGCACACGCCGTTGTAGCGGCAGCGTCACGCACAAGATCGGCTGCAGCTGATGTGGTTGCAGCGGCGCTGGTGGAAGCCTCCGCGTCAATTATCCGTGCAATAGAGGCAGACGTGGTCAGCGTTGCGGTCGCCTGCGCCGCCGCGATCTTGGCGTCGCCCTCAGCGTAACCTTCTAGCCAGTATTCTGGGACTACATAATACGGAAGGCTCACTGGTCACATCCCGCATCAAGCGCAGCGATTAAGGCCGCGCCGGTCTGCACGGATTGATCGCCGCCATCTTCTAGTAGCGCATCAGCGTGTTGGCTGCGAAGCTGCACAGTGCCATCACAGATCGCGTTCGGACTGTTGACGGGCGCGCAGCCAATCACGGGCATCGTCAGGATCGCTGCCACTGTCCACGGCGTCCATCCGCTTTCGCGTTTCGATGTACTCATTTAATTCCCTTTCATACTCGGCTCCGGCCTCGTCTGACCTTCCGCGAAAGTAAGCCACGCCAAGCGCGGCAATGACTGCGCCAGCGGCGACTAAATACATTTTTAGTTTTGCGAATAAAAACATTAGCCAGCTTTCTTTCCCCAAACCGTATCAAACACTGCACAAAGAAGGGCAGCGCCTAATCCAGTGCATACTGCCTCCATCCAAGCTGGCCCAAAATGCGTTGGGTGAACGATGATATCAGCCAGCATAGTTAAAATACCGATGATCCAAGCACTAAGCCACCGATTGTTAGCAGCGCCAAACTGCGCAGCAATCACAAAACCAATCCCAGCAATACTACCCGTCTTTGCAGCTACCTTGGCGTGATACAGACTAAGTGCAGTCAGGTCGCCTTCGACCATCATAAACATGCAGGCAGACCAAGCCTGAGAAAACTTCTCAAACCACTGCCGAAAGATTAGCGCCAGCCTGCTGCCCATGACTTGAGCCGCTCCTTCAAAATAAACATCGCCATCATTGCAAACGCAAAACAGCCCACCAGCACAATGATCTGCGCCGTGCCGTCCAGCGTCTGTAGCGCTGCTATAGCGCCGCCTGCTGCTGAGACACCCTGAACTACCGAAGTCTGTACAGTGCGGCTCTGTGCGGGACGTGTGCGCTGCTGTGAAGTAACTAGCGGCGGCTGCGGCTTGGCGGGTGCCTTTGCGAGCCAATCGCGGACAACAAACGTGGGGCAGGCTTTGTTTGACACCTCGTTGTGGCCGATAATCTTGGTGATAGGGTGGTCGGCCTTCAGGCTGTCAATCAGCTCACGCAACGCACGATCCTGATCTTCGGTGAAGTTGTCCTCGAACTTGTCGCTCGCGTTGCCACCGTGACCGCCGAACAAAGCGATGCCCACGGAGCCTGTGTTGTGGCCCTTGGCGTGTGCGCCTGTGCGATCCAAAGGGCGGCCCTCGACTACCGTGCCATCGCGGTCGATGAGGTAATGATAGCCGATGTCTGACCAGCCCCGATCTTCTACATGCCAGCGGCGAATCTCAGCAGTCTTTTGCTTTGCGCTCTTGCCCTGCCACCAATCAGGTCGGGTTGCGGTGCAGTGAACCACAATCGTGTTGATGTTTCGCATCTTACTTCCTCGTGATTAGAGCCTGCTCGAGCGACTTAATCGTGACCTGCGCCGCAGCAAGATCAGCCTTCAAATCACCAATAGACTTCAGCAAAGCTTCTTTTTCCGTAGACAACTGAGCCACCTGCGCAGCGAGACGGTCCACCTGTTGCTTCAAGGTATCGTTAAACTCGCTCCGCTCAGATCGGTCTCGCATCAATGCCTCATGAGCCTGCTTGGCTCTCAAAGAAAGTAATTGCCACAGACCGCCTGCGCCAATTAAGGCAATGAGGATGGGCGTCAGCATGTCCATGTCGATATTCATTTTAAGACCTCGCCCTCGAAGGCTGCTTCAAATCGCTGAGCTTCTAAAAGCTGACGCTGGACAAGATTAGCTAGGTAGAGGCTCCATGCGGCCATCATAACACAGGCCAAGCTGTGAGAGAACATATCTAACATATTCATTGGGTCTTGCCCGCGCGATCCAGCCCGCATACCGTCTGCTGTCATCACATGATAGACAGGCCCAGTCGGTGCGCTGTGATCGTGCATAAAATAAAACGTGAGAACAGAACAAGACAGAACGAAATCGAGCAGCAGTGCGCGTTTTAGCCAAATCTTCTTGAGCCATACGGTTGCAAGCAATACCAACACTGACGATGCCGCCCAGGAAAGCAAAACAATGTCAGGCACCATCCCGACAAACATGCCACAATACGTTAGGCCGACTAGGCTGATCGCTATATGCTGGGCAGGACCACTAGCGCTGCGTATGGCTTGGTAGGTGCCGCTTATGCCTAGAGCGTTAGCCATTTCCCGCTACAATTTCTGCAACTGCAGCGTGCTTACGTCAGCCAAGAACGTAGCGTTGCCAGATGTGTTGTTTATTCTTTTGACTTTTAGCTGGATGGTGTCGCTGGCGGCTAGAGATAACATCTTGTCAATGTGAATGTAGCTGTCATTCGATCCGCCGTTTCCCCGAAGGTATGCGCCTCGCACCTTGCCCACGACTGTCGATCCGTTTTTCACAATAGAAAGCTCACCCGTCCAGCGGTAGTTTGACGTTGTGCTGGTGATACCCACGTTGCCTTTGACGCAGTAAGTCCCTGCATCCGTTACCGTGACAACTCCTGACGTGTTGCTGTAATTTGATGTGTCCTCAATCTCAGCGGTGGTTGCAGGAACAACAGTGTCAGAGGTTGAATCCGCACTAGCTCCGCCTGCGGCATCCACATAAACAGCCACGGAAACAGGCAAATTCGTTAACGCAGAGCCATCGCCAGAAAACGCAGTGGCTGTAACTGTACCATTTACATCAAGTTCTGTGGACGGACTGAGTGTATCTATACCTACGTTGCCAGTGCTATCAATTATCATGCGGTTGTTAGTACCGCCTGTTTGGAAATACAGATCGCCTTCAGCCTGAACAAACAACCTACTGTTGTTTTCATTATGCTGAATTTTTGCGGCTTGGGTGCTTGTCTGTGAGCCAAAGTAGATACGAGAGATTCCTGTAGCATCATTAGATAGGATGCTCATGCCGACGTTGTTGAGAGCTTTAGAGAGTGCAATATCGTTGGCGTTTGAGTTAGCAGCCGCACCGTAGCCGACATCGAGAGTGGTTACTGAAGGCGCTGAAAAGGTAGGGCTATCAGTTGTAGCAACACCTTGATCGAGAGCTTTTACAGCAGCAATGTCTGTTAGCTCACTGTCCATCAAAGCACCAGCGGCAGTGACATTGGCTGTGTCAGTTACATCAGCGCCAGCCTCAATGCCGTCCAGCTTCGTGCCATCAGTAGCTACGTCACGACCATCAAAAGTAGAGTTGGTTGTGATAGCTCCTGTCATTGCTCCACCAGTTCTAGGAAGAGCAGCGTCCGCTGTCGTACCTTGAGCAGCAGTCGCAAAGTCGCCCGTGTCCGCCGCAGCGGCTGTCCCGATAGCAGACGTCTCAACTTTGTCGGTGTTGAGGTTGCTGAAGTTGTCGTCAACTTCGTCGTGCGTCAGCGGCGAACCTTTACCCGCGCGTGTGACAATCGTCGCCATGTGCCGTCTCCTGATTAGTCGAGCGTGATGTCCACATCACCGTCTGGGAACCGCAGGACGTCGCCCGTGCCGATAGCCTTGGACGTAGTCAGCGCCGCGTAGGCGATCTGATCGCCAGCAGAGGCAGCGTCGAACACAGCCACATGGCTAATCGTTCCCCACGAGCCTGTGGCCGCGTCAAACTCTACAGCGCCGCTGTTCGTGGCTGTATCGCCGGACACAGTGAACGTCACCGCCTTGCGAGCGTATCCGTTGCCGCTGATCTCGGTGCCGCCGCTCTCGCCGGGATTGGATGTGAACAGGCCCAAATACCAGTTGGTTGGTCGGGTAACGCTGTCCGCGTTAAACGCCCATTTTAGGACGTTAGTTTCGTAGGTGTTAGAAAATGACATATCAGTCCCTCATGGTCTGCGCTCTTTTTAGCATGCTCAAGGCGTTTTGCACAGTGCGCACGCTACGACCCGATGATGAGGTCAATTCCGCTCGACATTGCTTCTTCAGAAAACTCGTCACCGTTAAAATAAGCCTGCCGACCTCGTCGAACGTCCGCGCCCCTTCGAACGATCCGCCTCTCAATATCAACCGCCAAGAACACGTAAAAATCAACTACAGCACTGCCGACTTTGAATTGATATGAGTGCTTTGTGGATACGTGCGGCTTAAACGCCCACTTTACCTCAAACGACAGCATCGTCTGGTTCGGCGTCACAACTATCAGATCGAAATCGCTGTGAACGTGGTGAACTTCAGCTCCGGCCATCTGCAGCATTGGTGTTACCAGAAACGCGCCAGGGCGGCCTTTTCTGGATTGCTGCGAGGACACAGCCCTTTAACCCAGCGGGCGCGCCCTCATCCGAATAGACGACGACCCCACGGCGGCTCGATCCGACTGCAGCTTCAACGTGTCTACGCCCTTCTGGTAGAGGTTGCCCCAGACGCCAATGCGGCCATCGTCGCTGAGGTACGGCGCTGCCTGCAGCAGTGCGCCATACAGATAGATGTCCGGCGCCTCGGTCAGTAGCCAGTTGGTGGCGTTGCTGTCGGACAGTGCGGGCACCTTTGCGTAGTAGGTCAGCTCTCCGTCGTATGTTGCGTCAGGAGCTGGAACGACTTGGAACTCTTCGCCAATCATAGTGAAGAACGCCGGGCGGCGGTTTCCTGAGTGCAGGTGCGCCTCCTCAGCGGCCTGATCTGGCGTCACATACTCCAGAGTTGTGATCGGGTCTGTGTTGAGCTGGAAGCGGATGTTCTGCAGCCAGTCTGAGGGCACTGCGGAGTAGCCGCTGTCAATCTGCGCGGTGGCGCGCTTGACCATTCGGAAGTCGCGGACCTCGCGCTGGATCTGCGCCTCAGCCAAAGATACAAACGTCGGGATCACCGACGTTAAGTCATCGCGCAGCAGCCAGTCTGCGATTGCGCTCTTCAGCTCAGTGTAGTTTGCGATCATAGCCTACCGCCTCTCACTCGGAACGCCCGGTTGTCGGGATCGTTCATCCACTTCTTCAGCGCCGCTGGGTCGTCTGCAATGCCGCGCTTCTTGAGATCATAATACACGCTCAACGGGATTGATGCTACACGTGCCACGTCGCCAAATTTGGTCTTCGTATCCACGTCAGCGTAGCTGCGTGTGTTCTCAGCAACGATGCCCCCCACGTTCTGCACAGTCTC
>BCSF01000830.1_pt1 | contig 10959 bp, 13 predicted proteins | sample 1016431 | NCBI WGS metagenome assembly BCSF01 (sample SAMD00045685;SAMD00045686;SAMD00045687;SAMD00045688;SAMD00045689;SAMD00045690;SAMD00045691;SAMD00045692;SAMD00045684;SAMD00045690;SAMD00045691;SAMD00045692;SAMD00045684;SAMD00045685;SAMD00045686;SAMD00045687;SAMD00045688;SAMD00045689, study...
ATAGTAAGGCCGGGGAGTTTGAGCAGGCTGTTAAAGATGCGTTTGAGGGTGCAGAAGTTCGCGATGTTCGTGCAAAAACATTTGATGATCCGATCCCATGGTGATATGGTTTGGTTGATGATGTTACCCATTTCCGCATTATCTGCCTCATAAAACTGAGCGGTCCGAGTGGCCGCTCTTTTTTTATGCGGCTTGATTGGATTTGTGGTATGGTTTATTCATTCGGTATGAAAGGCAAGGTGAAGCATGGGCAAGAGTAGAACTGTAGACATGCAGGTCATGGAAAAGATTGTCGACCGATTGGCGCAGGGCGAAACGTTGGTTGACATCACCAAGGATGACAAGATGCCATCTTATCGTGCTGTGACACGAGCTGTGTCTGGCGATGATGACCTTTGGGAGCTGTATCGCAAAGGGCGTATCTTGCAGGCTGAATATTACGCGGACCGATTAAATGGCTTGGCGATGGAGCCGTTGCCAAAAGGCTTAGATGTTCGTGAGCTAAACGCAGAGGTGAACAGACGACGGCTAGAGATTGATACGTTGAAGTGGACGACAGCACGCAATCAACCGTTTGGTATCCGCGATAAGAAAGAGGATCAGGCACAGGCTCAGACGTTTACAATTAGTTGGGCTGGCAATGATGTTCAGGTCAATGCGACTGAGGTGAAGGTAAAAGATAGCGATGATAGCGTCATCAAACATTGATGCAAATCATGTGTATATTAAACATCCTGACTGTCCGAGCTACGCGCGTGAGGCGGCAGGCTGGATGCCTCGGCGTCGGGGCGGCTGAGGCAGCGCAACCACTACATCTTGTGGTTTGCAAAAACTGCATGGCTCCTGCAAAAACTTTCCTGTTTAAAAACAATGGCTTATAAAAGTTTTAACATAATAGCTATTATACGACTGGGGGGTAGCCATGCATTTTGCGCAACCCATACCCCCACCCCCCGCCAAAACGCCCGCCACCTGTATACACGTTATACACCCGATGGGGGGAACCACATTGTCTGACAGCCTGTCCGCCGAGCAACACGCAATGCTGAACCACCTACAGGCACTCCGCCACGGCATCCTGTACAGCAACTCGGCCTCAAAGCAGCTAGAATGTGCGATATTGCTTATTGACTTGTATGAGGCTATCTTAGAGCGCAACAACATTTTGATTTACGAAGATCAGGAAGAGGTTTGGACGCAGTGACGCATATCGAGATCCCATATGATCCGAGGCCGTTGCAGATGGCTTTGCACAATGAGATGCAGATGAAGCGTTGGGGTGTTGTTGTTTGTCACCGTCGATTTGGCAAGACTGTCTGGGCGATCAATCATATTTTGCGGGATGCGTTGTTATCTGCCAAGCCGAACCCCCGCTATGCCTATATGGCGCCCACCTATCGCCAGGCGAAGAATGTAGCTTGGGATTATATAAAACAGTTTGCGGGTGGCATACCGAATGTGAAGTTTCACGAGACTGAATTGCGGTGCGATCTGCCGACAGGCGCTCGGATTAGCCTGCTCGGTGCTGAGAACCCTGACAGCCTGCGCGGTATTTACTTAGATGGCTGCGTGATGGACGAGGTTACCGCCATGCCAGAGAGCGTGTATCCTGAGGTCATTCGTCCTGCTTTGTCAGATCGGAAGGGGTGGTGCGTGTTTGTTGGTACGCCGAAGGGCCATAATGCGTTTCACGAGGTGTATGAGCAGAGTGTGGCGAATGATGATTGGCTGACTGCGATTTACAAGGCGAGCGAGACAGGGATTTTAGACGACGAGGAATTGAAGGCAGCGCAGCAGATGATGTCTGCCGATCAGTATGCGCAGGAGTTTGAGTGTTCTTGGAATGCGAATGTGCCTGGCGCGATATATGGTGCTGAGTTGGAAGTGTCGTTGCGTGAGGGTCGGATAGGGAATGTGCCTTATGATCCGAGCCAGCGAGTTGATACTTGGTGGGATCTGGGAGTTGGTGATAGCACGGCGATTTGGTTTACGCAGAGTGTTGGTCGTGCTGTTCATGTGATCGACTACTACGAAAACCGCAATCAGGGGCTGCCGCATTATTGCCAGATATTGAATACGAAGAATTATTTGTATGGGTCGCACAATGCTCCGCATGACATTGAGGTGCGTGAGTTGGGGACTGGGAAGTCTAGGCGGGAGACAGCTTGGGATTTGGGGTTGAATTTTCGGGTTGTGCCTAAGTTGCCGTTAGAGGATGGCATACATGCGGCACAGATGTTGCTGCCGAGGCTGTGGTTTGATCGTGACAAGTGCAAGGATGGGCTGGATGCTTTGCGGCAGTATCATCGTGCTTATAATGATAAGACTAGAAGTTTTCGTGCAAATCCTGTACATGATTGGAGTAGCCACGCATCTGATGCGTTTCGGTATTTTGCTGTGGGGCTACGAGAGAGCGGTGATCGGTCTAGGCCACCGCAAAGGCAAGCGGTCATGGATTATGACCCATTTGCGGCGTAGGAGATAGATATGGGTTTTTTTAGTGACTTATTTGGCGGCGGTGGCGGCAATGAGGATAAAGAGCGCAGCTCGGGTCGAGGCAGCGGCGGTAATAAGACAAACACGAAGCCAGTGGAAAGTGGCATCGATCAGTTTAAGTCTGACGTGACGATGGGGCTGTCAACATTTGGTATGAGCAAGGATCGCCAAGCTGAGAAGCTGTCCGAGATGGGTTATAGCCCAAGTGCGATTGACAGCTATCAGGCTCGGACTGAGGCGACAAAGCAGCGTCAGTTGCAATCTATGATGAGCCAGCGTGACGACGACGACAGGCCAACACCTGTTGTTGAGACTGAGCCGACAACCACAACAACGACTGAGACGACTGAGACAACACCTGACATTGTTGCCGAGGTTCCAGAAACGCCGACAATGGTTCGTAGATCCAGACCAGCTCCCCCGCCTAAGCCTGATCCTGTCTATAAGGGCCGCCGTGTAGCGCCTCCAGCAGGGGCTACAGAAGCGGAAGCGATGGAAGCGGGGTCTAGGGGCCGCAAGGCAACAATCGGCACTACACCTGTCGGTTTGCTGCGTGAGCCTGAGACAGCAGGGCGTCGTTCACTAATGGGCTTGATTAGATGATTAGGTTGCCACAGCAGATTGCGGGCATGATGGGCAAGCAGGCTATGCAGCCTGCGCAGTTTAATATGTCCCAGACCGTTGATCCGCTGGAGCGTTTGCAGCAGCGGATAGCGGGAAAGACGCTTGGCGGTGCTTTAGACGGCGTTAAGAAGAAAGAAACCAGCAGTTTGCTGAATATGTATAGGACAATGTAATGGCACAAGTACCGCCTATCGTAACGCAGCTAGAGCGTCGTTATAAGACGTTACAGTCACAGCGTTCTAACTGGGAGAAGCACTGGCAGGAGCTGGCAGATTATATGCTGCCGCGTAAGGCTGACATTACGAAAAAGCGGACGCAGGGCGACAAGCGAACTGAGCTGATCTATGATGGCACGGCTATTCATGCTGTTGAGCTGTTGGCGTCGTCGTTGCATGGGATGCTGACATCGCCAAGCACGCCGTGGTTTTCGATGCGGTATCGTGATCCTGGCTTGCAGCGGAATGACGCGGCGAATGAGTGGTTAGAGCTGTGCTTGGATCAGATGTACCAGGCGTTCAATCGGTCTAACTTCCAGCAAGAGATCCATGAGCTGTATTATGACTTGGTGGTGTTTGGCACGGCTGCTTTCTATGTTGAGGGCGACAAGGATGGCTTGCGGTTTAGCTCACGGCACATTGCAGAAATTTTGATTTCCGAGGATGCCGAGGGCCGTGTTGATACGGTGTATCGTAAGTTTAAGCTGACTGCGCGTGCGTTGATTATGCGTTTTGGCGAAGAGAACATGCCGCGTGCAGTGTTGTCTGACATGAAAACAGACCCTTACAAAGAGCATGACATTATTCATGCTGTCTTCCCTCGGGGCGAAGCGCAAGGCAAAATGGCAAAAAGTAAGGCAATTGCGTCAGTGTATTACCATCAGGGCGCAAAGCATTTGTTGAGCGAGAGTGGCTTTGACGACTTCCCCTTTATGGTTCCGCGTTTTGTTAAAGACAGCGTAAGCACCTATGGGCGCTCGCCTGCCATGACGGCTTTGCCTAATGTAAAGATGGTGAATAAGATGTCAGAGGTGACGATCAGGGCTGCGCAGAAGCAGATCGATCCGCCTTTGATGGTTCCTGACGATGGGTTTATGATGCCTATTCGCACAACGCCAGGCTCGTTGAATTTCTATCGGTCTGGCACTCGGGATCGCATGGAGCCTTTGCAGATTGGTGCAAACAATCCATTAGGTTTAAACATGGAAGAGCAGCGTCGCAATGCGATTAGGCAGGCATTCTATGTAGATCAGTTGCTGTTGGGTCAGGGGCCGACAATGACAGCGACTGAAGTTTTGCAGCGTAATGAAGAAAAGATGCGGTTGCTCGGGCCTGTACTTGGTCGTTTACAGGCAGAGCTGCTCCAGCCGTTGATTTCGCGTTCCTTTGCGCTGCTCCTCAGGGAAGGGCTTCTCCCACCCGCACCTGAGGAACTACAAGGTCAGGACATTGACATTGAGTATGTTAGCCCGCTGGCGAAGGCGCAGAAGCTAACAGACTTGCAGTCTGTCCTGCGTGGGTTTGAGGTTCTTGCGCAGTTGGGCGAGATTGCACCAGTGCAGGATTACATCGATCCAGATCGCATGGTGCAGTACCTGGTTGAAACGACTGGTATGCCAGCGCGTGTTATCCGCAGCGATGAAGAGATCGCGCGATTGCGTCGTGAGCAGGCGGCGGCACAGCAGGCGCAGGCAGCGCAGCAGCAGGAGCTGATGGAAGCTCAGGTCATGCAGCAGACAGCGCCAATGGTTAAGGCACTGGGTGTATGAACAAGATAGATGAATTAAAGCTGGCATATAGGCGGACGTTTAACACGGACGATGGCGAGCAAGTATTGAGTGATCTTAAAAAGCGGTTTGCTTTTGAGACAACCACGTTTTCGGGCGATCCTTACCAATCAGCTTTTAATGAAGGACAGCGAGCAGCAATCCTGCTGATCGTCCGAATGCTGTCCGAAGAGAAGGAAATCAAATGAGCGAAGAGGCAATCCAAGACAGTGGATCTCAAGAAGTCGCGGATACTGGGGCAGCGAGTGCAGCACCAGTTGGATTTTTAGATAGTCTGCCAGAAGATTTGCGCAACGAGCCGAGCCTGCGCAACTTTACTGACCCTGGGTCACTGGCGAAAAGTTATGTACATGCCCAGCGCATGATTGGCGCAGACAAGATCCCACTGCCAAGCAAGAGCGCGACAGATGACGAATGGCGTGCTGTGTATAGCAAGCTAGGCGCACCAGAAGATCCTAGTGGGTACGAGATTAGTTTTAACGCTGCGTCTATGGGCGAAGGTGAGATGGAAGGCTTGAAAGCTGCGTTGCACAAGGCGGGCTTGACAAACCGCCAGGCGCAGGCGTTTGCAGATTACTTAGACCAGTCATATAGCGAGGGCATGAGCCAGCGCGAGAGTGCGGCAGAGGATGCACGCTATCAGGGCGAGCAAGAGCTGCGGCAAGAATTTGGCAAAGCGTTCGAACAAAAGTTAGAACGTGCGCAAATGGCGGCAAATGCGCTGTTGGGCGGCACAGAGATCTTTGACGAGATCACGCTGTCTGATGGGCGCATGTTGGGCGATCATCCAGAGATCGTGCGCATGTTTGCGTCGTTGGCGGATCAGATCGGTGAGGATAGTTTGGAAGGCCAAACAACCGAAATGATTATGACGCCAGAAGAGGCACAAAGGCAGATTGATGAATTAACATTGCCAAATAGCCCTTATTGGGATAAAAATAATCCTAACAAAGATAGAATTGTGGAAGAAGTTTATCGACTTCGACAATACCTATAGTGGATAACCGAGAGGCCCACACACAAGCATGTGCGTCATGCGGAGTGACTGCCCAAGCAGTAAGCAAGACCCCGCAAGGGATAATCGAGCGACATCACCTGTAACCTTTTCTTAGGAGTTGGAGACAAATGTCTACTCAAATCACTACGGCATTCGTCAATCAGTTTTCTTCTAACGTACAGATGCTGTCACAGCAGATGGGTTCACTACTGCGCACAGCGGTAGACGTAGAAACTGTAAATGGCGAGAAAGCCTTCTTTGACCAAGTAGGATCAGCGGCTGCTGTTCTACGCACGTCACGTCACGCGGATACCCCGCTAATCGAAACACCTCACTCACGTCGCATGGTGACGATGGCTGATTATGAATATGCTGACTTGATCGACGATCAAGACAAAGTCCGCATGTTGATTGATCCGACATCAACATACAGCCGCGCTGCTGCTGCTGCTATGGGCCGCGCAATGGATGACGTGATTATCTCTGCTGCTCTTGGCAATGCTAAGACAGGCAAAGATGGTGGCACAACAACAGCATTCGACACATCAAACCAGCAAATCGGTGTAGGTTCACCAGCGGCTGGCTTGACATTGGCGAAGTTGCTAGAAGCGAAAGAAATTCTAGACAGCAATGATGTTGATCCATCAATCCCACGTTACATCGTTGTATCACCAAAGCAGATCTCTGATCTGTTGGGCGACACAACAGTAACATCATCCGACTACAACACTGTGAAGGCTTTGGCGCAAGGCGAGCTAAATCAGTTTGTTGGGTTTAACTTTATCACGTCAAACCGTCTAGGCGTTGATGGCTCAAGCTATCGTCGCGTAATTGCATTCGCAATGGACGGCATCAAGCTAGCGATCGGCAAAGAGCCAACAGCTCGCATTGATGAGCGTGCCGACAAGTCATACGCGACACAAGTCTACTATTGCCAATCTGTGGGTGCTACACGCATGGAAGAAGCAAAAGTGGTCGAAGTGTTGTGTTCTGAAGCGTAAGGAGTTTGAACAATGACTATAGTTTATTCATCACACCGTACAACCTCACTGACAGACCCAGTCGTTATGAACAACGCCAACGAGATGGGCGGACGTATCCGCGTAGCTCATGGCACATATGAGGCATCTTCTTTGGCTGACGCCAGCACAATCGAGATGTTTGTTCTACCAGACGGCGCACGTTTGCTAGAAGGTTCATTGGCACATGACGCGTTGGGCGCAGGCACAACATTGTCAGTTGGCTATGCCGCGCATACTAGCTCTGCTGGTGCTGCGGTTGCAGCTTCTGCTGCTGCTTACAAGGCTGCTGCTGCTTCGACATCTGCTCAAAAGGTAGACATCTTGGCAACATTGGCTTTGGGTTCTGGCACAGAGACAGACACCAATGAAGATGGCGTTGCGATCACAGTGACAAACGCAAACACTGCGACTGGCACAATCGAGCTAACCATCAAATATGTGGTTGACTAAATAAGTCGGGGCGGTACGCCGCCCCTTCTTTTTCTAGGAGAGCGAAATGACGAGCCAGGTTGATATTGCGAACTACGCACTGAACAAGATTGGTGGGTCAAACATCACCAGCTTTACGGAAGACAGTAAGGCGGCACGCATTGTCAATCAGCGCTATACTGCTGCGCGTGATGCAGTGTTTCGCGCTCATCCTTGGAACTGCTTGATCCGCAGAGCGGAGCTGGCACAAAGCACAACAACTCCAACATTTGGCTATAGCTATCAGTACGCACTGCCGACTGATCCTTACTGCCTGCGCGTTCTGGAGTTTAGCAACGGATCTTTATCGTATCCTTATGACAACATGGTTTCTGCGACAGGCGAGCCAGTGTTTGTGATCGAGGGTAGAAACCTTCTAACGAATGAAGGTACGGCAAAGATTAAGTATGTGGCAAAAATCACAGACGCTGCACAATATGATGCGAACCTAATTGAAACAGTTGCTGCGCGATTGGCGCATGAGATTGCCTATGCGATCTCTGGATCGACAACGCTGGTTCAGTTGATGGAAGCACAATATCAAACGCAACTAAAAGAGGCTCGGTTTGTTGACGCAACAGAAGGTGCGCCAAATCATATCGAGGCGAGTGACTTTATTGAAGCGAGGTTCTGATGGCGCGATCAGCACCAGCATACAGCTCATTCACCGCTGGTGAGATTGGGCCAAAGTTTGAAGGTCGCACGAATATTGAGAAATATCGTGAGGGTCTGGCTGACTTAACAAACATGATTGTGATGCCGAGCGGTGGCGTAACACGCCGCCCAGGCACAGAGTTTCTGGATGAAGTCAAAGACAGCGCGGTAAAGACGCGCTTGATACCGTTTCAGTTTAAGGCGACTGACACCTACATCCTAGAGTTTGGCGATCAAGTGTTTCGGATCTATCGCAACGGTGCGCTGGTTACGAGCGGCGGATCTCCTGTTGAGGTTGTTACGCCATACGCGGCTGCTGACATCTTTGATCTGCGATTTGTCCAGTCTGCCGATACGATGTATTTCACGCATCCAAGCTATGATGTTCGCAAGCTAACGCGGACAGACCACGATGCTTGGACGTTCTCAATCCCGATCTTTCAGGGTGGATTAAACCCAGCAAAGTACATTGAGAACATTACGCAGGCAAATCCTGGCGTCGTTACAGTTACTGCTCACGGATATAGTGACGGCGATGAGATTGCACTGTCTAGCATCCAAGGGATGACAGAAGTGTCTGCGTCTAATTTCCGCGTAGCCAACGCAACAACAGACACGTTTACGCTCGTTGATGAGGCTGGCGCTGACGTTGACACAACTAGCTTTACAGCGTTTGAAGATGGTGGCGGCGAAGAGATTGCGTTCACTGGCGCAGGATCAACGCAAGCAAACCCATGCCTTGTCAACATGACAAACCATCCGTTCTTTGATGACGATGTTATCTACATCAAAGATGTTGTCGGTATGACAGAGCTAAACGATAAGTATTACATAGTTGCCTCTGCCACTACAAACACATTCACTTTGAAAGATATGTCTGGCACTGCTGTGGATAGTACAGGTTACACTGCCTATACGTCAGGCGGCACAGCAGAGCTGGCTTTGTCTAAGGTGCAAGGCATACAGGCTGTTGGCACAGAGATGAGCGGCACAGACAACCGCCCGAGCGTTGTTTCTTTCTTTGAGCAGCGTTTGGTATTTGCCAACACAAACAACAATCCGCAGACGATCTTCTTTAGCAAGAACGCTGACTACCAAAACTTTGAGACAGGCACGGCTGACGATGATGCTTTGATCTATACGATTGCGTCAAACCAAGTGAACGCAATCCGTTATCTGTCTGCCACGCGGATCTTGACGATTGGGACATCTGGCGGCGAGTATGTTCTGACATCTGCCAATGATGGGCCGATTACGCCGACATCAACACTTATACGCAAGTATTCCAACTATGGATCAAGTAATGTTGAGCCAGTTCAGGTTGCCGACGTTACTCTGTTCTTGCAGCGTGGCGCACGAAAGGTGCGTGAGTTCAAGTATGTCGGTGAGTTAAACCTTGAGGCATATGCAGCGCCAGATATGACGATTTTGGCAGAGCATTTAACTGAGGGTGGCTTAACTGGGTTTGCCTACCAGCAGGAGCCAGACAGCATTATCTGGGCGATCCGCACAGACGGCACGCTGCTTGGCTTGTCGTACCGTCGTGAAGAAAACATTGTTGCGTGGCACAAGCATGTGATCGGCGGCACGTTTGATGGCGGGCAGGCTGTTGTGGAAAGCATTGCAGTTTTGCCGACAGACACTGGCGAAGACGAGCTGTATATGGCTGTTAAACGTACCATTAATGGTACAACTAAAAGGTATGTTGAGCGTATGAAAACGTTTGACTTTGGCACTGATACGACATCGGCGTTCTTTGTTGACAGCGGTTTGACGTACAGTGGCACGGCTGTGAACACGCTGGCGGGCTTGTCTCATCTAGAAGGTGAGGACGTGACTGTGCTGGCGAATGGCGCTGCGCACCCTGATCGCACAGTATCTAGTGGTCAAATAAGCATGGCTTATGATACAACTAGCGCAGCGGTAGGTTATAGTTATACGAGTTCAATGCAAACAATGCGCATAGATACAGGCTCATCAGACGGCACAGCACAAGGCAAACCAAAGCGCGTGCATGGTTTGACTGTCCGTTTTTATGAGACTGTTGGCGCTGAGATTGGCAATGACGCTGGTGAAACAGATCGCATACCGTTCCGCAGCTCGGCAAACCCAATGGATCAGGGCGTGCCATTGTTTAGCGGCGATAAAAAGATTGAGTTTCCTGGCGGCTTCTTTGATGATGATCGCATCTATGTGCGACAAGACCAAGCGTTGCCTATGACGGTTCTAGCGTTGTTCCCACGTTTGAACACGTTTGATATATGAGGTTAGATAGATGAGTATATTCCAAGTTCTAACTTTAGGCGCAACAATCATAGGCGGCATTCAGTCAAAGAACGCTGCAAACAAAGCTGCTGCCCGCGCACAAGAGGCGGCAAACTTTAATGCAAGCCTGATTGAGCGCGACATTGATCTGCTAGAAAAGCAGCGCGGTATTATCAACGCAAACTTTCTAGTGCAGCAAGATCGAGCGAGAACAGCGTTTGAGCGTGAAGTGCAGGCCAAAGCTAGGTCTGGCTTTGCCTATGCAGGCTTTGACATAAGTGTAGATACGCCGATGGCTGTTATGCGCGACAATGCGCGTGAGTTTGATTATGAGCTGTCTGTTGAGCGTTTTAATAATCTAGTGACAAATATGCAGATCACAGACGCGCAAGAAGAAGCACAACTAAATGCAGAGCTGGCGCGGATGGAAGGTGCATCGCAGGCATCGGGCATTAGGGCGCAAGGCACGCGCAGCTTGATTAGTAGCTTGGGGCAAGCGTCCCAGTTTACTTATGAAGCTGGTGGATTAGGAAAGATATTCTCATGAAGATACCAGTTTACCGTTCCCGCGCCGTAGCAACCAGCGAAGCACCAGGTCGCAGCATCAGATCTCGGATGCGCGGTGATGTTCTTGCGCCACTGAATTGGAG
>BCSF01000831.1_pt1 | contig 10958 bp, 6 predicted proteins | sample 1016431 | NCBI WGS metagenome assembly BCSF01 (sample SAMD00045685;SAMD00045686;SAMD00045687;SAMD00045688;SAMD00045689;SAMD00045690;SAMD00045691;SAMD00045692;SAMD00045684;SAMD00045690;SAMD00045691;SAMD00045692;SAMD00045684;SAMD00045685;SAMD00045686;SAMD00045687;SAMD00045688;SAMD00045689, study...
TTGGAGGGTGACAGGGGGCGCATCCGGCAGAGCTCTAGCTTCTGGTATGCGTTGGATCGCTGGAAGTTGTACAGGTTGGATGGTGACTGACCTGATTTCAGGCATCCCTCAAGCAGCTCGCAAATCAAGTCAGGCAGGTAATCAGCGTCGTATCCATACAGCCCGCTTTTGGCGTCATACCAAAGCCCGCTCTTCTCGTAAGGACGCTCAGGTGTCATGGCTTGGCGAAGGGGATGGCAGGTCCAGTCTGCGTAGGTATCTGCTTAACTACGCTGTCGAGTTTGCCGTCGAGCTTGTCAGTTAGCTCCGCTTCTACGGCACCAGTGATCTGACCGCTGATGCGCTTCACGGCAGCACGCTGCAGCGCTTCCATCTGGAAGAACGAAATAACAAGCGCGGCGGTCATCGAACCGGACAGCAGGAAAGCAGTTACTGCTAGCCCGTTAATGATCTTTTGCACGCAGTAGCTCCTGCTCTTTGCTGTACGCCTTGACTGTATAGAAATCGAGCAAATCCTGCACAGCAGGCAAAAGCCAGCGGTGAACGTTCCGGCAATGCTCCCAATTTTCCGGGCGCACAATGCACGGGACAACAACTACCCGCACGAAGCTGAACAGGTAGCGATGGCTAATCACCAGTTGGTGATACCAGCGCAGCCACCAGCATTCGCGGTATGAAGGGCAAAAAAAGACCCGCCGAAGCGGGTCCTTTTGTTGGTGTGATACCCAGAAGGTATCAGAACTTGAACTTGCTGCCCAGCTTGAGACCGTAGCTGTTGCTTTTGTCGCCGGTAGCCATGCTGACCTCGGTGTAGAGGTTGAGCTTGTCGGTGACAGGGGCGCTCAGACCGGTCTTGGCAGAGAAGTTGTAATCGGTCGCGCCGCCTTCAGGGAACACAACCTGGGGACCACCCTGGATGTACCAAGGACCAGCTTCATAGCCGACGTGAGCGTCGATGGCACCACCACCAGAGGTTTGGTTGCCAGCAAAGCCGAGGTTGTACTCAGGATTGATGTAGAAGCCGTCAGCCTTAGCTTCCTGAGGCACAGCCACGACGCCCATAGCGGCGCAGGCAAGGGCAATAGTTGCGGTCTTGATCATGGGATTAAATAACCGTCCCAGAATCCTACCGATTGATTAACAAGGACGGTCACAAGAGTGTCTTCCCAAGACAAAACCCCTCCCGGTTGGCGCGGAAGGGGTCCTGCTGCACACCCATGCAAATTCAGCTTAGTAGCTTTCCGGTGGATGGGAAAGTGGTCCGCTATCGAAAGGATCTTTGCCGCCTTTAGAAATGATCACGGCGCGGACGTAGAAGTGATTGTCAGTTTTCCCCGCTTTCTCTAGCGACTCTTTGATCTTGCGCCAGTTATCGCGGGTTCGCTGATCCACTTATCTGCCCTGACCGCGATACCTCTTTTTATTGTGGCGAGGGCGTGAATGTTGTCCAGCACCCTGTCGCGTGCGCTTTTTCACTGGCGCCTTGTGCTCTGCTCCAGTGGGGGACTTTCCTCGCTTAGGCATGATCGTGGTAGGGTTTGCGGGTCCTAATCATCAAGTTCGCAGCTGGGTGACTTGGACGGTCTGTGCCAACAGACGTGGCTGGATGTAAGTCCCCGTCAGGATCCAAACAGCCAACCTCGCCGCTTGGGGCGATCAAGAGGGGCGTCTCCTGCGGCGCCCCTTTTGTTTTGCCTATCACCAAGGCAGACCAGTTGACTTAGTTGGTGCCAGCTGCTCGTCAATCTGAGACTGCAGGGCAGCTTCGATCTCAGCAACCTTTTCAGCGCCGCCAAGCTTTTCCTGCACCCAGCCGACCACAACGTCTTGGGTCAGATCAGCGAAGGGAATCATGTCGCCTTCGGGCTCTTCAAGACCCACGCTGCCATAAGCGCCTTGGGTGATGTTGTTGCCCTCGTCGTTCACTGCGCTGCTAACAGCAGTCACGGTGTAGTGGACGGTGTAAACGCAGTGGTCGCTGAGGCGACGCTCCATCTGGTTGACGTTCCAGGTGAAGGTGGTTGTAGGGGTAGCTTCGGGCATTGGAATAGCCGTTTCGTTGAAAGGTTAGTAGGGATGCAACCAGTTGAATAGGTCGGTTGCCCACCTTGTAGTGGCGTGGGCTAGTTGGCTTCGGGATCTTCCGACACTAGCTCGGTTTCCTTCAAGGGCTCAGTAATTACCCTGCCGTTTTCATCGGTCCAGTCAGTGTCAAGCATGTGTTCATCTTTCCGCTCTCCAATCACAAGCCACGAAACTGTTGCGGTTGAAGTGTTGTCTTCAGCTGCAATGGTCAAAATGTTGCCAGATACAGAGCCGCGCACTGCTGTCCAATCTGACTCGTTGCTTGTAAAGCACTGAACGTTTGTGTTTAACAAGACAAATGTCCCTTCAGTCATGCGAGCAGCTGTATCCAAATTTACCGTGGCTGCGCCATTGCTCAGCTCTACTTTTCCGCGATAAATAAGATCGGCCTGCGGACCTTCGATAAACGAATGAACTAAGTGGTGAGTTTCTTTCTTTTCTGGCAGCGGATGATCGATCTTAAATGACCCAGAACCTTTACTTAAAGACCCTGCTATATTTACGGCGCCACTTCCCAGAATGGTCATGCGTACCGTAGGGGTAGAGCCGGTAGCAAATTGGATGGATCGACTTACATTTGAGCGAGATTGCAGAATTAAATTACCTGCTGGAAAAGTACCGGTAGAACCAGAACCTGAAAAAATATAACAAGCAGATTCACCTGTAACCAGCGAAGACCGCCCATTCATTCCAAAGGTAATTCTTCCTTCAGAAGGGATAATTCCTACTGTATCTGAACTATTTAGGGTGCCTGCTGATCCAAAAATCGAATTACCTTCTCGATCAATCCTTAACCGCTCCGTCGGAGAAGACCCGCTCGACGGAGTAGTGGAGAACACTAGGCGTCCCGGCATATCGTTAGAGCCGGGTGTGCCGTCTACTTGGCCAGTTATTGCTGCAGCTATGGAGTTTGTATCTGAGCCATCGGCTCCACAGAAAACAATGACTCCCAGGGAATCGCCACTTTGAACAATTGTATTACTGCCTAATGTGCTACCCCGTGATTTTCCAAACGAAATGTTTGGTGGAGCGCTGCTATTAGTGTTCCGCGTCAACGACATCGATGACGATTGTTGATTAACCCCTTCTATTTGTAGAATTTTCTCATTATCTACAGAGCGGCTACTAGACGTGCCAACTAAGAGCCTGCCCGAGCTGTCGATGCGGGCGCGTTCGTTAGCACCTTGAGCAAAACGTATAGTGTTGGTTGATGATGCATAAAGCATCAAACCATTATCACTATTACTGAGAATGTTTCCTATATTGCCTACAGCAGCAGTAAGCGATCCATTATTGTCAAATTCAATGGCACCACCTTGAGTGCTGCCGCTAACACGGATACCGGTTGCGGTGTCGCCTGCAACGGTAAGTCTCTTGTTAGGACTCGTAGTGCCAATCCCTACGTTGCCGGATGAGTTAATAAACGCGCGAACTCCGTCATTTACCCTAAACTCCATTGAATTGGCGGAGTGGTTATACTCAATCCCACCGGCTGTTGACGAATCGGTATCAGCAAAATAAATGCTGCCTACTCCAGCGTTTCCGTTGAAAAACGACAACCCACCACGGCTACTAGAACTGCCTGCGTTTGCAATAACAAGTTGATTAGCGTTGCCACTGGTGCCTGTCCCCGGCGAACTAGTCCCTATGCCTACACGCCCAGATGAGTCGATACGAAGTGCTTCGGAGCCATTTGTCATAGCCCGAATAGAACGGGAACCCTGTGCACTTAACTCAAGGAAATCACCTGCCGTTCCATCCCTGAAAAATACGCCGCCAAGGTAAGTGCTGGAATTTCTTAAACCAACACCCATTAGACCATTATCGGGTCCAGTAATGTTTACAGTGCCGTAGTTAGATACCCAAGATCCATCCACTTGCAAGCTGGTACTAGGGCTCGTAGTGCCCACCCCTAAGTTGCCTGCAGCACTAATGGTTACTTTGGTGCTAACTCCGCCATCTGTACCTGTTTGGAACTGAATTGTACCTGCGCCATCGCCGCTACTACCGATAAAGGTATTTCCACCTTCTTTACCGATAAATGCAGCTCCGTTTGTAATGTCTGTTTCACTAATGTAAAGAACAGGTTTGGTTCCGGCAATATTTACAACACCATCAGCAGTAGAACTAAATCTGGTTGCGACTGGACTGCTAGTTCCAACACCTACGCGACCGGAGGAGTCGATGCGCATCCTTTCGTTTGCGCCATTTGTCTCAAAAGCTAGACCGCCATAGCCATTAAGAGTTAAACCGTTTAAAGCAGTAGTGAATTTAAGGTAATGAGAACTTACATCGGAAGACCAAGTTAGTGCGGTGTTATTACCGCCACCAATTTCAATGTTTCCACTTCCAATATCAAGGGTATTGCTGGGGCTCGTAGTGCCGACCCCTACACGTCCGCTACTATCAATCCGCATCCGCTCGGTTGGCGATGATGCGCCGTCGGCGGTGGTGGAAAACATAAGACGACCTGGCATGTCATTAGCGCCAGGTGTGCCGTCTACGGCAGCTGCAATTCTGGCTGCTTCGACAATCTCAGAACCATCAGATCCTTGGAACGAAAGGTTGCCTAAACTATCAGCAGATTGAACAACGGTATTTCCTGTGCTCCTGGATTTAGCAAGGATAAAAGATGGGCCACTTGCAGAGCTAGAATCAACTGCTGTGAGTGAAACGATGCGATTATTTCCTGTACCCTGAATTTGAAAAACAGGAGTAACAGTAGTTGAGTTAAAGAAATCGCTACGCGCCGTACTCGTCCCAATCAGCAGCCTGCCGCTTGAGTCGATGCGGAGGCGTTCGCTGGAGCCAGTTACAATTGCAAGGCTGTCATCCGCTGGTTTGTGGATACCAGCACCAATTGTTGGGGTAGAACTTGAACCAGCAAATAAAACTGCGTTACTGGAGCCGCTGGTTTCAATAGCACCAGCTACCTCAAGTGGATTACCAGGACTCGACGTACCAACACCAACCTGTCCACTTGCATCAACAAACAACCTGCCAGACCCACCAGTCGAGATGGCTACTTGGTCTGCGCCAGGTGAATAAATGCCGGTATTTAGATCGCCAGTGAAAGTAATTGAAGGCGTACCCTGAGCGCCGCCAGCAGCACTAAACACCCCGGTCGTTTCAACCGTCTGGCTGCCAAAGTCAGGATCAATCTTCGTACCAGCAATCGCAGCGCTTGCATTCACGTCGTCATTGACGATGGTGCCGCTAGGAATGTTGTCGCTGCTGATCTGAACGGCAGAACCAAGCGCAGTGGCGCTCAGAACATCAGTGCCAGCAATCTTGTAGGTCTTGCCGCTGGCAAGGTCAACGTTTTCGCTACTGGTCCAACTATCGGTGCTGTTGACCCAGTTCAGCGTTTTATCGGTAGCGCCCTTCAGCGTGATGCCGCCACCGTCAGCTGTTGTATCGGTAGGCGTACCAACAGAGCCCAGCTCGATATTTTTATCGTCAACAGTGACAGTGGTGCTATTAACAGTCGTCGTGGTGCCATTAACGGTTAGATCACCAGCAACCGTGACGACGCCGCTGTCATCAATCAGGATGCGTTGGGTGCCGCCAGTTGAAAATGCCAGCTGGTTAGCAGCCGGGCGATAAATGCCTGTATCTGGGTCACCATCAAACGCAATGCCGGGGGTTGCCTCCGCACCCGCACCAGCGTTCTCCATCAGGTCGGCAATGCTGACCTTCTTCGTCGCGTCGTTGGTGATATCGACGATGGGCAGTACATCAGTGCTTTCGGGATCCGAATATGCGCTCAGATCCGTGATCTTGATGTTGGCCATCGAAGCTGCTCCAGTATTGGAATCTTAGTTGTGGCTTAGGTCTTGATACAAGCCAGCAATGCCACGTTGCGCGGACGGTTTTCGGTGCCGCTGTTGTTGTTGATCGTGATGCCCGTGGTTTGGCTGCCGGTTGTATTGCCGCCTTGGGAAACAGGCTGCGATTGACCGCCACTTTCCAAGTTCTGACGGTCGCCCCCGGAATAGGAGTGGCTGTGACCTGGGTCGTTGATCCCGTGGTTGTGCGGTCCAATCATCTCCGCTTGAGATGACCCCATCGAGCGACCGCTGTCTACTCCACGGCTGTCGTCAAAACCACGGATAAATTCGCCCCGCAGGTCAGGGACGTTAAACGTGGTCGATCCATCACCGCCGCCATACAGCGTTCCAATGGCAGCAAACAACGTGGCGTAAGTGGTGCGGCTAACTGCAGCACCGTTTGCTTTCAAATAACCAGTCGGTGCAGTCGTCCGAGCCGAGTAAATGATTGTTCCAGCAGGCGTCAGATCCGTTGCTGCTGGGATGTCAGCAATCTCGTCGTCAACGTATTTCTTGGTCGCTGCATGTAGATCCGCTGTTGGTGCGGCATCTAGCGTCAGCGTCCCAGTCATCGTGCCGCCAGCAAGCGGCAGGTAAGTGGCCGAAGCTGTAGTGATCCGCAGATACCGTGCGTCACCATCGGTTTGGCTAATCCCGACAGGATCAACCCGAACAAAGCTGGTGCCGTCGTAGATTTTCAGCTCATCAGGGGTCTGGCTGGTATCAAGCCACAGCTGACCAAGTGTGGGGCTGCTCGGTGCCGTACCACTTGGATTAGTGATAACTGCCGAGCTAGGCAGAAAGCTAACCAGCGAAAATGTGGCGCCGTTATAGATCTTCAGCTCAGGCGGGTTATTCGACGTATCAACCCACAGCTGACCGTTAGCCGGTGACGTTGGAACGTCTGACCCTCGCGTGGTCCCAAACTGGACCATCGCCGCACCAAGGTTTTCAGCCGTGATGCGCTTGGTCTCCGTATCGCTGATGTCAACAAAGGGCAGCAGGTCATTTTCGACCAGCGTGTCCGCTGAAGTCAGCTGGGATATGCGACGGTCAGCCATTAGTAGCCCACAACAACGAGGTCAACAGTTCCGGCAACCGCATTGCCTGAAGAATCCCTGCATTCCACTGTAATTGAAGTCGTGGATTTGGATAGGACCACTGCCGTCACCGCAGTCGTGTTCTGCAAGGTGACCTGAACGCTGCTAATTGCCCGGAAAGTCTTAGTCAGGCTGATTGCAGAGCCGCCACTGCTACCGCTAATCGATGCATCGTTGATGCTTTCGACCACATCGGGATAATCCAGCTGTGCGGTCAGCGCCGTGATCTTGCCAGCGGTGATGCCATCAGGTGACTTGAACAAAGTTTCCACGCGGTACACATCACCCAGCAACCGCTCGTATGGGGCGTAAGGGTGAACGATGCCACCTTCGGCTAGCTCGGTGTCGCTGTAGAACCGCTGTTCAGCCAAAATGCCAAACGCTGCGCCCCGAACTGCATACGTTCCAGTGGCAGTGCCGCTAAGCGTGATTGCAGTGCCGCCTTGGGTTGCCGCAACACGGAACACGGTGCTGGTCAGGTCAGTCGAAACAACGTGATAAGTCGTACCAGTTGAAATGCCGGTCGGCAGGCTGCCGCTCACCTCAACAAACTCCAGCGTGTCGTTGACTTCAAGCAGGTGCGGAATGGTGGTGCTGTTCCGCTGAAGCTGGAAGCTGCTGCTGGCAACCGTGATCACCACAGGGGTGTCTTCCTGCAGCAACTTATCGTCATCGTTGGTGCCATCAGGATCCTGCACCAACACGGTGTCCGCACCAGTCAAAGCAACCAACTTGTGCTGGTACGTTGCCGTCGCAGTAGTGCTCAGCAGCAAATTGCTTTCGGCTTCGTCGTTGTCGAAGTTCCAAGTAAAGATGCTGTCCCGGCTTGCATCGGTCTGAACTAGATCACCGCTGCCATCGACTTCGCAGTTGTTGTAGTTGCCGACCCAGCCACCGTCGCCTTGCGTCCTGGCGTTGATCGTCGCAACGGCATTACTAACCGGCGGAGCGCCAATGTTGACCAGCACAAAGGCAGGGAGATCAGAGCGCCAGTTGGTCGCATCAACCGACTTGACCATCACCACCCAGGTGTCGGTGTCAAACAGGCTGGTCTCAAACCACTGCTGATTGGCGTTCAAGCCACCAGACGCCAGTTCAAGTCCAGCGCCCCAGCTGGCAGACAGATTCAGACGAGTGGCGAGCGCTGACGGACCTGAAACGCGGTAGTTGCCGGTCGCCGTACCAGTGAAATTGATTGGAGCGCCGCCTGCGGTTGCTGCGACTTTGAACTCAACGCTGTTAAATCCATCAGCTGCAACAAAGTAGGTGGTGCCAGCTGTGATGCCCGTGGGCAACGTTCCACTGTCAGCAGCAAAGACGATCTCTTCGCCAACGGTCAGCAAGTGCTGGTTGGTCTTAATGCCGATAACCGTTGAGGTTTTGACCGTAATGATGTCAGTGTCAACGTCGAACTCGACGATGTTGTTGGCAAGTTGACCGCGCTTGAAGCGGACCTCATAGCCAACGATGTCGCTGACGACCTTTTGGTCCCAGCTGCCGTATTCACTCAGCGGTAGCTGCCAGCTAAAGCGCTTGCCTGCACGGTTGGCGCTTTCAACGACGCTGAAGTTATTAGGCGTTGGCGGTGCAATTTCACCGCGCTCCACCACGTCATAGATGTAGTCGTCGGGCTCTTCACCAAAGACTGCGCTGGTAAAGCTGATCCTGATGTCATAGGTGTCAGGCGCGTGGAACGCGATTGTGTAATAACCCGTCAGCGGGATGTCAGCCAGGAAGTAGTAGCCGTCATTGCCGGGGGTCTTAACACCAGGGATTTCACCGCCTTTCAGGTTGCGAGGCTTAGCCCAGCACTTGAATCCGGTGATCCGCGGCAGGATCGGACACGTTCCAGGGTCAACAATCAGCAGCTGGGTGCCATCAGGCTGGTTGGCGTGGGTGACTGTGGCGCCAAATTCTGCGGCGCTCAGATCCGGGATTGCGTCAAAGTCGGAGACACTGACTGCCTCAAACTCGCTCTGACGGCTCAGGCGGTCGAAGGTTGCAGCCCGGAACTCGTAGGTATTGCCATAGATGTGATCCGGCAGGCTGACCGTGGCGTTGGTGACTGAGGTGACTTCCACCTCGTTCCACTGAGCAGCCCCGGTCTGGCGCCACTGATACCTGTAGCCGCGAATCAGTACGTCATCTGCACCATTGCGTTGAGGTGCTTCCCAGTCAGCAGTGATTTGAGTGCGACCGTTGTTGTAGACCAGCTTGGCGGTCAGTCCAACAACAGCCTGCGGTGCCTCAAGCTTGAAACGATCCTTGGGGATCGCAATCGGCAGGTCGTTATCGACGTAATCGAATTTGCTTGCGTTGTATTGGACAGCCTCAACTTGGAACACCAGCGGTTCCACTTCGCTGATGGCAACAATCTTGTAGAGCGCAGCCTGCATATCAGACCACTCAAGAACCCAAAGCGCATTGGCTTGGGTGTCAATGATGCCGTCAACTTCTGCGGTTGTCGTTCCAAGCGAATCAAGCGCAACCAAACCGCCCAGGCTGTCGCCTGCTTGGGTAATCAGCTCGTCGTCTAGATCTTCGCTAGCAAAGACTCGGAACTCAGGATTGCTGAAATCCTGGCTTGCACTGACAAGGTTGTGAACGCTGAGCTTGGGGCGTTTGGTGATTGAGCCGTCAGGATTGGTGACGGTCTCGCCGTCAGGCACCACCAACGTCAGCGTGTAGTCAATCGCGTCGTTCAGATTTAAAACGGCGTCGAGTTTGATGTTGTTGCCGCTAATTTCCTTGATTCGACCACCCAAGCGCTGACCCTGTTTCATTGGGTCGGCAATCTGGATGATCTCGCCAACACCAGCCGCCAAACCCTCTGCCGCAATGCGGAAGCTGACCTTTTCTGTCAGGTAGCGGTTGGAAAACAGCGTGTGCTTTGCTGCTCGCAGCGCCTGACCGCGAGAGGTAACGCCAAGTAGGCGAAGGTCGATCGGGTTGTACCCAAAGGTCTCCAGCAGGGCGTCATCCTGCTGATACTCAGTGACGCTGGAGTACGCCTGGTTGGGATCGTCCCAGTTGGCCAGAACAACCGACTTACGAGCGCCGCGTGCTGTACCGCTATAGGTAAAACAAGGCGCGGTAACTTGACCGGAGTCGTCAACTTCTTGGATAACGTTAGATTCACTAAACTGCTGAACCGGAACTTGCTCACGATCCTGCGTCAGGAACAATTTCCCTTGGCTGTAATAAATCAAGCCCCGGAAACACGAAGCAAGACCGTTCAGCACCTCATAAACGCTGCCTGCGTTTTGTAGATACACATTGCAGGTAAAACGTGGTTCCGTTCCACCGTTGCCGTCAGGGACTAACTCGTCGCAATACTGGCTGACTGTGTATAAATACCACGGGTCAATCGAGATATTGGAGACATAACGCGCTACCCCAAAGCGGTCGTTGACCACAATGTCACGGAAGATCCAGGCAGGGTTATCGGTCCAAGCCGTTGTAAAGGTGCCGTCCCAGATGCCCGTATAAACGCGGGTTGTGGGGTTGTAGTTAGTTGGGATTTGAACGCGCTTGCCGCGCAGTCTGACCGCAACGTTTGGGATGCTATTGAACTGGCGGGCATCAACCTTCAGCGCCAGCAATGCAGTATTGGGATAGGCAAATTTCTCGTCAATGATCTCGACGAGTGACTGCCACCGCGTTTGATTTGCGACGAATCCACTGCTGTCGTCGCCCGTCAGACGAGTCAGGCGAATCGTCCACGGTCCAGTGCCGTCTAGATCGAACTCATATGCCCGCTGGAACTGACTGTTTGATTTACCGCTAACGGTTGGCGAATCAATCTCGACGTAAGAACCGCCGTTAGCAGAAACCTCAATCTTGAATTGAACGCTTGTTCCAACTACATCACCGTTGTCCCTGTTCTGCGCCTGCAGCGCAGGGAAAGTCATAATGATGCGGCACCGCTCAACATCGGTGTCGG
>BCSF01000832.1_pt1 | contig 10950 bp, 14 predicted proteins | sample 1016431 | NCBI WGS metagenome assembly BCSF01 (sample SAMD00045685;SAMD00045686;SAMD00045687;SAMD00045688;SAMD00045689;SAMD00045690;SAMD00045691;SAMD00045692;SAMD00045684;SAMD00045690;SAMD00045691;SAMD00045692;SAMD00045684;SAMD00045685;SAMD00045686;SAMD00045687;SAMD00045688;SAMD00045689, study...
TTTGTTCGTTTTATTGTGTTTAGATGTGGGTGGTTCTTTTGTTGTACTAGTGTGATGTCCTTTCTTGCAAGAACTCGGATCGAGTCTGCTTTCATAGCAATCGCAGAGTCAGAATAGGAGCGGCCGACGAAGCCATCACAGATGTCAAAGTAGTCATCAATGTCGGCTCTTTGGGAAATGTAGATTCGTGCTGCGTCTCCCGGTGAGACATCTCGGTTGAGTGAGCCAAAGTTCTTGTCTGCTCGGCCAGGGATCCACTCACCCCTCTCTCCGGTCCTACCAGCCTCTCCAGGGCTCCAGCCTTGCAAGCCGACCACAATGTCTATTGCTCCTGCTCGCGTGTGCCCCAGGCCACCGTAGCCCGTCTCAGGACCACCCCAACGATCTCTTCCGAGGATGATGTGCGTGTTGTTCTGACCGGATGTTACTGTCTCGCTGTCCGAGGCATTGTAGGCTGGTAGTTTTTCTTTGAGTTTCTTGTTCTGCAAGCCTGCATTCTCAAAGGGCTCCAGGCTCCCGTCATAAGGATCGAGAGTGTCGCTAGAGCCTGTTTCGCCAATTCTGACATCTTGCTCGGGGGGAGGGAGAAGGTTTTCGGAAGTTTCCGGAACTGGTAGTTGCTCTTCGGTGTAGACTTCCTGTGAAAAGTCTGCATTTGCAAGACCTTCTTCTGCGTTTTGAGTGTATCTTGAATAACTTCTTGTTCTGTTTCCCATTATGAAATAGCCCCGTTCTCTTGTCTCAATTCTCTGTAGAGTGCTGCTGCAAGTTCTTGTCTTTCTCTATTCTTTGAGCCGCCATCTGCGCACCCTGCGCACCTCTCAAAGTCTCTTGCGACAAGTCCGCCATAGAAAGCGGCTGTCTCCTCTTCGCTGTATCCGTTTGCAACTTCTTGATCTATGTGTTGCGAAATTGTTCCTATCTGCTTTAGTCTGTCCGCCATGAATTGGAACTGCTTTTCTTCGTCTGTGATCGCGTCAAGCACCTCTTGTGGGTTGTTTCTATCTAGACCAAAGAAGTCAATGAATAAGGAACCCTCTGCCGTGTCTGGGCAAATGTTCAACTGAAAGTACCCGAAAGAGCAGTAGTTTGCTTCCACTCCGTTTGTTCCGTTGGCCGTTCTGATTGTCTTGGGGTAGTCTTTATTGCCTTCTGTCCTAGCGTCTCCTGCGGCATTGGAGTAGAAGTTGGATTCTGCTTGTGCGTTTGCTGTCAAGGCCATTAGCATTGCATCGCTATAGCCTGAAAAGGCGCTTGATGACCTAATTTTGTTGTAGAAAGCCACCGCATCTGCGGAAATGACTGCGTTCCCAGAAGCAAAGACCTGTGAAGAGTTGGAAACTCCAGAATTCTTGATCGCCTCTGACCAGTTCCCTTCTGTTATAAGTTCTGTTACATACCCAAGCCTTCTATTGCTGTCAGTAAAACGAACATTCACCACGGAACCTTCTTGACACTCTTCTAACAAACTTTTGTTAGTCTTATCTGCTACAGAACTTATCTGGAAAGACGGGAACCGAAGTATGCGCCTTAGGTATTCCTGTGTGTCCCCAGCAAAATAAAGCGGATTTGTCATTGTGGCGTGAAGTTCTGGTATGTAGCAAATGAAGAAGATTGACGATTCGGAACCTTGACTATCAAGGAAAGGAAGCAAACTTCGTAGAGCAGAAAATAAAGAAAACTCTGACTGTGTTTTGAGTTTCCAAAGAACAATGGCTTTCAAGTTTAGGACATTCTTGAACTTGTCTGTTGCATACGCATTGCTGACCAGTTCATCATAGACCGCCTTTTGGTTGTCTATGATCATTCCAGGGTTGAGGATTGGATCTGCTACGTCTACCCCAAGTGAGTCTCCAAGTCCGTCAACAAACTCTTTTACTTGCTCCGTGGTTATTTGAGGAAATCCGGTTGGCATCAGCCCTCCTCCTGCAACAGATCGAAGATATCAGCCTTGTCCTTGTCAGACAGACCAACATCGCCTGACTGCTGCTTGTGAACTAGGCCAGCGATCTTCACCAACTGTTCGTTGCTCCTCTGAAGCGTCTCAACATACTTAGCAGCCACCGCACCGACCTGTGCGTGCCTCTGTTCATCTTTAGAGAGATAGCGCATCACGTCGTCCAGAAGCTCTCTGGTGACCTCTCGGTCATTCTGAACATTGTCTATGGCTGTTTCAAGGTATGTCTCAAGATCTTTCACATCTCACCCTCGTCCCACTTTTCCTTAAACACTGCATACTTTGCGCGCATTTTGTTAAGGTTGCTGACCACTTGCTTTGTGTTTAGGCCAGTTATCTCTCGTAGGTATAAGTAAATAGCTTTCTTGTTGAAAATTTCTATGTCGTTAGCAGAGTCAAAAAGTATCTTAACAGCATTCAAAACCTTCTCTTCGTTCTCTTTCATCTTCTCGTCTTCCCAAGAATTGATCTCGTTCATGAGAAAACTGAAGAACTCGTCGTGCTCTCGCTTCTTCGGGTAGGGGTTGCTGGTTGAGAGATACTTGAGTTCAAGTTCCTTTGGAAGTTGCTCAACAATCTCCATCTCGGTCCTGCGCTTCTTGCTCTGCTTCTTGACCTTGTGAATAAACCAGTTCTTTGTAATGACTGAAAAATACGAAAACGCTTTTGATCCCTTGCTTGGATCGTATTTGTCAAGGATTGTCGTCAACCAAACTTTGCACTCGTCTTTGAGAGCGTCAATATTTGGGAGGGTGGTAAATTTATAAGTGTATACAATCTTATCCACCATCTCATCAAAGGCTGGTCCTATCCAATCAATATAGAGTTGAGTTCGCACCTTTTGGTCATCAGTGGCAACATATTCAATGATTGCGTTTTCATGGTCTTTGGTAAAGTAATGCTTACCGGCTTTCCGCTTTCTTGGCATAAATTATTCTTCTTCTGCTTCTTCTAAGTCCAGACCTTGTAGAACGACAAGAAAATTCTCTGTTTGCTCTTTAGTAAACTTTGAATGCTCCAGCAGTGCTACAAGTGTCTGGTCACCAAAATACATCTCCATATTGTTAACCAAATCAAGATGTTCGTTAAATTCTTGATGCATCTGCACCAGACCTTCAATATTATCCCTAATAAATAAAATATAGTCTGTCTGAATTTTACGAACAAACCAAATCAACAACACATTAAGTGTTATGGACAGGCACAATGTAACAATAATAAACATTATTCAGGCTTCCAATCACGCATATCTTTCTTATACGCTTTTACTTCTTTTTTTGTTTCTTTAATAAAATCGTCTACAATTTGACCAGGGGTTGTTTTGTTGGTCGCTTTTTTAGTGGAATAGTTGATCTGCTGTGGTATTCGCTCAATCTCGTAGTTGACTTCGCACTCTGTAATCTCAGAGCAATTGGTCTTCTTTTCGCTAAACGAATGCACAACTTCACATATCTTTTCACACTTTAAACATTTGTAGACATATTTTGGCATTATTCAATTGCGTCAACGAGCGCATCAAATACCGCACTGGTATCCTCATCGTTGTCAGACATGTCAACAACGGGAGGGTTTTCAACAACAAGTCCATTATCAGTTGCTGTAAAATTAAATTCCTTTAGAACAGGGACGATATCCGTCTGGTTCATAAGTGAATTTTGAAGTGCGAGCATAAGTGCTCCAAGTGCTTGATCAGTAAGTTGCATTTTGTCTCCTTTGGTATTATCATAATACCATGTTTTATTAGTTTTTTAAATTATCGTGTGTAGTCGTCTTCTAATCTAACCACATCATTTAAATGTGGTGTGCTAACCTCGACTACCTCTACATCATTTTCAAGGGCACCAAAACGATGTATTTGCCCTGGCACAACGTGAAAAACTTCACCAGGATGGAAGCGCTGGATCTCGTCATTTTCACCATAATTACATAGTGTGCCGCCTAAAACGTAGAGCGTCTCTTCTTTAATATTATGATATTGTTTGGAAAGTCGGTGACCAGCATTAATATGAAGAATTTTCCCTACATAGTTTGCTGTCTCTGCCCAAATAATTTCATAGCCCCAAGGCTTTTCTACTCTTCTCATTTAATTAATTCCTTTAGATCCTCATCATACATCATCTTTGCAAGACCCTCGAAGTTTACCTTTGGCTCCCACCCAAGCTTTTCTTTTGCCTTAGTGGCATCACCAAGTAAGAGCGGAACCTCATGGGGTCTAAAAAGACGCTCGTCAATCTTAACATATTTATCAACATCAAGACCGGCATAATCAAAGACCACTTGCAGGAACTCCTTAACTGTGTGAGTCTCGCCAGTAGCTACAACATAGTCATCGGGTGTCTCCTGCTGTGTCATCAGCCACATTGCTTCCACATAGTCCCCTGCGAAGCCCCAGTCTCGCTTTGCGTCGAGGTTGCCTAATAATAGGTCATCTTGTAGCCCCATTTTTATACGGGCAGCAGCACGGGTGATTTTACGGGTAACAAATGTCTCTCCACGGCGAGGAGACTCGTGGTTAAACAGGATGCCGCTGGAGATATGAAGTCCATAACTTTCTCTGTAGTTTCTACAAAGATTGTGAGCGAATACTTTGGCACACGCATAAGGAGATGCTGGCATCAGCTTTGACTCTTCTGTAAATGGATAATTTGGATTGTCCCCGAACATCTCAGAGGAGGAAGCTTGATAGAATCTTGCTTCTGGAGTTAATTCTCTAAAAGCATTTAGCAGCCTTAGAGTCCCCATAGCTATTCCATCAACCGTGTTTTCGGGAATATCAAATGATACCCTAACATGAGACATTGCCCCTAGATTATAAATTTCATCGGGCTTATATTGATTAATAAGTTGCCAAGTTCTTGAGGTATCGTTTAGGTCATAATACTCTAAGATAAAATCCTCACTACTAAAGAGATGATCTATCCTATCGGTGCAAATTGTTGAGGTTCTTCTTTTTGCCCCAATAACCCGATAGCCTTTTTTCAGCAAAAGCTCAACTAAATAAGAGCCGTCTTGTCCGGTCACACCAGTAACGAAAGCTGTTTTTTTATGAGCGGGTGCTACTGTACCAGTCATAGGTCTGCTCCAATCCATCATTAAATTTTATAAATTCATAGTCGCCAATTAGATCAATTAGCCTTTTGTTTGATCCATCTTTTCTAAACTGCCCGTCCAGTTTATTGTTATAGACCACATCACAGTTTTTACCTGATTTTTTCTTGATAGTAGACACCATGCTTTCTATTGACAAATTTTCGTGAGGTGCCACTATAAGAGGAATCTCACTATGATGTTTCTCAAGCAATATTGGTATTATAGCTGCCAAGTCGTCAACATGTAATTGTTGTCTAAGAGGTTTTCCTGTTCCCCACACCTCAACTTTATCTCCGTCTTTCGCCTCATAAAACTTTCTTATCATGGCTGGAACGAAGTGAGAGGTGATTAGGTCAAAATTGTCCCCCGGTCCATATAAGTTTGAAGGACAAAAAGAAGAGTAGTTTAATCCGTATTGTTTTCTGTATGCTAAAATTTGGATTAGTAAGCTTCTTTTTGCATAACCATAAGATATGTTTGTGGCAGCAGGGGGTCCGCTGAATATATCTTCTTCGGTCAAGGGATAACTATCAACAACGTCTGGGAAAGTACAAGTACTCAATGAAGCAAGAAGGCGACTAACCCCGTTTTCATACGCCTTTTGAACTACATTTGTATTCATGGTTATATTCATGTAGTAAAAATCAGCGGGTCGATTATCGTTAGCTTTTATCCCCCCTACTTGACCTGCCAGGTGAACCACTGCATCTGGTCTTATTTCTTTATACATGCGATCGCATGAATCGGGATCCATTAAATCATAATCTTTAGACGACAAATACACCCAATCAGGTTTTATCAGTTGAAGCCTTTTCCCTACGAAGCCTGATCCGCCTGTAACTAGTACTTTCATTATACTCTGACTTCTCCATCCTTTGTAACAAGGTGAGGGTAGGGCATAGGGAACAGTAGTTTTCCACCAGAGTTTATGTACTCGCTCTCCCTCTCTACAATTTCATCCTTAAAGTACCAGGGCAAGACAAGCATACAGCTTGGATTCAAAGAGCGAGCATGTTCTTCCGAGATCAGTTCTATGTCTGTACCTAAAGTCTTCAACCCTACTTTATCTGGGTTTCTCTCGCTAATGTATGGTAACATTTCTTTATCAATGCCAAAAAGCTGCAACAGCATATTTCCTTTTGTGGAGGCTCCGAGCCCAATAACAAACTCGCCCTTATCAAGTTCACTTAGCATAGAATTTTTTATTCTATCCCTAAGGTCCTTTATCTTATCATAAAAACCAATGTATGTTTGAGGATTATAAAGATCTAGTGAATCCTCTTTAGATAGTAGATCTAACAATCCCTGCGTTTCTTGCTGGGGGTGGTCCTGATGTCTAATGAAAACACGAGCACTTCCGCCATTGACATGGTTTGTGCTAGCATCTACGATCTTAAGCCCATTTCTTTTCATTAGGTTATTTAAGACCTGTAACGAGTAGTATTCCAAGTGTTCATTGCAGATATCATAAAAATTAATATTCTCTAGCATCAAAGGAAGATAGCTAAGTTGAATGCACCAAATACCATCTTTATCAAGACAATTTTTGATGTCTGCTACAAAACTATTTGGGTCATCCAAGTCATAAAACATAGCACAGCTAGTGAATATTTTTACCTTCTTATCCTTGATGACTGGATTCAGTGCTGAATACGAGAAATAGTTATTGACAATTGTTATAGAATCACTAACATGATCCCAGTTTATATTCTCTGCGGGCTCAACCCCAATTCGCCTCAGATTATCACTAAAATAAGAAATCATCGTGCAATCATTTGCGCCAATATCTACAACCACATCGTTTTCTTCCAGGGAAACTCTTGGCGTAACATCGTCTACAACGTTATATAAATCTTTTCTCATTGTATCGCTAACCGCTGAACGGTAAAAATACTGCTTATAAAGAAGATCTGGCTTTACAGTTTCTTTAAGTTGCAGTAATCCACAACCATTTGGGTCTTTTGACTTATCGCACAACAAAAGAGTCTGTGTAACCTTTAGGTCCGAAAGTTCGTTGTTTTCGTTTGTGGTAACAAAAGTTGGGGATAAGTGTTGCTCCTCAATCTTGATAACCTCAGTCAAATGTGGAGAACCACAAATTCTGCACTTTTGAATATTTTTAAAATGGTCTGCCATTGCTAGACTCCCCTTAGTGATTTTCTTTTCTCTAGTTCTGATCCCATAACTTCCCTTGGTCCAGATCTTCCCAAAGATGCCTCTACTGTTTTTATGCCTTTAACTAGTTTCATTAGCCCTATTGGCTCAACAGAAGACACTTGATCTGACCCCCACATGGTTCTGTCTAAAGTTACGTGTCTTTCGACCCATTCAGAGCCTAAAGCAACAGCAGCAAAGGTAGATACTAATCCATATTCATGTCCGCTATATCCTATTTGTGCGTTTGGGAACTTATCTTTAAGATGAGATATGTAATTTAAATTTAGCTCCTCGTATTTGCTCGGGTACGAGGAGTTTGTATGCATGATAACTTCTGGCTTGCAGATATCAACGCATTCTTCTATTTCTTTTTCTGTACTCATGCCTGTTGAGATGATTAGTGTATCAAAACATTCTCTAGCTTTTTTACATAACTCAAGATCAGTAATCAAAGCAGAAGGTATCTTACCAATAGTTGTGTACTTTTTCATAAACTCAACTGATGGTATATCCCAAACAGATGCGAAACACTCTATACCTAACTCGGAGCAGTGTTTGTAAATTTCGTCATACTCTGCCTCTTCGAATTCAATCTTCTTTTTATAATCAATGTATTTTATTTCTCCCCAAGGAGTCTGTCTAAGTTTTTGCTTTTGTTCTTCAGGGACACAAATATCGGGTGTTCTTTTTTGAAACTTTACATAGTCACACCCCGCAAGAGACGATGCATTGATTATTTTTTTGGCTAATTCGACAGAACCATTGTGATTTATACCTATCTCTGCTATAATCTTAGTCACTATTTCTTTTTCCACTTCATAAAATCGAAAGGTGTATCAATGTCTATCACATCATCAATGGGATAAAACACCGTATCCTTATCATACATGTTATTATTAAGTTTGTTTAGAGAAAAAACTTTGAAAATGCAAACAAAGTGGGAGATCTCAAAACACTCGGGGTAATCTTGTCTTCTGTAGAGGTTGTGTTCTACCAGTTGGGAGCCTTTATTACCCTCTCTTGAAAGCATACACAAGTAGGGGTGGGATAGCACTTTTTTAGAACACAGAAGCGATGCTAGTTTTTTTGCTTTAAAGTGATCTAAACAGTCCTCTATGTTCCTCCAAGTTCTTTCAGGATAAGTTAAGTAAAGCATAACAATAGTGTCATCTTGCTTCATGTTAAATTTTTCAACAACGTCCTGCATCACCTCTTTAATGGAGGATTCATCTCTTGCTAGCTCCTTGTCTCTTCTTAGTGTTTTTGTTCCTAGTAAGTCGCACTTTTTTAAAATCTCCTCGTCATCAGAAGTTACTATAACTTGATCTCTCATAAACTTTGGAATAGAGTTAATCGTGCTATCAAAAAGTTTTCTGTTTTTAAGTGGAAAACCCTTTGACCCTTGTCTAGCTGGTATCACGTACCAAATCATTTTATCTTACCTTTCGGAAATACATCATGCCACGATTCATCGTTAAGGTTTATAATTTCTGTTCCTATGTTTTTGGCACTAGCTAGCAGGATATCCATGTCTGATAATAAGTTTTCGCTATTGTCTTGCCACATTGAAAAGTGTCCCATGGGTATTGACTTTTTATCATTTGCATAGCCACGGCTATAATCTAAGTCCATCCCCGAGATATAAATTGGACCGCAGCCCATAAGAATTGCAAATGCTATTGCATGTAAAGCAACCGTGTCTCCTGTACTATAATGTTTCTCATAGCCTGTGATTTTTTGCAAATGCTCTTGAATAGTTAGCTCGTTTTTTTCTATACCCTTACAGCATCTTCCGTATAGATCAAATCCAGCCCACCCATCTCGTCCTCCGATTCGTGGAGGGTTCCACATTATATTGTTGTTTCCATAACCTTTGAAATCAAAATTCTTATTTTGTGTGTGATGATCTTTGAAGTTTTTCAGAATAGTAATGCATTCATGACCCTTGAAGTGTCGCTGGTCGTATGGAAGATAATCACAAGTCAACGTCCTTTGGATGTATTCATCTGAAGAGTCATCTCCGTCTTTTGAATAAAAAACAGGACATCCATAGTGATTCATTTTTTCGTGCATGATAGGAATTGAATATTCACTGTTTGATATAATCCAATAATTTGGCGAGTCAGAAAAGTGGTCGTACCAGTTGTTAACAGAGAAACGTATTAAACCATCGATCTTTTGCATTTTGGTTATTGTTTCTTTATCTTTGTTTAAACTTGGCCCTTGAGCGCATATGGCTGCTGGCTTGCCCTTGTGGATATCAATTATATCAGGTATTTTTAGCTTTATCACTTGAAACCTTTTCTTTAGCCCACTTTATCGCTGGAACTAAGTAATCATAAGTCTGTTCTGACATCTTATCCCAGTCCATCCATTTTAGGTGTTCGTGCTCTAAGATTCCAGAATGTTTATTTCTTACTACCTCTCCATGTTGTGTAGTCTCTGCCAAATATACCATTAATCTATCTGCTTTTATATGGTCCTTGCCCCACGAGAAGATTAATTCTGTAATGTTTGCCTCTTCTTCGGTTTCCCTAACAGCAGTTTCAAAGAAACCTTCGCCGTCTTCAACGTGACCCTTAGGTATATCATACCCACCACGAGCCCACAGTCCTAGAACTTTGTATTGTCCTTGAACTTTCCGTACAACGACGATACCAGCCCCTGGTGATTGGGGGGCGGTTTCCCAAGTCCACTCAAAATCACTCATTACCTTTTAAATCCGCTGAGCGGGTTAAGGATATCTGTGGTTTTGTGTTTGTTAGTTACCTTTGTTCTTTTTGTTTTACATGCGCCAACACGACGTCCCCACCAAAGAGTTTCTTTGCCCCACTCGTATAAGTCGCCGCCATAGTTTTTAGCGTTAAATTCAATCTTGTTTTTGTATTTTCTAAGTTTAGATTTCTTAGTCACCACGTCGTGTATATTCACCAGGGGCTGGTTTACAATCGGATATGTCAGTGTAGGGTCAAGAACACCAACTTTTTGATATAGTAAAAGATCTTCTAAAACGTCTTGATCTAGGTTAACAGACAAGTATCTCTTCATAAAATCAACGATCTCTAGGTAGTATCTTTCTTTGTGAAGGCACACGTTAATGGCAGTTGCCTCTTCAAAGTCCCAACCAAAGTTTTCTCTAACCTCATCAATAATTCTTCCCCAGGGTTGAGTTGCCCCTAATGAACCCTCTAGGTTCACAATTGTCTGCTTTAGTTCGTTCCCTAAAAAACTATCTGGATTATCATAACAGTATTTCAAAAGCTTCTCATAAAAATCTTTATAAGATACACTATATTCCGCCCTAAGAAATCTGCTAATAAACTGGGTTAATCCCAGATAATGACCCGACATTACAACCCATCTGAAATAATGCATGTTCTTGTAATCTTCAAACGTCATCTTATCGTGACCCACAACCATTTTTTCTCTTTCTAGTTCGTTGTCACCAGAAATATCATAGTGGTTAAAAGCCTGAAATGTGCTTATTATCTTAAGGTCGTACTTGTCGATATACGATTGCATACCAAACGGTGTGTTTGGAAGTGCAGTCATCGCATAAATTCCAATATAATTGTGCTGGTCCAGTTCAATAACATCAGCTATTCCCTGAATGAATGTCTCTAGTGTTTCTTCGGGGAGACCAAGGATCAACTCAACATATGCTGGAACGTTTGCTTCATTATACATTCTAAGAAATTCGCCCAGTTTCCCATCATCTAGTTTTCTTCTCTTAACCGCCTTAAGAG